>Ga0082212_10010148_pt1 | contig 12087 bp, 8 predicted proteins | sample TergutNt197P3_FD_71548 | JGI IMG/M metagenome (GOLD analysis project Ga0082212, IMG submission 71548) | Neocapritermes taracua P3 segment gut microbial communities from Petit-Saut dam, French Guiana - Nt197 P3 | ecosystem: Host-associated > Arthropoda: Insects > Digestive system > Gut ... | reverse complement strand
CCTACTGATACGATCTATAAGCAATTGAGGATTATATCCAATCGTAATCATTGTCGAATAAATGGCGGTGCTTGTAATAAGGACACGTATCGGTATATTGCCAAACAAATCATTTATAAGTAAAAGGAATTTCTCTTTATTATCGCTTATTACGGAATAAGCAAAGCGATATCCGTTTATGATGTCTTCAATATGATTTTCAGTACAAAAGTCAGTACCCGGATGATTTTCTTTGGCGGGAATCATGTGAAAGTCATAATGATCTTTAACTTCTTCACTTTGACTGTCTTTAACAATCATATGAGACTTATAAGGCGACCTTTGTTCTTTTCCACCATTTAGTGCGCTAACATCAATCTTGTTATCTCCCTTACTGATAAACATCGGCAGCATTCCGATTCGCGCGATCGAAGCGGACTTTTGTAAAAGAGATAATTCTGCATCACCGTGCATCGGCATATGAGGAGATATTATGGTCTCGGCATCAATAATAACCGGATATTCTCCATTCGCAATCAAATTCTCATAATGCATGTCCGTTGCTTCAAGTGAGTATAGGAGCGCAAGTAACTCGCCGCATCTGTAATAGAAGCGTTTGGCTTCATTTTCTGTTTTACAGGGAGCATGATCAATGTGTTGGGCAAATCCGCATCCTTCCCCGGATATTACAGCTATTGTTTTTAAATCCAAACCCGCCGCCGGTGATGTTTTACTATTAAACCATTCAATAACACGCTGAAAAGCAGCTTCATTTCTCATTTCTCTCGGTTTATAGACAATTTTGCATCCTGTTTCCGTTGTAAGGATAGAAACTGACTTGCCGTGATTATGTACATCACCTTGCCCTAATTGTAATGATGATATTTTTAAAATATCAATTTTAAAAAATTTTTTTATTTCTTCCGCATGTTTAGAAGTCTGTTTAAAACATTCATTTATAAAATTGCCGCAAAGTATGCTTTTATTCCACATTAAGTTATGCATTTCCGGATAGCGGTTTATTATCTCGTCCTTATATGAATTCGTTTTCAGAAGTTCATTGTATTTTTGCGCTCGCTCTTTATCAGTTTCGCCCTCTAATTCATATTTCTTTCGGCTAAATTCGGCTAGCAATACTCGCCCGCTTATTGTTCCCAATTGAGAAAGTGCGCTTAATAAAATCGATTCATTTAATTGTGTTTTGTTAAAATGTCGCTCAGAAATGTCTTGTATTGCAAGTTTGAATACATGATTTAAGTAGGGACGATAAAATTCAAAAAAAGTGACTTTTTCATAGATGCCGCTATAATCGCAAACTGTATCTTCTAAGGCATCCATAAATTCGGAATTTACTTCTGCCTGCAGCTCTGCCAACATGCGTTGGGTTTCTTCTTGCAGTTTACAGCCAGCGAATTTTTGGTATGCGCTTTCAATTTCTGAAAATTCTAAATGTCCGGGCAGGATATTCTTCCAAAAATCATACATATATTCGACACTCATTTGACTAATTCTCCTTTACTGTGATTTAAATTCATGATCCCGCTGCTATAATTATGGCTAGCTCATCAGCTTGTATAACAGCGATAACCAAACCAACGCAGAGACACAAAATTTCATTTTTTGCTTCTTGTATATCAAGCTCGTATGAGACTGCCCAAAAAGATTTAAGCTTTGATATGCGCATTACTATTGCATTTTGCTCACGAATTTCAAATTTACTTGACATAAAATCGCATTTAATCTGCCAGCCTGCATTTTCTATGCTAAATCGCGAATGCTTTCGCTTTAATTCTTTCTTTATTGGATATACTACATCGCCTATTTCGATAAAATACCGGAACCTCATCCCTGACCGTTCCTGGCGTATAAATGCAGTTTTATTTCCTGCTATGTCATAGACAGTTATTTTCCGTCCCCATGAAGGTGCTTTTCCCAAAGTGTAATAGCGATTATTTTCACCTTCGTCGGTTACAATAAACCTATTTCCCATCGACCATTTTTTTTGCTTTATTCTTAGTCTCATTTTTGTCCTTTAAATTTTACTGCCATAACAATTATTTGTTAAATGCATCATACCATCAAGAAAGTGTTCAATGAAAATAGTGGCATATAAAATGGAAAAAAAGGCCTGAAATCTCGATTGACGGAATTTCAGGTCAAAAAATAGCAGCTTTAGGACAGTTAAAGTTGGATTGATATAAGACAAAGCGTTTTAAAAGCAAACTCTCGCATCGAGCGCGGTCGCTAAAGCGACATTCCGTGTTTTTTTTTGTTATTTATACATATTTCTTCTTTATAACAGAACATTTCACACCCCTCGCCATATAATATCCCATACCATATACAGCGCGAAATAGCGATATACCAGTATTCTGCGAAGGAGCATTATCATGGATAAACCCACCGTTTGTGTGACCGGCAGTGACGAAAGACAAAAATATTTGGCTCAATGCCTACAAGAACAAGGAATTACCGTTGTGCGTCAAGCTGAATTTGACGCGGAACGATTAAAGGGAGTGGATTATCTGATCGGGCCGGTGACCCTATACCGGGGTGGGGAAATATCCCCTGAAATCAAAAATGCCTGCGATAAAGCCGGAATAAAAGCGATTAACTACATGGCCTGCGAAGACTTCCTCTTGATGAATGCCGACTTAACCGCCGAAGGTTTACTGGCAGTTATCATCCAAAACACGAACTTTTCCTTAATAAATGCCCATATATTGATTCTGGGCCAGGGACGCTGCGGCACTGCCATCCATAAATTGTTAAGCCACTTTTCCCGCCGGATTGATATCTATGATACCGTTCCCGCGGTTTTTTCCGGAACCCCCTATCATATCGTCATCAATACCATCCCTGCCCCGGTCATCCGGAAGGAACATTTAATTCAGCTAGGTTCCGACGGCATCTTTTTTGAAATCGCTTCGCCCCCCGGCGGATTCGACCAGGCCGCCATCGAAGAACTGGGCTCAACCCTAATAACCTGCCCCGGCATCCCCGGCCGCTACTGCCCTCGCAGTGCCGCCGATGCCATCGCCCAGGCCGTATTGCCCGAACTACAGGCTCTAACACACCCTATCAAAAGAAAGGAAACCCCCTAATGAAACACGAATTCGAAGGCCTAAACATAGGAATCGCCATCACCGGCTCCTACTGCACTTATGAAAAAGTCTTCACCTCCATCAAAGACTTGACCGAAACCAAAGCCAACCTATACACCATCTTCTCAGCGAATGCTTCCGCAACCGACAGCCGCTTCGGCGAATCCGCCGAGTTTTTGAAAACTGCCCTTGACCTGACCGGCAAAGACCCCATCCTGACCATCCCCGATGCCGAACCCCTAGGACCCAAAGGTATCCTCGACATCCTCGTCATTGCCCCCTGTACCGGTAATACCCTGTCCAAATTAGCCAACGGCATCTCTGATACCCCCGTCCTGATGGCCGCCAAATCCCATCTCCGCAACAACAAACCGCTGGTGATTTCGCTGTCAACAAACGATGCCCTTGGCATGAACTTAAAAAATATCGGCATTCTGCTCAATACCAAAAACATCTATTTCGTCCCCTTTGGACAGGACAGTTACCAGACCAAACCTAATTCCATGATCGCCCATGTCGAATTGATTCCGAAAACCATCCAAATGGCGATGTTAGGTAAGCAAATCCAGCCTGTCATCCGCTGCCCCTATATGGAAGAAGGGGTGGTCATATAAATGAGTGGAATCGCCGGCTTTTACCAAAGCAAATATGATTTTACCGAAAATCCCGCCTGGGCAAACCGGTTATGTGCGATGCAAGAAAGCTTGGAAAATGAGGGAAAACTTCTCTATCCTCATGTCGGGCTTGCCTGTTCGATAACGCCTGTTATTTATCCCCGTCTGAGCAGCATCATTTTTAGCGGTGAGTTATATAATGCCGATGTGCTGCGTGGCCTTTTGCCCCCGCAGCTTTTGTCCGGGGAAACCGGCAGCGATGCAGAAATTGTTCTTAATGGCTATTTGGCGCTGGGGCCGGATTTTATCAAGCATCTAAACGGCATCTTTGCCCTGGCGATTTATGACGAACGGCGCGACCGCCTCGTGGTTGCCCGCGATCCGCTGGGCGCGAAACCGTTATTTTACCAGCAAGTGGATGACTGCTTCGTGTTCGGCTCGGCGCAAAAAGCTTTGTTTGCCTTCGGCATCCCGCCCCGGCTCGACCGGGAAAGCTTTTGCGAAATTTTCGGGCTCGGGCCGGCCCGGACTCCGGGGCATGGTGTTTTCTATGAAATGCGGGAGGTTCTGCCCGGCCATATGATCATCATCAGCCCGGACGATTACCGGGATGAAGCCTTTTTCACCCTAACCGGCGCGGAACACGTTGATACGGTTTCCGAAACCAAAGAAAAAGTGTCCTGGCTGATTACCGACAGCATCAAGCGCCAGATGTTTTCCCCGCCACCGGGAGATGCCCCGCTTGGTTCCCTTTTATCCGGCGGGCTGGACAGCAGCCTGCTCTCCGCCCTTACCCAGCGGGAGCTTGCGAAAAAAGGCGGCCGCTTAAAGACCTACTCCTTTGACTTTAGCGGCAGCAAAGAGCATTTTCAGCCCAATGCCTTCCAATCGTCGCTCGACCGTCCTTACGTTGATATTATGGTGGCGGAATTAGGCAGCGAGCATACGTATCTGGAATGTGACAGCCTTACCCAGGCCGACTATCTGGAAAAAGCGGTGGATGCCCGCGATTTGCCCTGCATGGCGGATATCGAAGCCTCCCTTTTGTATTTTCTCGAGCTGGTCGCCGCCGATTGCCCTGCCGTTCTTTCCGGCGAATGCGCGGATGAAATATTCGGCGGTTATCCTTGGTTTCACCGCGAAGAATTATGGCAAAAAAATGCCTTCCCCTGGTCTTATGATTTAAGCGCCCGGACTGCCTTGCTGAAAGCGGATTTTCTTGAATCCCTTTACCTGACGGATTATGTGAAGCAAGCTTATGAGAAATCCCTTGCCGAGACCCCCCGTTTCGAGGGGGACAATGAAACCGAAGCCCGCCGCCGCGAAATCGCGTGGCTGAATATCCGCTGGTTTATGGCGACATTAATGAACCGGCTAAACCGGACCGGCACCGCCGCCGGGCTGGCAGCCCGCACCCCCTATGCGGATATCCGGATTCTTCAATATGTATACAATATCCCCTGGGCGATAAAATGCCAGGATGGAGTCATCAAAAGCCTTTTGACTGCGGCGGGGGAAGGTCTGCTGCCGGAAGAAATACTGCGGCGAAAAAAAAGCCCCTATCCCAAGACTTATGATAAGGGTTATGAAAAATTGCTGGCAAAACGATTGCGGGAGCAGATTACCGATTCCGCTTCGCCACTTCGGGATATAATCGATGTGGCAAAAGCAGAGGCTTTTATCGCCGGTGATTTTAATTACGGCAAGCCTTGGTACGGCCAGTTGATGGCCGGGCCGCAGATGCTGGCTTATTTGCTGCAAGTTGATTATTGGATGCGAAAGTTTAAGTTGCGAGGTTAGTGTGAAAGAATGATTCTAAGGCGCGCATAGCGCGGTATGAATGTTAGTATGATAAAATAAATAACTGGTTTTATCTGGATTGCTTCGTCATTGCGAGCAAAGCGAAGCAATCCAGAAGCTGGTTTATATAGCCATATTCTTGGCTTGGTAATCCTGTAAAGACCTTCACCTGCCATGAACGTCAGTTCTGATACCCTGCTTTTCTTGGTCAGTTTCATATTTACTTTTTCTTCATCGCCAACATATTTCCATTTACCTTCTTTTCAGACACATTTGGAAAATTTCTTCAATCTATCAACTACCCATCAACGAAAACCAAAACTCACAAATGTTGATAATTCAATGCTTTACGGAAATCCGTATCGCGATTTCACCTGTTTCATCAACTACCCATCAACGAAAATTATACAGAAGCACAATCTCCTGCATCTCATCCCAAACCTTTTCCATCTCCGCCACCAGCTTAAACTGCGTCCGGGCGCGGTCAAGGTTTTGGCCGGCGCGGCTGATCCGAAAATAGGTGTCGCCGGCGAGATAATCGGTCAGGAAACGGATGCCGCATTCAAGCGTCATCATTTTAGCGCCATCGCATAGATATTCGCGTTCATTGCTATCTAAGCTGTCACCGCACGCGGATAAAAAGCTTTCCGTAAAAGCCTTAAAGTACGGCAAGGAAAGCTTCACGCGGCTAAGGTCGCGTTCATCCTCTAAAGCGGTGGACGCCCCAAAGCGGATGGCATCGCCGAAATCATTGACCAACAAGCCCGGCATGACCGTATCCAAGTCAATCACGCATAAAGCCTTGCGGGTATCGCGGTCAAGCAGGATATTATTTAGTTTCGTATCATTGTGGGTAACCTTTCGTTTCAGGACACCGGCGCTTTCAAGCGCCAGCAGCTTCCCGGCATATGCTTCCCGCTCAAAGGCGAATGCAAGCTCCGGGCCGACATCCTTAACCCGCCCGCAGCAATCATTCTGCACCGCCTCCTTTAGATTTTGGCAGCGCAAAACCGTATCGTGGAAACGCGGAATCGTTTCATACAAAGAATCGGCCGGAAAATCGGCAAGCTGGCGCTGAAACCGGCCATAGGCAATTCCGCTTTCCGCAAAATCCGCCGCTGACCCGGCCATTTGCAGACAGATACTGTCACGGATGAACCGATACATTCGCCAGTATTCCCCATCCGTATCAAGCAGCCAAAGCTTGTTCCTTTCGGTCAGGACCAGTTCTAAAACCTCCCGTGGGCTTGCCGCCGTTTTTTTCGCCCATGTCGTGATCGCGGCAATATTCAGCATCAATAAATCCGGCTCCCGGAAAACGTTTTGATTGATTTTTTGCAGGATATACTGATTTAAAATATCATCTGTTATTAAATAAGTCTGGTTGATATGCCCCTCCCCATGGGGAACGCAAGAAATCGGTTTTCCATCGGTTTGAAACGCAAAAGCCTGTTCGATTATCGGGATTTCAGCCATATTAATTCACCACCTTTCAATTCAACCTTAGTCTGGTTGCCGCTGCCGTCATAAACCAGCGTTGACTGCGGTTCATAAGAATTATTGCCGACGGCATAACGCCCGCTTTTGGGATAAGCATGGACATCCACTTGTGGATTCTCCGAAAACCAGGTTTTTAAGGCGCTTTCCTTTCCGGCGCTCCAAAGCAAAGCCCGGTGCAGCAGGCGGGCATTTTCCGCGCTATAGGGAAGGCCGCCGATGTAGACAGTCCGTCCGTTTTCGTATTGGTTCGCCGCAAGCTGGACTTCTTTGTCCCGGCAAACTAAAACCGCCGTCTCCGGCAGGGCATAGATTCCCTTTGCCCCTTCGCCGAAATCGATGGCATTTGTCTCATTTTCCCTTTCGGAAACGATAAAATGGCTCTTTTCGTCCCAGTTATATTTGTCATCCCCCAGCGTAAAGCCGTTTTCTTTTTCGCCCCCAAGCGCGGCGGCCAGCTGGAGGGTCCGCCCCTGCCACTGATGCCCGGAGGGTTCGCCTACGCCGATGAAGCCGCCGCCACCAGCGATAAATCCCCGGACGGCGGCAACAATCCGTTCATCCCGCCAATAGGCTCCGCCGCTATGAGCGGTATCGGTATCCCCGATGTTGACCAGCACATCAAAACCGGCCAGCACCTCCGGGTTTTCCAGAATATCATCAAAGCTAATAAAATGCACGTCATAAGGCGCGCCGGAAAGAATCTCAATCACCCCGGCATAGCTGTAATTCTGCTTCTGGTAAAGGGCATGATGAACCATATGGCAACCCCATGAACGCATTTTTCCCCAGCAGTTAAGGACTGCCACCCGCGCAAAACAATAGGGCTCTGAAAAATCCGCTTTGACCGTGTCATACAACTCGCGGAACTCATCGCAGACCTTCGCGATATAATCAATGAAATCAGGAAACGCCAGCGCCAGTTTCAAATAACCGCCATAACCGATCCGGTCAATCGGACTGCGCATGATCGCCCGGCGGGCAGTAACCCAGTTTTCGGCTGCCTCCCGGACCGGGTCGCCGCCATCATGAAAGGTATCCGGGAAAAAATAGGGCAAAAAGCGCCCCTCCGTATAAGTAACGCCCCGGACATCGCTGATCAGCCGTAACGTGCTGCCATTGCCGACACTGCCAACCAATGCATCCAGCCCAATCGAGGCAAATTCCTCCATAAACGGCTCCGTGCCGATAAAATGATCGCCAAGAAACATCATGGCTTCTTTCCCATATTCATGGCAGATATCGACCATTTCCTTCGCGAGGGCAGCGACTTCGCGGCGCTGGAAAGCCATGAAATCTTTGTATTCTTTGGACGGAATCCGATATTGATTGTTATGATAACCCTCATCAATGATATATTCCGCCCGGAACGGATAACCGGCTTCTTTTTCGAATTGGGCTAATATGTAAGGGCTTACCGATGCAGAGTAACCGTACCAGTCAACATATTTCTCCCGCCTTAACTCATCGAACACTAAAGTGAACTGATGAAAAAAGGTGGTAAAACGGACCACATCGACATGCTGATTTTCTTCCAGAAAATGGCGGAGGCGTTTTAGCGAATGCGCTTTCGTTTTCGGCTGGCGGACATCAAAAGTAATTTGCGGCGGGGAGTCCTGCCAGTCATTTACGACCGTATTATACATATGGACAGGATCCCAAATCAGATAGGCCAGAAAACTGACCGTATATTCATGATATTTTTTTGCTTTCGTAATGGTCACCTTTCCGGACGGGCTGTCATATTGCCAAGCTTCGGCTGGCACAACGGTTCCGGCCGTGCGGTCGATCACTTCCCACCAGCGTTTGATATCATCGCGATCATTAACCCGCATCAGTTGGTCGCTGATTCCTGAAAGCAGACGAATCGCAAGCGTTTCCGCCATCGCCGTATGGAACCCGGTCATCAGGTAACATTGCTGGACTTCATCGGGATTGGCTTTCGCCCAGGCATTGTCTTTGCGAGTGGTATAGTAGGTTGCGTAAATTTTCGCGCCGCTTTTTTTAAGCTCAGCCGGAAACTCCGTTCCGTCGCAGTCACGCAAAGCGTCGCCGCCCCATTTTTCAAGAACCTCCAGCGTCTGAGAAATGACATCAATGTCAGTTGGGATTGTTACCCGCCCTTTGTTATTTTTCATACGAACCTCACATGTCGCGCTTCGCGCGACTTACGCTTCCTGCTTTTCCGGGATAAAGATCCGGCAAACCGTGCCAACATCTACTTCACTGCGGATATCAAGGCCGCTTTCCGCCCCGTAATAAAGCTTCAGCCGTTCATTAACATTGCTGAGCCCAATCCCGGATAACTGCATTTCCGATCCGCGCTGCAACAGGGCGGGGTCGAATCCGCTCCCATTGTCCTTGATTTCCAGCAGGATGCCGCCCTCCAGGCTTTGGCAGCGTACCGTAATGACGATTTGCCGGGTGCCGCCCTCGGAGCCGTGCAAAACAGCATTCTCCGCCAGCGGCTGCAAAACCAGGCGCGGAACCGGATTCTCTAATAAGGCCTCATCCACTTCATGGACTACCTCAAAGCAATCCGCGTAGCGAATTTTCTGGATGGTAAAATAATGTTCAAGATTGCTTAGCTCTTCCCGCAAGGTAATCATTTCATCTTTGTTAAGCAGCACGTTCTGCAAAAGCTTTGAGAGGGAAGTAAGCCCCTCGCTGATAATCGGCGGCGCTTTATTGATTACGGCCGCCCACTTTAATGTCCCTAAGGTATTAAACAAAAAATGCGGGTTAATCTGATACTGAAGCGCTTCCAGCTCCAGCTCACGTTTGCGGCGCTGGTCAGCGATATGCATCTTTGTCATATCCCCAAAATCGGCGGCAACGCTGCTGTAAATCAGGATCGAAAGCGCCACGCATACTGCCGTGGTCACGGCGGCGAGAATCAGCAACTGCCTTCCTACCTGCCGCGTCCCTTCCTGAATCGCCAACTGCGGAATCATCGCCAGCAGATAGGTATGATTCTCTTCACTGCGGCTGAACACCACCAAATAATAGGTTCCGTTCACGTTTGAAGCAAACGATTCCCTGCCCTCGCTTTCCGCCGCAAGGACCTCCGCGAACAGATTATGGTTCATGAACTGGGTCCCCGAAAGCCCGCTGCTGCTCGCCAGCACGAAACCGTCGTCCGTCAGGAGAAAAAACTCGCCGCCGAAGGTGCCGATGGAAACCCGGCTGAAAATCTCATTCGTCAGCGCATCGTTGATAAAAGCAAGAATATAGCCGACCGGCTCGCTTCCTAACGGATACTTAAATATTTTCAGCCCCATGGTCAGGTTGCCGGAGGTGCCGCCGATGTAATAAAAGCTATCTGACGAGGAGGCTTCATCCGCTAGCTGAATCAATAAATCCAGGCTGCTTGGCGGTACACTCGCAACCCCCGTGCTGTAGATCACCGCCCCATCTGTATCCAGCAGCACCAGATCCCTTAAAAAATCCCGCCGCAGCACAATCTGGTCAACCGCCCGTTTCAGGGCAATGTCGCCGCGCCGGCCCGTAAGGCCGTTTTGCACCTCATGCGAAATGGATACCGTATCAATGACTTGCTTATAGCGCCGGAATTCCGCGTTAAGCTCGGCATCAAGAATGCGGATCGCCTGCTCCGTAAAATCTGACAGCTCACCGGTAAACAACTCCGAATATACCTGGCTGGCATAGATGCCGATTAGGATCGCCGGAACGATTGATACACATAAAAGTGCCGTCAACAGCCGCGTCCGGACACTGACCCGCCGGATTATTTTCATATTGCACGCTCCTGATTTTTTATTTGGCAGCCTCCGAAAACCCAAGCTTGAACCGATTTTGCGAGGTTACCTTATCATACAGCAGCTTTTCATTAAGTGCAATCGGATAACTAGGCTTTGGTGCATTTTAAAAAAGTGACTGCTATGTAAATTCGCGAGGGAGCGAGCGTGTGATTCATAAGGAAGGCCCTTGTTAGACGTCGTTACTTAGCTCGCGTGTTTTGCGAGCTTATGTAACGCAACGATCTAACACGGAGCGAAAGCGGGCCTGACGTTGAATCAACAGCTCTCGCCCCACGCGGCGCAAACATAATTTTACACTTATTTAATTTGCACTCACTACCCTTTAAGCCCCCCCGCACTAACGCCCTGGATCAGGTAACGCTGGCCGATTCCGTAGAAAAAAACCGTGGGAATCAGGACGATCACCAGCGCCGCGAACAAGCCCACAAAATCCGAATAGGCCCCCGCCCGGATGTTAAGCGAAGCCAGCCCCACCGGCAAGGTCGTTTTCAGGGGATCGGAAAGCATCACCAAAGCCACCGGATAATCGTTCCATATCGCCATCCCGGAAAGCATGCAGACGGTGAAGATGCCCGGTTTAGCCATCGGAACGATGATTTGCGTGAGGATGCGGAAATTGGAACAGCCATCAACCTTAGCCGCCTCTTCGTATGTCAGGGAAATTCCCTTCATGTAACCGACCATCAGGAAAATCGAGAACGGGAACTGGGTCACCGCATAAACAGCGGCATAGGCCGGCAGATTGTTTACCAGCCCAAGGCTGTTCATTTGCAAAAACAGCGGGATGATGATATAGGTCGCTTTAATGAATATCGCCGCCATAAAAAGGTTCAGCATTGTTTTTGAACCCCAGAATGTATAACGGGACAATACATAAGCGCATGGGATTACGCAAACAACGATAATAATCAGCAAAATCACCACCCCAAGGGCGGAGTTAAAGAAATTTTCACCGATGCTCGCCCCATCCCATGCCCGCGCATAAGAGCTTACGTCCAATTGCTCCGGCAGGGAAAAAGCATCCTTCATGAATTCGTTGTTCGTTTTGAAAGATGAATAAATATTCCAAAAAATCGGATATATGGTGATTACGGTAACCGCAAGCAAGAAAAAACGCATCAGCCACCGGGCCGCCATCGATTTTGCTTTCAATATGTTCATTCAAACCTCCACTTCCGCGACACGTGCCTATCCCTTACGAGATTGCGGGTCCATGCTCAGTTACGCTGATCTTCGCCCGCAAAAACATAGGCCTTCACTACATGACATTGCCCCTCATGCCCTTTCCTGCCCGCCGGTATAAAAACGCGA
>Ga0082212_10010147_pt1 | contig 12087 bp, 8 predicted proteins | sample TergutNt197P3_FD_71548 | JGI IMG/M metagenome (GOLD analysis project Ga0082212, IMG submission 71548) | Neocapritermes taracua P3 segment gut microbial communities from Petit-Saut dam, French Guiana - Nt197 P3 | ecosystem: Host-associated > Arthropoda: Insects > Digestive system > Gut ... | reverse complement strand
GACGCTGAACTTGGCCTGCGAATATTCGATGCCGCCCTTGTTCGTGGCCTTTTGCAGGCTGAAGCGCGTAACCACGCTGTTGCTCTTGCGGCCCTTGGTGATCAGGCCCATCATATACTTCGTGAACGCGGGCAGGCTGCCGGTGGGCAGCGACAGCAGCATGGGGAACAACTCGCCCTCGCGCAGGATGTAGATGCGGCGGCGGTTCTGGCATGCCTTGCCGCCGTTTTTGCCGCTGGCAAACTGGTTGTAGGGGCAGCTTGCGCAGTCGATCACCTCGCCGGTTTCGCGCTTCATGCCGTGCTTGCCGTCAATGGCCGCGCAGTCGGGCGGCTGGTTGCCGCCGGTGTACGCCGTGGCGTAGTAGGCGTTCAGCGGATGCTGCAGCAGGATCACCGCCGAGAACTCCTTCACGGTGTCGGACTCGCCGTCTTCGCCGGGGACCTCAAAGCACAGCACCCCGCCCGAGGGGATTTTCACCTTGCCGAAGCTGAGGTTCAGGCCGTCCAGTTCCTCGCGGATCAGGTCGCCGATGTCGGTATCGGCCAGGGCCATGTAGCCCGAAGGCACAACGGCCACTTCGTTTTTCTTTGCCATATCTGAGAAATCCTCCTAATTCTTTTTTGTGGATTTACGGACGGACACGCCGGTCTGTTCAAAGACCTTCACCAAGCCGTCCAGCCATTCGGGGAGCCGGTCCTCGTTCCCGGCCAGCTGCTCCTTCACGAAGGAACTGAGGGTGTTCGCGTTGACGGTCTCGTAGACCAGATCGCCGAAGCCGTTCTGCTTGAGGGCGTCGTACAACTCATCTTTTTGCCCGGCAACGGCGCTGCCGCGCACTTTGACCGTCAGGGAAAACATGCGCCCGGCGCGGGTGAAGTTCTGCGTCTCGCTGTCGATCATCGCCCCGGCTAGCTTTTCCTCCGTGGCCTTGATGTCGGCGCTGAGATCGTCAACAACGCGCTCCATGTCGGCCTTTTCGTCGCGCAGCGACTGCAGCCGGTCGGCGAGGGCAAATAGTTCATGTTCCATACGGGTTGCCTCCCTTTCTGTAGTCATCGACCAGGGTCCGGGCGAGATCGGCCTTGTCGCGCAGCGCACGCAGGACTTTTTCATCAACGGTGCCCTTGGCCGTCAAGTAGACGTATGTGCAGCGCTGCTGTTGGCCGACGCGGTGAATGCGCGCCCGCGCCTGCTCGAAGTTCGACATGCTGTAGTCCAGCGAGTAGAACACCATCGTGCTGGCGGCGGTGAGGGTGATGCCCAGCCCGGCAGTGGCGATCTGGCCGACGAACACCTGAACCTCCGGGTCGTTCTGGAACCGGGCGACTTGGTCATCGCGATCTTTGACGCCGCCCTTGACGCAAGAATACTGGATTTGCTTCTGCTCCAGCAGCTTGCAGATGGCCTCGATCTCCGGCACAAAGCGGGCGATGATCACCAGCTTTTTGCCGCCCTCGGTGACCTCCTCCGCGATGGCGCGGGCGCCAACATGCGGGTGAGGAGTGGTCGTGTCCGGGACTATCTCGAACGTTCCGGTGGTGGGCCGGACCGTGTCGGCTTGGACCGTGGCGGCCCGGACGGAGGTGGATTGGGCGGCGGTGGCCCCGGTGGTGGTGGGCCGGGCAGAAGCGGGCTGGGCGGCAACCATGCGGACGGCACCCTCGTCCCGCTCTTGCAGGCCGGACATCTTGCCAAGCGGGATTTCCTTGATGAGGCAGGTGGCCACCAGCGCGATCACCGCTATGGGCACGGCGAGCAGGAAGATGCGGGAGACCCCAGAGGCGTAGGCGTGCTGGATAACCTCCCGGACCGGCTCGGTGAAGTGCGCCATCTCGGCTGCCGAGGGAACCCCGCCGGCCTCCGTGAGCGCGTAATGGGCGGGCAGTCCCAGGTCGGCCAGGCCACGGCCGATGCCGGAGGACACCTGGCCGGCCAGCACGGCCCCGAGCGCCGAGACGCCGATGGTGCCGCCCAGCGTGCGAAAGAATGCGACCGTCGAGGTACCCGCCCCCATCTCGTGGATGGACACGGTGTTTTGCACGGCGAGCACCAGGTTTTGCATCAGGGCGCCGATGGACAGGCCCATCAGGAACAGGTAGACGCCCATCAGCGCTAGGGGGGTGCGTTCGGTGATCGTGGCCATGCCGAGCAGGGCGCCGGTCAGGGACGCCCCGCCCAAGATCATCACCCACTTGTAGCGGCCGGTCTTGGTGATCAGGCGGCCGAAGACGTTGCCGGCAAACACGGTGCCGATCACCTGCGGGATGGTGAGCAGCCCGGATTGGGTGGGGGTCTTTAGCCGCGCGATCTGGAGGAATTGGCTGACGAACACGGCGGTGCCGAACAGGGCCACCCCCACCGCGATGGAGGCGATGACGGCCAGCACAAAGGTTCGGTTCTGAAACAGGTACGGCGGGATGATCGGCTCGGTGACCACCCGCTCCACCGCCCAGGCGCCGCCCAGGGCGGCCAGCGAGCCGATGAGCATCGCCCCGCTTGGCCAGGAGACCCAGGCGAACTGGTGGCCGGCAAAGGTGATCCACAGCAGTAGCAGGCCGACGCCCACCGAGATGAGCAGGGCGCCCCAGTAGTCGATCTTGACCACCCGTCGTTCGCGGCGCGGCACCCGCAGCGTGCGGGAGAGGACGATGGCGGCGAGGATCGCGAAGGGGGCGGCAATGAAGAAGTTCCAACGCCAGCCGAGCGCGGAGTCGGTGATGATGCCCCCCACCAGGGGACCACCGATCTGGCTGACCGCCATGAACGCGCCCAGGTAGCCCATGTACCGTCCGCGTTCGCGGGGGGAGACGACGTCGGCCATCAGCACCGTGCCCAGTGCCATCAGGCCCCCGGCGCCGAGGCCCTGTCCGGCGCGGAAGGCAATCAGCTGGGAGGCGTTCTGCGAGAAGCCTGCCGCCGCCGCCGAGAGGACGGTGATGGCCAGGGCCGCCATGACCAGCGCCTTGCGGTTGAACAGGTCGGCGAACTTGCCCCACAGAGGGGTGGAGATGGTCTGCGCGAGCAGGGTGGCGGTGATCACCCAGGTGAACTCGGCCTGGGTGCCCCCGAGGTCGGCCACGATGCGCGGCATCGAACTGGAGACGATGGTGGCCGCCAGCATGGCCACGAAGGTACCCATCATGATGCCGGAGAGGGCCACCAGCTTCTGCCGGTGGGTCATGTTGGGCGGCACGGTGGGGATGCGCCCGGTGGCCGGGTCGCGCTCGATGGGGCGGCGCGGCCGGTCGGCCCGGGCGGTGGCGGGCCCGTGGCCCCCGCCGTCCCGGGAGGAGGCCAACGGCGGCGGGTTCGTCATGGGGCTCCTTGCAGGCGGCGGGTGGCGGTTGCTTGCTCGCTGTTCACCCTATGACGAAAGGGGTGGCCCGGCAGGCCGGTTTGGCGCCTTGGGTGCCTCGGTAGACTGGGCCGCATGGGAATCAACGCCACGCGATTGCGCGCGCCGGAACTGCAGGGACGCGGCTGGCTCAACACGGGTGGACGAGAAATCACCCTGGCCGACCTGCGCGGCAAGATAGTGGTGCTCGACTTCTGGACCTTCTGCTGCATCAACTGCCTGCATGTGCTCGACGAGCTGCGCCCGCTGGAGGCAGAGTTTGCAGAGGTGTTGGTGACCATCGGGGTGCACTCCCCGAAGTTCGCCCACGAGGCGGACCCGGCGGCCCTCGCCGCGGCGGTCGAACGCTATGAGGTGCAACACCCCGTGCTGGACGACCCAGAACTGTTGACCTGGCGGGCCTACGGCGCCCGCGCCTGGCCGACCCTGGTGGTGATCGATCCGGAGGGCCACCTGGTGGCCACGATGGCCGGGGAGGGACACGGCTCGGCGCTCGCGGCGCTGCTGGCTCGCCTGGTCTCCGAGCACGAGGCGAAGGGAACCCTGCACCGGGGCGATGGCCCCTATGTGGCCCCGGAGCCGACCTCCGGGACGCTGCGCTTTCCATCCAAGGTGATCGCGCTGCCCCCCAGTGGCGGTCAACCCAGTGACAGCCAGCCCAGCGGCAGCCTGCTGGTTGCCGACGCCGGGCACCACAGCCTGGCCGAGCTGGCCCCTGACGGTCAGACGCTGGTGCGCCGCATCGGCACCGGCGAGCGCGGCCTGGTGGACGGCTCGGCCGCCCCGGCCTTCTCCGAGCCGTCGGGCCTGTGTCTGGTGCCGTCCGGCCTGCGCGAGCGGCTCGGCTACGACGTGGTGGTGGCCGACACGGTGAACCATGCGTTGCGGGGGGTGCGCCTCTCCGATGGCCTGGTCACCACGGTGGCGGGCACCGGCCAGCAGTTCCAGGTGGGGGGCCTTCAGAATTACGAAGGCCACACCGCGGACTTTGAGCCGGGTACCGCCTATCCGGCCACGGAGCTGCGGCTGTCCTCGCCGTGGGATGTCGCCTGGTCCGAGGTGGCCGGCGGATTCATCGTGGCCATGGCCGGCAACCACACCATGTGGTTGTTCGATCCCCTCGCGCAGACGGTTCGCCTGTTTGCGGGCACCTTCAACGAGGGCCTGCTCGACGGCCCCGGCCAGCGGGCGTGGTTCGCACAGCCGTCGGGCATCACGCCCGCGACCGCCGCGCCGGAGGCCACCGAACGCCCTGGCCAAGAGTCATTTTGGGTGGCCGACTCGGAGACCTCGGCCATCCGCCACCTGCTGGTGGGCCGCGACGCCGCCGGCCGGCCTGCGGTGCTGGCCACGGAGACGACGGTGGGCCTGGGGCTGTTCGACTTCGGGCACGTCGATGGGGATCGGCAGGCCGCGCGCCTGCAGCACCCACTGGGCCTGGTGGCGTTGCCGGACGGCTCCGTGGTGGTGGCCGACACCTACAACGGCGCCCTGCGCCGGATCGAGGGTTGGCAAGAAAACGAGGGCGGCTGGCAGGTGTCTGTGTCCACGCTGGCCACCGGCCTGGCCGAGCCGTCTGACGTGCTCCTGGAGGCCAATGAGGCGGGTGCGCTCACCCTGTTGGTGGTGGAGAGCGCGGCACACCGCCTGACCCGGATCGCCCTGCCGCCCGGCCTGGCGGGCCACTGCGTCGATCAGGGCGCCCGGCGCACCCAGCGTCCGGCCACCGAGGTTGCGCCCGGTGCGCTGCGCCTGGAGGTGCCGTTCACCCCGGCGCCCGGGCAGAAGATCGACGATCGCTTCGGCCCGGCCACCTCCCTGCAGGTTTCGGCCACCCCGCCCGCCCTGCTGTTGGCGGGCGCCGGAGACGGCGTGGACCTGTCTCGCGATCTGCTCATCAACCCGGAGGTGGCGGCGGGCGTGCTGCACGTCACCGCCAAGGCTGCCTCCTGCGACGACGATCCGGACAACCCGTATCCGGCCTGTCACCTGGCCCAGCAGGATTGGGGCGTCCCGGTCAGGGTGTCGGCCCCAGTCAACGCCCCCGCCCAGGCGGCTCCGGGCGACGACCCGGCCCCCCCGCTGCTCAGCCTCCCGCTGCGCGGCTAGGTACCTGTCACCCGGGCGGAACCGGGCGGTCAGTACCCGGCGATGCGGGCGCGCTCGATGGAGGCCTCAATCTCGGCCTCCGCCTCGGCGCGGCCCACCCAGTGGGCCCCCTCGACGGACTTGCCGGGTTCAAGGTCCTTGTAGACCTCAAAGAAGTGTTGGATTTCCAGGCGGTGGAACTCTGAGACGTCGTCGATGTCCATGCGCCAGGCGGCGCGCTGCTCGTTGGCCGGCACACACAGCACCTTGTCGTCGCCGCCCGCCTCGTCGCGCATGCGGAACATTCCCAGGGCGCGGGCCTTGATCAGGCAGCCCGGGAACGTCGGCTCGTCGAGCAGCACCATCGCGTCGAGCGGGTCACCGTCATCGCCCAGGGTTCCCTCGATGAAGCCGTAGTCGGCCGGGTAGCGCGTGGAGGTGAACAGCATGCGATCCAGGCGGATGCGGCCCGTCTCGTGATCCACCTCGTACTTGTTGCGCTGTCCCTTGGGGATCTCGATGGTGACGTCGAACTCCATGGCTGCCTCCTGACGGCGAAGATGCTAGGTGGGGTCAGTTTGCCACGAGACGCCTGCCAGCGATGCCCCGCGTGCCAAAACGTCGCGCCCACCCGCCGATTGCCGCGAACATAGTCCCAGCGAGAAAATCGAAGGGACAAGCGTGCGAACCGGAGCAAAGGTGGGGCTGACCATCGCCACCTTCGTCACCCTAGTGGGCGGATACCTGGTGGCCGACATGTTCGACCTGGTGCCCGGCATGCTGACCCTCGCCCCACCCCACGCCCATCCCGCCCCCTTTCCCACCGCCCGCGGCGCGCTGCCCGGCGAGGACCTCACCACCGCCTTCACCCTGCTGCCCACAGACGCGCCCCAACCGCCAGAGGAGCAGCTACAACACCTGGTGACCCGGCTGGCCGCCGACGAGCGCCTCGGCGGCCACGTGGGCATCGTCGTTGCCGACGTCGCCACCGGACAGTGGCTGGCCTCGGCCAACCCCGACTCCCTCTTTGTGCCCGCCTCGACCCAGAAGGTGCTGACCGCGGTCGCCGTACACCACGACCTCGACCCAGAGGCCCGGCTCGCCACCACGGTGCTTCTCGACGAGTTCTACCACGCCTACCTGGTGGGGGGTGGAGACATGCTCATCGGACCCGACGCTGGCGATCCCACCTCGGTGCTCGGCCACGCGGGCCTGGCCGACCTGGCCGATCAGGTTGCCGAGTACCTGCAGGCGGCCGGCCGCTCCGTGGTGGGCCTGACGCTGGTAGACGACCTGTTCACCGGCCCCGCCATCCCCGCTGAGGTCCCCGAGGCGGACGTGTTCGCCGGGCACACCGCCCCGGTGGCGGCCCTCGCCGTCAACATCGGCGCCCGCAACGAGGACATGACCGGCCAGCGCGCCGCAGACCCCGCCCTGCAGGCGGCCTACCTCTTTGGCTCCCTGCTGCACGAACGCGGCATCCAGCTGGTGGGTGGCGTGGGTCGCGCGGCCGCCCCCGCAGACGGGCGCGAGATCGCCCGCATCGAATCGGCCACCATCGGCGAGATCTCCGCCTGGACCCAGCTGCGCTCCGACAACCCCCTGACCGAGGTGCTGGGCCGCCTGGTCGCCATCGAACGCGGACACCCCGCCACCGGGGCAGGGGCCATCTACGCCGTGCTGGAGTCGGTCTCCGAACTGGGCGTGGACGTTTCGGCGGCCTCCCTGGTGGACCTGTCTGGCCTGGGGCGCGGCTCCCTGCTACCGCCGCGCCTGCTGATGGACACCCTCCTGGCCACCACCACCCCGGAGCACTCTGCGACCCTACCCGCCTTCTCCGACCAGCCGGTATGCGGGCTCTCCGGCACCCTGTCCGGGCGCTGCGGCCCCACCAGCCTCACCCCCGCCAACCCCGCACGGGGCGTGGCCCGCGCCAAGACGGGCGCCCTGCCGGGAGTCCGCGGCCTGACCGGCACCGTGCTGACCGTCGACGGACGCCTCCTGGCCTTCACCATCCACGCCGACCAGTTTGAGCAGCCGGCCGGTGGGGGAGCCCAAAACCTGATCGACTGGTTTGTAGGACAGCTGGCCGCCCTTGACGATCCCGAATGGGAGCCGCAATACCCGGCACCATCCCCTTCCCCCGAGCCCGAGGCGGAGCAAGAATGAACCAGGTTGTCGACTGGGCGGCGGCCACCGAGTTCGCCGCCCGCGTCACCCCCCCCGGCCCGGCGGCGTCACCCACCGAACTGGCCGAACTGACCGGCAGCCTGCGGCAGGCGGCCGGCCAGGCGCTGGGGCAGGTGCTCGAGGTCACCGAGATGCGGCCCGCAGCGCCCGGAGCCGCACTGGACCCGTCACTGAGCCCGTCATCGGGCCCGGCGCTTGACCCGGCAACTAATCCGTCACTGCTGGGCCCGTCACCGCTTGCCCCGTCACTGGGCCCGGTGCTGGTGGTAGACCGCGCGCGCTGGGCGGCGGCGAACATCCAGGTGATGCAGGCCATGACCTTCCCCCTCTCCGACCTGTTGCGGGAACACCACCAGCTGCCCGGACAGCGGGCCCGGTTGGTGGCGGCCCTGGAGGCCGGCGGGGTGCTCGCCGCGCTCGCCCCACGGGTGCTAGGCCAGTTCGACCCCCTCTCGGACGTCTCCCAGGCGAGCGCCGCCACCCCAGGCGAGGGCCGGCTGCTGCTGGTGGCCCCCAATGTGCTCGCCGTGCAACGGCAGCTGCGGGTCAGCGCCCGCGACTTCCACCTCTGGGTCTGCCTACACGAGCAGACCCACGCCCTGCAGTTCGCGGCCGCCCCCTGGCTCGCCGGCCACCTGCGCGGCCAGGTCTCCACCCTGCTCACCGAGATCGCCCAGGCCAGCCTGGACAAGGCGGCAGCCCCGCTGCGCGAGCGCCTGGCGGCCGGCTGGCAGGCCGTGGCGTCGGTGGCCACCGGAATCATCCGCCTGGAGGGGGCCAAGTTGATCGAGCGCGTGATGAGCCCCCAGCAACGCCAGCGGCTCCAAGAGACGACGGCGGTGATGTCCCTGCTGGAGGGGCACGCCGACGTGATGATGGACGCCGTCGGCCCCGAGGTGGTGCCGACCGTCACCGAGATCAGGCGGCGATTCGAACGCCGTCGCGACGCCGCCACCGCCCGCGGACTAAACGCCAGCGCCCTGCTGCAGAGGCTGCTCGGCATGGAGGCCAAGCTCGCACAATACCGGGACGGGGCGGCCTTCGTGCGCCGGGTCGAGGCCCAGGTGGGGCGCGCCGGCCTCAACGCCGTCTGGACCTCGCCGCAGACCCTGCCCTCGGCCGCAGAGATCTCCGACCCCGACGCCTGGGTGCGGCGCATCCACCAATGAGCGCGCCGCCCGGCCCGGCGGTGCTGCCGGTACGCGATGCCGTCCGCCGCTGCCTGGCCGACCTGGACCTCGGCCCCGACGACACCGTGCTGATGGGCTGCTCCGGCGGCGCAGACTCCCTCGCCCTGGCCGCCGCCCTGGCCCATACTTCCCAGCGGGTGGGACGCTCCACCCGCCGCCCCGGATGGCCGGTGCGCGCCGGCGCCGTCATAGTCGACCACGGCCTACAGGCAGGCTCCGCCGCCGTCGCCGCCGCCACCGCCGCCACGTGCCGAGAACTCGGCCTCGACCCGGTGCTGGTGATCACGGCCAAGGTCCAGGAGCGGGGCAGCCCAGAAGAGGCCGCCCGCGCCGCCCGCTACCAGGCCTTCGAGACCGCCATCGCCGAATACGGGGCCCGCGCCCTCCTCCTTGGGCACTCCCTCGACGACCAGGCCGAACAGGTGCTCCTGGCGCTGGCCCGCGGCTCGGGCGCCCGCTCCCTGGCAGGCATCCCCCCCGCGCGCGGCCCCTACCGGCGCCCCCTGCTGGGCCTGACCCGCGCCGACCTGGCAGCCGCCTGCCACGCCCAAGGCCTGACGCCCTGGCAAGACCCGACTAATGCCGAAAGCGGAGAGGGCGCCCCCCTGCGCAACCGGGTCCGCCACGAACTGCTGCCGGCGCTGGAACGGGTGCTCGGCCCCGGAACCACCAGGGCCCTGGCCCGGACCGCCACCCTGGCGCGCGCCGACGTCGACCTCCTGGACGCCCTCGCCGCCAGCCTGCTCGACAACGCCCGGGTAGGCGAGCACGCCTTCCGGGTGGAGGCCCTCCGGGCCGCCCCTCCGGCCACCCGCACCCGCGCCCTGCGCCAGGCGGCGCTCGCGGCGGGCGCCTCCCCGGCGGACACCACCTCGCGGCAGATTGCCCAACTCGATGCGCTGTTGGTGAACTGGCGCGGCCAGGGCGCCGTTTCCTTGGCCGGAGGGACCCAAGGGTGGCGGGAGTGTGGGAACCTTTACCTCGGATCGATATCCGACCGTTACCTCGGATCGATGCCCGACCGCTGAACACCCGGCCCCCGCGGCCACGAACAAGGAGTCCATGTGCAATACGACGATGTCGCCAGCGAGCTGCAAGACGTGCTGCTCACCGAGAAGCAGCTGCAGGCGCGCCTCACCGAGATGGCCGCCCAGATCGACGCCGACTACGCGGGCAAGGACCTGCTCCTGGTGGGGGTGCTGCGCGGGGCCATCATGGTCATGGCCGACCTGTCGCGCAAGCTGCGCACCCGCGTCGAGATGGACTGGATGGCGGTGTCCTCCTACGGCTCCGGCACCAAGTCCTCCGGGGTGGTGCGCATCCTCAAGGACCTCGACACCGACCTGACCGGTCGCAACGTTCTCATCGTCGAAGACATCATCGACTCCGGCCTGACCCTGTCCTGGCTGGCCGCCAACCTGCGCTCCCGCGGCGCCGCCTCGGTGGAGATCGCCACCATGCTGCGCAAGCCCGAGGCGGCCAAGGTTGAGGTCGATGTCAAGTACGTCGGCTTCGACATCCCCAAGGCATTCGTGGTTGGCTATGGCCTTGACTACGCCGAGCGCTATCGCAACCTGCCGTTCATCGGCACCCTTGCCCCCCACGTTTACTCCTAAGCGTCACCCCCCAACAGGAAGCACACCTGCATGAACGCCAAGAAGATCTTCTCTGGCCCCCTCGTCTACGTCCTCATCGGCCTCGCGCTGTTGGCATTCGCCTGGGCCGCCCTCAGTGGGCCGCAGACCGAGCGAGTCGAAACCCATCAGGGCCTCGAACTGCTGCAGGGAAGCACGGTCGACCACGCGGTGATGGTGGACGGCGACCAGCGGGTGGAGTTGACCCTGAGCGAGGACTTCATCACCGGCGAGGACGACGAGGAACGCAACCTCGGGCGCTCCCTGGAGTTCTTCTACACCTTCCCGCAGGGGGAGACGGTGGCCCGTGCCATCGCCAACGCCGACCTGGACGATGGCTGGGATTCCCGCGTGCCCACCACTAACCTGTGGACCTCGCTGCTCGGCCTGATCCTGCCGTTTGTGATCATCGTCGGCCTCTTCGTGTTCATGATGTCCCGGATGCAGGGCGGCAACGGGCGCGTGATGGGCTTCGGCAAGTCCCGCGCCAAGCTGGTCACCAAGGACATGCCGCAGGTGAGATTCACCGATGTGGCCGGCGTGGACGAGGCGGTCGAGGAACTGCACGAGATCAAGGACTTCCTCACCGATCCGGCCCGCTTCCAGGCGGTCGGCGCCAAGATTCCCAAGGGCGTGCTGCTCTACGGCCCTCCCGGAACCGGCAAGACCCTGCTGGCCCGCGCGGTGGCCGGGGAGGCCGGTGTGCCGTTCTACTCCATCTCCGGTTCGGACTTTGTGGAGATGTTTGTTGGCGTCGGCGCCTCGCGCGTCCGTGACCTGTTCGAGCAGGCCAAGGCCAACTCCCCGGCAATCATCTTTGTCGACGAGATCGACGCCGTCGGCCGCCATCGCGGCGCCGGAATGGGCGGCGGGCACGACGAGCGCGAACAGACCCTCAACCAGCTGCTGGTGGAGATGGACGGCTTCGACGTCAAGACCAACGTCATCCTGATCGCCGCCACCAACCGCCCCGACATCCTCGACCCGGCGCTGCTGCGCCCCGGCCGCTTCGACCGGCAGGTCTCCGTCGAGGCCCCCGACCTCCTGGGGCGCAAGGCGATCCTGGAGGTGCACGCCAAGGGCAAGCCGATGGTCTCGGAGGTTGACCTGGAGGCGGTGGCCCGCCGCACGCCCGGCTTCACCGGCGCCGACCTGGCCAACGTCCTCAACGAGGCCGCCCTGCTCACCGCCCGCTCCGGCGCTCAACTGATCGACGACCGCGCCCTCGACGAGGCGATCGACCGCGTGGTGGCCGGCCCGCAGCGCCGCACCCGCGTGATGAACCCGCGGGAGCAAAAGATCACCGCCTACCACGAGGGCGGACACGCCCTGGTGGCCGCCGCCATGCGCTACACCGACCCGGTCACCAAGGTGACCATCCTCCCGCGGGGCCGCGCCCTCGGCTACACCATGGTCATGCCCACCGAGGACAAGTACTCGACCACCCGCAACGAGCTGCTCGACCAGCTCGCCTATGCGATGGGGGGCCGGGTGGCCGAGGAGATCGTCTTCCACGATCCCACCACCGGCGCCGGCAACGACATCGAGAAGGCTACCAACATCGCCCGCAAGATGGTCACCGAATACGGCATGTCCGAGGTGGTGGGGGCCGTCAAGTTCGGCTCCG
>Ga0082212_10010146_pt1 | contig 12088 bp, 13 predicted proteins | sample TergutNt197P3_FD_71548 | JGI IMG/M metagenome (GOLD analysis project Ga0082212, IMG submission 71548) | Neocapritermes taracua P3 segment gut microbial communities from Petit-Saut dam, French Guiana - Nt197 P3 | ecosystem: Host-associated > Arthropoda: Insects > Digestive system > Gut ... | reverse complement strand
GGGCCGGGCCCAGGACATTAGCCGACCCCCAGCGAAAGGCGGCCCAGGCCCGCCAATATTCCGGCCAGGAAGGAGGCCCAAGCCGCAGACGCCACTCGTCTCCGCCCTGTTCCCAGACGCCTTCCCCCCGGGTCAGCATCAAGGCGTTCTGGGCCTCGATCAGCCTTTTTTCAGCGTAGGGCAGAAACAGGCGCTCCATGTTTAAGTCTTTCTGGTTCTAACATTCAAAAGATGATTTCAATAATACTGAACTTAGGTTTGGGCCGCCATCACCCACCAGTCATCACCCTTGAGCTTTGCCAACAGAAAATCAGTCTTTCTGGTTCGACCATTCAGCGTAGAGGTCGCGCCGGCCCCGGGAACGGCCGTCCTGGTCTTCGGAAGTCTCCCGGTGGACCAGGACTTCAGGCGCCTCGCCCAGGCGGTTTCCCAGCCGCTGTTCCAATTCCGCCTTATGCCGCTCCAGAAAGAGGGCGGATTGCTCATTTTGGCAGATGAAATTCACCCCCACCGCCCCGTCCTTGAGGGTCAGGCGGATCTCGGCCCCCGGGAGCAGACTTTCCTTGATGAGGATGCGGATCTCCTTATCCGCGCTCCCGGGTTCCGAAACCAGGAGCCGGTCGGCGATTTCAGACAGGGCTTCCAGCCGGGCCTCAACATCCGCCTGGCCCGGGATGGCTTCAGCCGCTCCGCCCTCCGGGCCCTGGAGCCCCCGTAATATGGCCGCCCCGGAGAAAGAACCGGTCTGGCCCTCGGCAGCCTCTTTTTGGCGCTCTCTTTCCGAAGGCTCACGGTTCTTCCCCCGGTCTTCAGATTTCCGCAGAGCCTGTTCCAGACGCTCTATGTCGGAAGGGGCCGGGTTTCCCTTTGACCGTTCCGCCGAGCCCGAAGGATAGCCGGTTCGTCCCGGGCCGCCCAAGTCACGTATGTTCATAAACCACCTCCTTCAACACGCCCTGAAAATTCTTCCAGTTCCGCCTCGGCCAGATGCTCCAGGCGCCGGGCCTCGGCCTGGTCCCAGATCCGGCCGTGTTCGGTTATTTTCTGCCTTTCCCAGGCCGCCCGGGCGGCCTGGACCCGGGCCTCTTCCCTGGCCTCTTCGGCCGAGGCCAAGGCTTTTTCGGCGCGGGCCACTTCTTCATCCAATTCCGCTTCCCGAGCCCTCAGGGCCTGGACGCTCAACTTGAAGCCGTCAACTTCGTCCAGGGCGACCAGCCGGTTCTGGATACGGGCGAACAGGGCTCGCTCTTCAGTCGGCCGCCAGGCGGCGTAGTCGTCGCGTTCCCGTCTTTTGTCAGAGAGAAAGTTTTCCGCTTGCCGCACCGCCTCCCGGCGGGCTTCCAGTTCCCGTTGGGCCGTTTCCTCGCGCCAGGACCTGATGGCCAGGAGACTGGCCAGAGGATAGCCTTTCATGAAGCCAGCGCGATCAAGGCCTCGAGGGTCTCCTGGAACCCGGAACTCTCGTCTTGGCCTTGCCTGAGAAAGGCGTTCAATTCGTTGATCTTGGCGATGGCGGAGTCCGCTTCCGCATCGGCCCCCTTTTTGTATTCGCCGATCTGGACCAGGAGTTCGACTTCCTGGTACTTGGCCATTAAGCTCCGAAAGCGGGAAGCCGCCTGCCGATGCTTTGGCTCGACGACCGAGTTCATGACCCGGCTGACGCTGGCCAGAATGTCGATGGCCGGATAATGATTGGCCGAAGCCAGCTTGCGGGACAAGATGATGTGTCCGTCCAGGATGGACCGGGTCTCGTCGGCGATGGGTTCGGTCATATCGTCGCCTTCCACCAGGACGGTGTAGAGGGCGGTAATGGAGCCCTTTTCCGAGTTGCCCGCCCGCTCCATAAGGCGCGGCAGGCTGGAAAAAACAGAGGGCGGGAAACCTCGCCGGGTCGGCGGTTCCCCGGCGGCCAGGCCTATTTCCCTTAAGGCCCGGCCGAAGCGGGTGACCGAATCCATGAGCAGGAGCACGCTTTTCCCCTGGTCCCTGAAATACTCGGCTATGGCGGTGGCTACATAGGCGGCTTTGAGCCGCTCCATGGATGAACGATCAGAGGTGGAGACCACGAGGACCGATTTTTTCAAGCCTTCCGAGCCCAGGTCGTGCTCTATGAATTCCCGCACCTCCCGGCCTCGTTCGCCGACCAGGGCCAGAACCGTCACGTCCACGGCCGCGCCCTTGACCAGAGAGGAAAGGAGGGTGGATTTGCCGCCCCCGGCGGCGGCGAAAATGCCCAGGCGCTGCCCCTCCCCGCAGGTCAACAACCCGTCCAAGGCCCGGAGACCCAGGCTCACCGGAGTCTTAATGACTTTCCGGGTCATGGGATTGGGCGGGTCGGCGTAGACCGGATAGTGGGCCAGGGGCACCAGAGGCGGGCCGCCGTCAATAGGCCGGCCCAGCCCGTCCAGCACTCGGCCCAGGAGCGCGGGGCCCACGGGCACCATGTGCACCCGGCCGGAAGGTATGACTTCCGTGGTGGTGGAAACGCCCTGGATATCCCCCAAGGGCGTGAGCAAGGCGGCCTCCTGGGAAAAACCCACGACCTCGGCCTGAAGCTCCCAACTGTCCCATGGGTTTTTCAGGGTGCACATCTCGCCTATCTTGACTCCCGGGACGACCGCGCGGATGATGGTGCCCACGACCTGGAGCACCCGGCCCCTGGTTTCCACGGGCAAATCGCTTCTCAGGGCATCGGCGAAGACCTCGGACAGATAGGTTTTAGGGAGTGTTTTTTCCATTTCAATTCTGGCGGGTGAGCCGGCGCAAAAAGGAGCGGCGGATGGCCTCGACCTGGGTTTCCAGGGAGGCGTCGATAACCCCGAGTTCACTTTCCAGGGTGCAGCTCCCCTTGGCCAGGCGGGAGTCGGGCGCCACTTCCACCAGGCCCAGCCCGGGATACTCGCGGAGGATATCTCCCAACTTTTCGTTCACTGTTTCCGCATCTTCCGGGTTGAGGCGCAGGAGCACTTTCTTCTGAGCCCGCACATAGGAAAGGGCTTTCCGCACCACGGCGACGGCGCGCTCTTCTTCGCCCATGTCGCCCAAAATTTTCCTGAGAGCCCCAATCACCGCCTCCACCAGGGTGCTTTCCTGGCGTTCCACGTATTCCACGCCGGAAATGATCTGGTCCATCATACGTTCGGCCATTTCCATTTTTCCGGCCAATAATCCTTCCTCATAGCCCTCTTTCTGGCGCTCGGCGTAAACTTCCTCGGCCTCACGGGCCATCTGTTCGGCCCGGGCGGCGGCCACGGCCAAAACTTCCGAAGCCCGGAGGAGTTCGCCATACTCGGCGGCCCGCAGGATCCGGACTTCCGGGGGGACCGCCAGACGCCCGTCCTTCAAGAGAAAGCGGCCCACGGTTTCATCTCCTTTTCCTTGGTCAGGAGTTTTCTTAAAAGGGCTTTCAGGCTGTACCAGGCGGCTTCATCCAGGGGGCAGGGCGCGGCCTGGCTGACTTCCGGGCCTTCCGGCCGCGGCAGCTTGGCCAGGAAAAGCCTGTTCAGCGGCGGGGCCAGGGTTCCGGCGCAAGCGGTCAGCGCGGCCCTGGCCGCCCGGTTGATCCGGTTTATCAGTTCGGGGGCGCCCTGGTCCTCGCCCGGGCCCGCATCCAGGATCCGGGCCAGACGCTTCGGCTCGCGCAAAAAGAAAGGTGCGCGTTGGACGGCGAACTCGTGCGCGGCCTGGCCGAAGGCGGCGCGAAAGGCCAGGACATCCTCGCGCCTGATGAGGGCGGCGGCTTCAGGGGAATGGAGGGTGATCCCGATGTAGTGCCCGAGGATCAGGAGAGCTTCCCGGGGCAAGAGCATTAGGCGGGCCGGTAAGGCGGAAAAATCAGCGGCCAGGAAAGCCGATAGCCAGGGTGGCTCGGAAGCGGCGAAAAAATGCGACAGGCGGGCCAAGGCCCGGGGGGAGGTCGTCAAGGCCGGCCATAAATCTCCGGTCGTTTCCGGGGGGAGGCCCAGGCCGCGTTCGGCTTCTTCCGGCATATCGGCCGCCGCCCCGAGGAGAAAGGCCAGAATAGGCCCGCTCAAGGGGTTTCCGGCGCGAATGGCTTGAGCCGCGGTCAGGCTCCCGGTCACGGCTCGGTCTTCCTGCCCCAGCTCGGAAAGCGGCCACGAAAATAAAAAAAGGCGCCCCCGAACCCTAAGGCCAGCCCCAGGACTCCGGCGGCCAGGGCCGCCAGCCAGATCCGGCCCTGGCCTTGAGGCTTTGACCAGGGAACGAAGGAATCCGTCGAGACGGGGAACAGAAAGGCGGTGATGGATTCATATTTGAGGCCGCGCACGCTGTTTTCGACCAATTTTTTGATTTCCCTTACCTGGTCCTGCATATCCATGTCCGCCCGATGGCGGATAAAGATCGAGGCCGAGGAAGGGGTCGAGGCTTCGCCCAATTTGTCCTGCTCGGGGAGGACGAGATGCACCCGGGCCTCCAATACGCCGTCTATGGCGGCGATGGTGCCGCCCAGTTCCTGGGCCAGGGCGTACATGAAGCGGGCTCTCTCCTCCAGAGGAGTGGAGATGATGCCGTCCTTCCGGAATACTTGACCCAGGTTGGTGTAGGCGTTCCGGGGCAGGGCCCGGGACGTGAGCAGCTCCATGCTGGCGGCCATCTCATCCTTAGCCACTAAGAGGTTCCAGGTATTTTTTTCTCCACGTTCCTTGTCCGCGTCAAAGCCGTGCTCCAGGAGCAGGGCCAGCATTTCATTGGCGTCCTTTTCCGGGAGGCCTGAATAGAGCGGCATTTGGCATCCGCCCAAAAGCAATAAGCCCAGAAGAACGGCCAGCCGGGTGAATCGAAGAATGTGCGGAGGGGTGAAGGGCATGGGTTACTCTCTTTGCTATCCCCTGGTCAATTGGTCGATCCCGTCTTCGGCCCGGCTCCGGATTTCGCCGGCTAAGTCCAAAACAGTGGTCCCTCGGACCAAAGAGCTTTGAAAGGCGATGAGTTTTTCCGGAGAATCCAAGGGGGTGACCGGCGGGGCTGCGGCTGGGGCCGGGCCGGACATCCGGGCTAAGGTGTTGAGAATGGCGTCCCCGGACAGGCCGGCGGGCCGCGAAGGCAAAACCGAAGAATGTTCCTGGCCTCCGGGCGCCGCCGCTTCCGGATCCGGAGAGCCCTGGTTAAGCAAGTTTTCAAACTTGGCTTGATCTTCCGGAACCACAGGCTCCGGCGGCAGAGGCACGGAAAGCCCCGGGAGGCTCGCCTCCCTTATTATCAAGCTGGCAAGGTCGGTCATTCCAAGGCCTAATTCAAATGGGTCAGGAGGGCCTTGGCCATAGCCTTGTCCGGATGATCCGGGTCATGGGCCAGAAGGCTGGTCAACTCTTCGCGGGCGGCTCCTGTCCGGCCCGCCTCGGCCAGGGCCAAGGCGTGAAATCCGCCCCAAGCCGGGTCCGCCCGGTGGCCCGCGCCTTCTTTTTCCAAAAGTACAATGGCCTTCTCCGGCTCATCGGCCAGGATAAGCCCCAGACATCGGCCCAGGAGCGGGGCCAGCCGTTCCGGCCAACGGGCCGTCAGGGCGTTGAAAATTTTCTCCGCCCGGTCCCGACGGCCCAGAGACAGGGAAAGAAAACCGCTGGCCGCCAGCAAGGCGACGTAGGCGTCGGGTAAAGCCATGCTTTCTCCTCTTACCGATTGACGATATTCTTCAGGGTATCGTCTATGGAAGACGTGATTTTGGCCAAAAGGCCGACCTTGGTGCTCCAGCGGGTGAGAACGCTGTTGTAGCGGATCATCTCACCCTCGCTGAGCTGGCCTTGTTCAGCTTTCTTGGCCATTTCCTCCATCTCTTTAACGTCCTTATCCAGGCTGACTCTGAATGAGGTATCGATTCTGCCGTTAACCGGACTTAAGGTGCTCATGCTATCCTCCTTTTCTCTCTGACCAGGGCTAACTGGTCGGGTTCTGCTTGCGCCAATAATCGTTTATGCTGTCCTCGGCCGCGCCTAAGGCTTCCTTCAGGGCCATGGCCAGTTGATATTCGTTTTGGGTCAGGCCCGTGGTCATGGCCTTGTTCAGGATAAAATGGCCTTCCCTCAGGGCCGTGCAGAGGGCCTCCAGACCTTGGCCCGAGGGATCTTGGACCAGGCTTTGCTTAAGATCGAAAGCGGGGTCGAAAACATCCATAGCTGTCTCTCCTCATCACCAGGGACAGTAATACATCAATCCTTCCCGTTCCAGAAAAATACCCTGAGATAGAACGGAAATCACACGCCGGCCGCCGGGCAGGAGAGCCCCTTCCAGGTAGCCGGCTCCATCGTCCGCGTAGAGCAGGCCCTTCCGGTTGAACGGGTCGCGGGTCAGGCCTAAGCACATGGTCTCATAACCCGGCGTTTGGGCCACCGGCCGCTCGGTGGGCAGAGAAGGGGCCGGCGGCAGTGAAGGCACTTCCGATGAAACCTGGACAAAGGCCGGCGAGAACCCCAACATGTCCCTGAGTTCTTCTTCCAGGGCCGCCCAGGCTTCGGGCGGGGCGGCTTGAAGGCCGTAGACCGCCACCTTAGCCCCGCGAGGTTCAAAGCGCAGGTAATTCAGACGCCGGGCGGAGACCAGGGCGGGCAGTATGGCCGCGAGGTCGGACCAGGTTTTTATTTCCCAATCGTCTCCGGTGAAGGACCTCAGTTCGGGTTCCAGGGTCCGGCGCATCTCGAATGCGGCCTCGGCGTTTTGGGCATAGCCCCGAACCCGTATCCGGCCTCCCCGTTCGGGAGTGAACACGAGGGGATAACCGAGGGACTTGGCCCGGCTGTTGAGGATGGCGGCCAGAGTCCGGACGCTCTCCACTTCCACCACCGCGGTCAGCCGCGAGGCCAGAACCATTTCCTTCAACCGGCCCACCTGTTGTTCAGAATCCAGCCAGCCCCCGAGCACCATTTCTCCTTCCGGGCCACGTTCCAGCGTCAAACCGGCGTAGCCCGCTTCCCTCAACTGGCTTTGAAACCCGTTCCAGGAATCGTTCGGCGATTCCCAGAAAAGCCAAACGAGCCCTAAGACTGAAGCCAGGCCCAAGGCTGCGAGAGCCGCCGGCCGGGGCCGGTTCGACCGTGAAGGTTGTTCCGGCCCGGCCCCGGGCTCGGCCTCGGATGTGGGCGCGGACTCGGCCTCGGGCGCGGGAGACGCCGCGGCTCCCTCCCTGTCGGGCTCCCGAACTTCGCCGGCCGGAAGCGCGGACAGCCATTCCCCGTTGTCCGGCCCCAGGCTCAGTTGCGTCTCGCCCAGGCTATAGACGCAAAAATCGGCAATCAATTCGCCTTCGCTGGGCAAGGGGACCTCCCCGGCCGAGACGGCCCCCTCCAGGGGAATCAGGCGGGCCTGGCCATTTAACCGCAACAGGGCGTGACGACCGGCTAAAGAGGGGTCAGAGAGCACCAAGTCGCAGGCGTCATCAGAGCCGATGGAAATTTCTCCATTCTCCGGCAGAAGCAGTTCCCCGCCCCGATTAGGACCGGTCAGGATTTTCAGCCGACGTGTGCCCATACGAACTTTCTGTGAATCAACTGGCGCTTCTCCGGCTCCGGCCCGCGCAACCGCCCCCGGAGCCGGACGCCGGGCCGGTTTGGGCGCTGATCATATCCCGGGTGAAAGTATCGGGCGGCATTTCCGGGGGGGCGCTAGGCAATTGGGCCAAATCCACCAAACGGGGGGCGATGGCAAAAAGGCGTTCGATTTTCTGCACGTCATCCTTATCCGTTTTGAACAGGTATCCCAAGATAGGCACTTTCATCAGGCCCGGCACCCCGCTTTCGCCGCTCGTCACTTTTTCATAATAATAGCCGCCTATGATGAGGGTCTGGTTTTCCTTGACCACGGCCTGGGTCTTGATGGAACTGCGGCCGACAATGGGCAGATTGTCCACCTGGCCCTGGCTGGAACTCTGGTTGTTGCCGTCGTCTATCTGGATGAACATGCGGATGTGAGCGCCGTCCGGCCCCTCTTCCACATGGGGCGTGACCTTCAGCACCGTGCCGTAGGTCACGTCGAAAAGATCCACCGCCGTATCGCCTTCCACGCGCACGTAAAAAGTGCTCACATGCTCCAAGGTGGCCTGGGTATTGTCCATGGTTAAAACTTTAGGCCTGGAGAGTATGGCGGCGTCGCCGTTTTCTTCCAGGGCGTGCACCCGGGCCAGGAGATAGTCCAGGCCCCGGGAATAGATGGTGCTGACATTCAACCCGGAACCGACTGTTGGGTTGGGCTCAAGGGGGCTCGGTCCGGCATTATTGATGACGCCCCCGACTCCCACGCTGCCGCCGGTACTCTGACCGACCCAACTGACGCCGAGTTCGGAAACCCGGTTGACGCTGACCTCCAGTATGGCCACCTGGATTTCCACCAGGCGCACCGGCTGGTCCAGTTGCTCTATGGTTTTCGCGTATTGGCCCATGCGTTCCCGCACGTCCCAGACGATCACCGCGTTGAGGCGCGGGTCGGCCAGGATGCGCGACGAGCCCCGGGATTGGTCGGGGAGGGCCTCCGAAGAAAAGCCCTCGGCGCGGTTGTTGGCCGAGGTGCGGGCCAAGCCTTGGCCGAGGCGGCTTTGGGGATTGGTGGGGGTCAAAGTCATGGCCGCGCCGCCGGTCTCAATGGGGCCTTCACCGGTTATGTTACGGAGCAGGGTGGCCACGCCGGGGATGGTGACGGTCGAGCCCTGGTTGTTTATGGTGATGTCATCGGCCCAGGCGTGGCGAAGGCGGAAAACCCGCATCTCTCTGTCCTCGGCGGCGTTTTTTTCCATGTCCCGGACCAGGCCGAGTATGGTGTCAATATAGACCGGGGGACCGGAAATACTGACCATCCGTTCATTGGCGATGGACCGCCAGGGGAAGCGGGTGTCCAAGAGGCCCATGCTTCTGAGGGTGGAGCGCAGAGCATCCGGAGATATCCAGCGCAGGCGCAGCATGGCGCTCTTATGTTCCTCAAGTTTGTCGAAGTAGATAGCCGGTCCGTTGTAATACCAGCTCAGGCCGTGGGCCCGGCTGACGGCGTCCAGAAAGTCAACCGCCCGGTTGAACCGGAAATGGCCGCTCACCTTCCCCGAAATACCAGGGCTGAGCACGGCGGCCAGGTTATATTTCTGGCAGAAGGCCCGAAGCATGTCCGCCAGGGGCTCGTCCGCGGCTTCGTAATAGAATTCCTGGTCGGCCCAGGGCGGAGTCTCCGCGTGAAGATCGACCACCAGGGGAAACAGAAGTGCCAGGACAAGGGCCAGCCGGAGCCCGAGCCAAGCCGGGAGATGGCGGCGAATCACGGTCTTAAGCCCCGTAAAATGAAAGCGGGGGCCGATTCCTGAGAGCCGCCCGTCCGGGCGGCGCGCAAGGCCAGGCGCCATTTTTCGGCCTCATTCAAAAAGCTTTCCACTCCGTCCATGAAGGCCTTTGGTTCATCCGCCAGCCGGGCTTCCAAGACCAGGCCCCCGTCCTGGTCGAGAGCGGGGCAGGGGAAAACGGCCGGGCGCCCTCCGGCCATGAGGCTCAGGCTTATTTTCAAGGCCTCGCGTAAGAATTCCCGGCGTTCATGAGCCGGGCCGGGCAAGGGGGCCAGAGAGAGGCGGACGGCCGAGGCCCGGGCCTGTCTTTCGAAACGCAATTCCAAATCGTCCTCCAGGCGCAGGCGGAAAGGGCCTTCGCCGGAATATGGCTCCGGGGGGAGCCCCAAGGTGGCGGCCAGGGTGGCCAGACATTCAGAAAGCATGCATCGTTCCCCCAAACCGACCGTAACCACGGCCGGGCCGCAGAAATTACTAACGTTTTCAATAATACTGAAAATAGGAATCAGGCCGCTATCACCCTCGGCCCTCACCCTTGAGATTTGCCGACAGAAAATCTGCAAAGATGTCTTTTTGACCATACGGGCCAAATCCAGGCCCCATATGGGGTGTTTTTTTGGCCCCACTTGGGGGTAAAAAAATGGCCTGAAGAATTTTGAAACTCGTGATAAATTTCACATCTGGGTTATGGTTTTCATAAAAATATAGGGTTAGGCCGCATAACTCCTCGGGCCTCACCCTTGGCCCTCACCCTTGAGATTTGCCGACAGAAAATTTGCAAAGATGTCTTTTTTCGCCTGGAATCTAATCCCCGGCTCTTGTTTTCTGGCTCCTGCTGGCAATAATAAGCCCAATGATAGGCTATTATCACAAGTCCGGCCCTAGCCGAATACAACCAGAATGTGATAGTCCGGGCCCTGTTTGGGTGATGCCATGTCTTTCAGAAAATACGCCCCGCCCGCGAATTCCAAATTGTGGACGCCCCGCGGAAGTCTCATGCGCAAGCTGACCCAGGCCGCCGGAAGAAAGATGGTCTTTGTTTCCGCCCCAGGCGGCAGTGGCAAGACCGTGGCCTTGGCCCAATGGCTGTCCGGGCGGCGCAATAAGGTGGCTTGGCTGGGGCTGGCCCGCTATGACAACGACGCCCCCACTTTCTATTCCGGCCTTCTTGGGGCCATGGCCCACGCCCGAAAATCCAGCCGCAAATTGAAGCTGTTGGCGGAACGGGCGGCGGACGTGGCGGCGGCGGACGCTTCCCGGGAATTTTTCCTGAAAGCGCTCTCAATCCTCCGCGACGACGACAAGGAGTATCTTCTGGTCCTGGATGATTTTCAGGAAATTGAAAATCCTGATATTCTGAATGATTTGCCCAAGGTACTCCACTATCTGCCCTCGAATTTCATTTTCTTCATCTTAAGCCGCCGCGGCGTCCCCGAAGTCTTTGCGGAGGCCATCGCCAAAAATGAAATAGCCTTTCTCAACGCCGCGGATTTGCAGTTCACCCCGGAAGACGTGCAGCGTCTGGCCGGCCTCAGGAATATCAAGCTGGCCGAGAAAGAGGCCACGGCTCTGTGCCGGGAAGTCGGCGGATGGGCCATGGGCGCGGGAGCCCGCCTTTGGCGTCGGCTGGCCGGAGAACGCGGACAGGAAGGCCGACCCGACCAGGAGGGTGACTGCTTCAACGGCTATCTGGAACGGCAAATCTGGCGGAATTGGGATGAAGAGACCAGGAATCTGCTTATGCGAGGTGTTCTGGGCCAAGAGCTGACCCCGGATTTCTGCTCCTATGTGACCGAACCCGCTCTCTCCCGGGACCGCAGCCGGGCCATCTTGGATTCCCTATGGCGGGAAAACCTGTTCATAATCCGCCTGGGTGAAGAACGATACCGCCTGCATGACTTATTCCGGGAGTGGCTTTTGAATAAGCTGAACCAGTCGGGCGGCGATCTGACCGCCATTGCCAAGAGATCGGCCCGCTGGTTTCACCGCCGGAAGCGCTATTCCCAAGCTTTGGAGCTATATGCCCTCGGGGGCGACTTAGTCGGCCTCGGCCGGGTGGTCAAGGCCATGAACCGCTATGACGCCGATATTTCAGTGGAGCGTCATCTCAATTTCATTAAATCGCTCACCCGGCACAGCCTGCCCCGTGAAATCGCCGAAGCTGACAAACAATTAAAACCTATGTTCGCCTGGGGGCATTTTTTGGGCGGCTCTGACGAGGAATTTCTTAATCAGCTCGATATGTTGCACTATGATTTTTTGGCGGCCGGGCCGGAACGCGAGCACTATCTGGAAGGCGCTTCCTTCCTGTTCGGCCTGGATTTCAGAACTCCATTCCTGAACTTCACCCGGGAACTCAAGGAAAATATTTTGCCCTGTCTGCCCTCCCTCAAGCCGGCGGGAGAAGACGAGGCCAAACTGGCTCGTGTCTATTCCATAACCCAGAATATGCCTCTGCTTCATCGCTCCATGCGGGATTTCTCAGAGTTGGCGACCGCCGGGGAAGACGCTTTCGTCCTGATCCGCTCCACCTTTGGGGCTTTCATAGGCCCGGAGTATAAAATTTTTGAGGATTGCCTCAAGGCGGGCCTCTGTTATGAGCGGCGGGAGACAGCCCCGGCCCTGGCCGCGGCCCGGCGGGCCGTCCTGACCAGTGAAAGCAGTGGCCGCAGCCCCGAGTTCTATGTTTGCGCCAAGGCCATTCTATATCTCCTGCTGGTGAGCCAGGGCGCCTCCGACGAGGCCCGGAGGCTGGCCGGCGAAGTTGAGGAACGGCTCACAGAGCGGGAGGTGCCTTTTCTGTGGCCCAACTTCCGG
>Ga0082212_10010145_pt1 | contig 12088 bp, 8 predicted proteins | sample TergutNt197P3_FD_71548 | JGI IMG/M metagenome (GOLD analysis project Ga0082212, IMG submission 71548) | Neocapritermes taracua P3 segment gut microbial communities from Petit-Saut dam, French Guiana - Nt197 P3 | ecosystem: Host-associated > Arthropoda: Insects > Digestive system > Gut ... | reverse complement strand
TACTGTTCGAAATAGATGTCCTGGCGGGCCTTGAGTTCCTGCTTGTTGAGCACCTGGTGTTCCGTAAACAGATGCAGGGCTTCCGGGGTACAAATCCGCCCTATGGCTTCCGGGCTGTTGCGCAGATCGGGCAGCCCCCGGCGCGCGGCCTCCTTGTGCCATACTTCGGAATAGCCGTCGCCGTTGAAGATGACGGCGCTGTGCTCCTCGATGACGTGTTGGATAAAGCTTTGTACTGCGGCATGCACCTTGTTCGGGCTGCCTTTGCTTTCCCGGGCCAGGAAATCGGCGGCAAAACCGAGCGAGTCCGCCATGATGACATTCAGGGTGGCCAGCGAATCCGCCGGAGACATGCTTGCGCCGATGGCCCGGAATTCAAAGCGGTCGCCGACAAAGGCCAGCGGGCTCGTGCGGTTGCGATCGCCGGGGTCAGCGGGCAACGGGGGCAGGGTATCCACGCCCACATGCATCACGCGTCCCTTTTTCGCCCCTTTGACGCGTCCGGCCCGGAACTGTTCGAAAACATCCGTCAACTGATCTCCCAAAAAAATGGACATGATGGCCGGGGGCGCCTCATTCGCGCCGAGGCGATGGTCATTCCCTGCCGAGGCCACGGTGGCGCGGAGCAGTCCGCCGTATTTGTGCATCCCGCGGATGAGCGCCGCGCAAAAGACCAGAAACTTGGCGTTTTCATGCGGTGTGTCGCCGGGTTCAAACAGGTTGCCGATTTCCGCGTTGCCCAGCGAATAGTTCAGGTGTTTGCCGGAACCGTTGATGCCCGCAAAGGGCTTTTCATGCAGCAGGCAAAGCATGCCGTGACGTTGCGCCACGTTGCACAGGGTAACCATGACCAGGTGGTTGTGATCCGTGGCCAGGTTGCCCGCCTCGTACAGCGGCGCAATTTCGTACTGACTCGGGGCCACCTCGTTATGCCGCGTCTTGACGGGTACGCCGAGCTTGTAGAGTTCGTGGTCCACTTCCATCATGAAAGACAGCACCCGACGGGGGATCACGCCGTAGTACTGGTCCCCGAACTCCTGGCCCTTGGCCGGATGCGCGCCGAAAAGCGAACGTCCGGCGATATGGATGTCGGGCCGCGCAAAGGCGAAGTGCCGGTCAATGAGAAAGTATTCCTGCTCCACGCCCGCATAGGCGATAACAGGCAACTTGCTTTCGATGCCGAAAATGTTGAGCAGCCGCGAGGCTTGTCTGTTCAGGGCCTGGTTGGAGCGCAGCAGCGGCGTTTTTTTGTCCAGGGCCACGCCTGTCCATGACAGGAACACCGTGGGAATGCACAGAAAGATGCCGTTGGGGTTCTCCATGAGATAGGCCGGACTGGTCACGTCCCAGGCGGTGTAGCCGCGCGCCTCGAAGGTGGAACGCAGACCCCCGGAGGGGAAACTGGAACCGTCCGTTTCGCCCTGGATCAGCATGGAGCCCGAAAATTCCGCGATGACGCCGCCCTGCCCGTCAGGCGCCAGAAAGCTGTCGTGCTTTTCAGCGGTCAGGCCGGTCAGGGGATAGAACACGTGCGTGTAGTGCGTAGCGCCCTTTTCCAGCGCCCATTCCTTCATGGTCGCGGCCACAATGTCGGCAATGGACGGATCCATGCGTTCATGGAGTTCAATGGTCTTTTTGAGCGAGCTGTAAATTTCCTTGGGCAGGCGCTCGCGCATGACCCTGTCGTCAAAGACGTTGCAGGCGTAAATGTCCTGGGGCCGGGTTTCGGCAAAGCTGAAAGCCGGAGGCTGGGCCTTGTACGTGGTGATGGCCATGATGGCGTTCGCGCGCGCGAAATTCTGGCTCATGCGTCTCTCCTGCCGCTGACGGAAACCACCTCGATATCAAAGGTCAAGTCCTTGCCCGCCAAAGGGTGATTGGCGTCGAGCACGATCATGGCGTCGTCCGCATGGGTGACGGTCACATCCATGTCGCCTTCCGGAGAACTCAAGGACAGCTGGAGGCCGGGTTCCGGCGTAATATGGGGCGGCACCTCGCTCAACGGCACTGTGAACACCAGCGTGTCGTCCACATCTCCATAGGCTTCGTCCGCCGGAATGGTCACCCGCACATGTTCGCCGGCCTGCCTGCCTACCAGGGCCTTTTCAAAGCCCTCAAGCATCATGCGCTTGCCGAGCACGAATTCAAGCGGGTCCCGATCACGTGACGAATCGAATACCGAGCCGTCCGCCAGCGTACCGGTATAATGCACCCGGACGCTGTCCCCTTTCCGGATCGCCATGCGCCCTCCCCTGTTTGCGCCAAAGCAAACACGGGATGGGGCGGAATGTCAATGGATAACGTCTTGCGGACCGTGCGGCGTAATGCTAATTTACGATAAAATGCCACCCGAGGAATACCATGCCCGCGATCCGTTCTTCCTATACCGACAGCCTGTTCTTTTTCGGCAAAAATACCCCGCAACAGCTCACGGCCGTCTACGGCAGCCCCCTGTATGTCTATAATGAAAATATCCTGCGTCGTTCCTGCCGTGAGATGCGGGGGCTTTCCACGCATCCCGGCTTTCGGGTGACGTATTCGACCAAGGCCAACTCCAATCCGTCGCTTTTGCGCATCATCCGTGAAGAAGGCTGCCTGGTGGACGCCATGTCGCCCGGCGAACTGCGCATGAACCTGAATGCCGGCTTTCTGCCCGAACAGATACTCTATGTCTGCAACAACGTTGCCGAAGCGGAACTGAAGAACGCGGTGGACTACGGCCTGCTCGTCAGCGTGGATTCGCTTGCGCAGCTTGACCTTTTCGGACGCGTCAACAGGGGCGGCAGGGTCATGCTGCGTTTCAATCCCGGCATAGGCGCGGGACATCACAAGAAGGTGATCACCGCGGGCAAGGCCGCGAAATTCGGCATCGCTCCGGGAGAACTTGACGAGGCGCGCGTCCTGCTTGCCAAGCATAACCTGGCGCTGGTCGGCCTGAACCAGCATATCGGCTCCTTATTTATGGAGCCGGGCGGGTATCTGGACGCCATGGACCGGCTGCTTGCCTTTGCCGCCGCGCTGCGCCCCGAGGAATTCGCGCAGCTTGCCATCCTCGATTTCGGCGGCGGCTTCGGCATCCCGTACCACAAATTCGAAAACGAAGCCCGGCTTGATATGGCCGCCCTGGGCAGGGGCATCCACGAGCGCATCAGCGCCTTTGCAGCGCAAAAAGGGTATACGGGCTGTTTTTACGTGGAACCCGGCCGGTATATCGTTGCGGAATGCGGCCTGCTGCTCGGCACGGTACATGCCGTCAAATCCCATGCCGGACGGCGTTTTGTAGGCACTGACCTGGGATTTAACACGCTCATGCGGCCTGTGCTGTACAATTCGCACCACGACATAGAAATCTACCGGGCCGGGGGCAAGAGCGCCGCCGAGACGCTCCCGCAGACCGTGGTGGGCAATATCTGCGAAAACGGCGATATGCTTGCCGACAACCGCGCACTGCCCGAAATCCGCATCGGGGATCTACTGGGCGTACTTGATGCAGGGGCTTACGGCTTTGCCATGTGCTCCAATTACAACCTGCGCCTGCGCCCGGCCGAGGTGCTCATCTGCGCCGACGGTTCCTACCGCCTGATCCGCCGCCGCGACAGCCTGGATGACCTGGTGCGGAATGTGGATGTGTAGCGGACGCGAGTGCTACAGCAATTCCCCATCCCAGTTGAACAGGCTGGAACGCGTAGCTTCCGGCAGTTCGTGCGGCAGCTTTTCCGGCATGTGCGCGAAAAAGCTGTAACCGGCGGCTTCGAGTTCCCGGCGCTTGTCCGTCAGATCAAGCGGCCAGCCGGAATAGATCCACACATTCTGCCCGTAGGGGCGGGCCCAGAAAACCTCTCCCCTGGGACTCCGGAAGGCCTCGTTGTCTTTTACGCCCACAAGCTTGTGGCGGGCGAGGCCCAAAGGCCAGTGTCCGCTGATCACAAGCCCCAGGGGCAGGCAGCTTGAGCCGGGCAGGGCGAGCAAATCTGCTGCAGGCAGTTCGGGGCTGGCGAAGGCCCCGGAAAAGCCCAGACCGGCGAGCGCTGCCAGGGCAGCGGCGTTGGCGATGTTGCAAAACGGTCCCGCAATAAGTCGGAGGTCATCATAGGCGCGCTCCCGCGTGAACAGGGCTGTCTGCCACGGCGCATTGCAGACAAAGTGGCGCGCGCCGTTTTTCAGGGCTTCGCGCACCTGGCGCAGCACGCTTTCCTCCTCGTCGGGCCAGATCACGGGGGGCAGCCACCAGCTTATGCGCGGCGCCACGGTGCGGCTGACGTCACGCACCGCCCTGGGCGACAGCCACAGCGCCATGATGCCCTTGCCGCCGCGCGTTTCCTTGCCCCTGGGCAAAACGGCGCGCAACAGCATGTCGGGCAGGCGGCGCGCCTTGACGGGCGTGGGCAGGCGCGGGCTGACGTCCACCGCGCCGACCCTGGTGCCCCTGCATTCGGCAAGGCGCTGCTCCCACCGGCGGATCAGGGTCATAAGCTCCGGCTCCCGCCGGTCAATGAGAAAAACCGGCGTACCCGCCTTGGGCGTCTTGTGCCTGGCAAGCTTGAGCAGCAGCGTGCCTGCCTTTGGAACGCGTCGGGAGACGGGCAAGGTGGCATGCCAGCGCTCATCCTCAACGCCCACGCGCAGGTAATCGCGGGGCAGCAGTTCCAGGCGCGCTTTCAGCTCGGGCTTGCCTTCCGCAGTGATCGCCACCCTGCCTGCCAACAGGCCGGAACTTGTCAGGCCGTCCGGATCCGTGGGCGCACTCTGGCGCTGGGGCAGAAAACGGGAGCGGGTCGGGGACCGTCCGAGCGCCATATCCAAAATATCCAGCGCCGCCTTTTTGGCTTGGGAATCGTCGGGCTGGTCACGCAACAGGCGGTAGGCGCTGACCGCATGGTAGACGTAATGCGGACCCTTTTTGCGGCCCTCGATCTTCCAGGCGCGCACCTGCGGAATGTCGAGCAGGGTTTTGGCCAGCACGTCCAGCGAAAGATCCAGGCAGGAAAACCAGCGTCCGCTATGCAGCTTTTTGCCGCTTGTCGACCCCTGGTGGTAGTTGCGGCGGCAGGGCTGCACGCAACGGCCGCGCAAACCGCTCTTTCCGCCCAGATAGCTCGACCAATAGCAACGCCCGGAAACGCACCAGCACAGCGCGCCGTGCACGAAGCTTTCCAGGTCCAAGCCGTCCGGGCAGTGCCGGGCGGTCATGCGTATCTCGTCAATGGACAATTCGCGCGGCAGGATGACCCTGGACGCGCCCGCCGCGCGCGCAATCTCCAGCGCGGCGGGATGCGTGACATTGGCGAGGGTGGAAAAATGCAGTTCGCCGCAAAAACCCGCTTGCCGCGCCAGTTCCGGCATGCCGAGATCCTGCGTGATCAGCGCGTCCGGCTGCACGTCACGCGCCAGGCGCGCAATCAGGCGCAGGGCCGCATCCACATCGCCGGGCTTGAGCAGGCTGTTCATGGCCACATAGACCCGGCGTCCTTCCGCATGCGCCAGTTCCACCACGCGCGAAAGCTCGGTCAGGCTGAAATTCTCCGCCTGCATGCGCGCGGTGAAGTGCTTCAGGCCCAGGTACACGGCGTCCGCCCCGGCGGCCATCGCCGCAAGAAACGAGGACACATCCCCGGCAGGGGCGAGTATTTCAGGTTTGGTAGTACTCACGATACCACTCCACAAACTTGGCGAGTCCTTCGGCCAGGGGCGTGGAAGGCGAAAAACCGGTCAAGTCGCGGAAATCGTCAATATTGGCGTAGGTGGCCCGCACATCGCCCGGCTGCATGGGCAGGAATTTTTTGACGGCAGCGCTCCCGAGGGCCTGTTCCAGGGCGGCGATGAAATCCATGAGCTTTACGGCCTGGTTGTTGCCGATATTATAGATGCGCCAGGGCGCGCTGCTGGCGGCCGGGTTGGGAGTTTCGGCCTGCCATTCGGGATCGGGCGCGGGAATGAGCTGGATAACGCGCGTCACGCCTTCGACGACATCATCAATGTAGGTAAAATCGCGTTGCATGTCGCCGTGGTTGAAAACCTTGATCGACTCGCCCTTGAGGATAGCCTCGGTAAAAAGGTGCGGCGCCATGTCCGGCCTGCCCCAGGGACCGTATACCGTAAAAAAACGCAGGCCTGTGCAAGGCAAATGGTACAGGTGGCTGTAGGCATGGGCCATAAGTTCGTTGGCTCTTTTGGAGGCCGCGTACAGGCTGACGGGGTGATCCGCATTCTCCCGGACATCGTAGGGCAGTCCGGCGTTCAGACCGTAGACGGAACTGGAAGAGGCGAAGACGAGGTGTCGTATATGGTGGTGGCGGCAGGCTTCCAGAATGTTGCCGAAGCCGACCAGATTGGACTGGAAGTAGCTTTGGGGATGCTTGATACTGTGGCGCACTCCGGCCTGAGCCGCCAGATGCGCCACATGGCTGAAATTATGCGCCTGAAAAAGGGTGTGTAAAATTTTGCCGTGTGCCAGATCCATCCGCGCAAAGGTAAACGCCGCGTGCCGCGCCAGAAGCGCCAGACGATCCCGCTTGAGCTTCACGCTGTAATACTCGTTCAGATTATCCAGGCCGACAACGCTGTAGCCTTCCTGAAGCAAGCGTTGCGCAAGGTGAAAACCGATGAAGCCCGCAGCCCCGGTGACCAGGATGTGCATGATTTCCCTCGACGAAGCGATGTTCTTACATCAGCCCAGGCTGATTTACGAATTCAGTTCTAATGATGCCCTGAACGCGGCCAGATCGTCAATCCCCAGACGCGCGCACGCCAAGGGAAGCTCTTCCGCCAGGCGGAACGAGAAATCCGGACGGGAAAAGTTCATTGTGCCGATCTGTACGGCGTGCGCGCCGACCAGGATGAACTCCAGCACGTCCTCGGCGCTGGCGATGCCCCCTACCCCGATGACCGGGATATGCACCGCGCGGCTGACCTGCCAGACGCAACGCAGGGCCACGGGCTTGACGGCCGGACCGGAAAGGCCGCCGATGATGTTGGCCAGCAAGGGTTTGCGCGACCTGACGTCAACGGCCATGGCGCTTAAGGTGTTGATGCAGGTAAGCGCGTCGGCGCCCGCGTCTTCCACGGCTTTGGCGATGCGCGCAATATCCGTCACGTTAGGGGAAAGCTTCACGATAACGGGCGTACTGCGCGCGGCCTGCTTGACCGCCTGCGTCACTCTGGCGGCCATGGCGGGATCCTGCCCGAACGCAACGCCGCCTTCGCGCACGTTGGGGCAGGAGATGTTGACTTCCAGCGCGGCCACGCCCTCCTCGGCGGAAAGGATGTCCGCAAGCTCGGCAAACTCCTCCGGCGAGGTGGCGTACAGGTTGGCTATGACGGCAGTTTCGCGCCAGGGCAGTTTTGGCAGCTTATGCTTGAGAAAAGCCTCCACTCCGTCGTTTTGCAGGCCCACGGCATTGAGCATGCCGCAGGCGCATTCGGCTATCCTGGGCGTGGGATTGCCTTTTCGGGGCTTCAGGGAAAGTCCCTTGACCACCATGCCGCCCAGGCTCGCAAGATCCCCGTAGGGAGCGAACTCCAGACCATAGCCGAAGGTGCCGGAAGCGGTCAGGATGGGGTTTTTGCACCGCAGACCGGGCGCAAGGGAAACGGCAAGATCCAAAGTGCGTGTCGGCATCATGCTACCTTTCCAGAACCACATGCCCGGACCAGAACACGGGGCCATGGCTGCATGTCTGCACAGGCCAGTTCTTTGTCTCGGGCGCGGGCCATGCTTCGGTGGTCGTGACCACGCAGCCGAGACAGGCGCCCACGCCGCAGGCCATGCGCGACTCCAGCGAGAGCTGCGTGCGCAGACCGGTCCGCGCGGCCAGTGCCTGCACGGCGCGCAGAAAGGGCACGGGGCCGCAGGCCAGGGCCAGGCCGTTTTTTGCGGCGTGTTCTTCCATGCGGGCGCCCAGGGCGGCGAGAAAATGATCTCGATCCGCCGGAAGCTTTTCGTGCATGGGATCAACTGCAATCCTTTCGCGTATGCTGTCCACGGGATAGCAGTCCAGAGGCGCCCGGTGCCCGAACAGCATGGAAAGGTTCCGAGGCTTTGGGTGTTTGTGCGCGTAGCCGACAAAAGGCGCGATGCCGACCCCGCCTGCAAGCAGCAGGGTAGGGCTGTCCGCTTCCACGGCAAAGCCGTTGCCGAGCGGCCCCCAGACACGCACCGCGTCGCCGCTCTTGAGTCCGGCCAGACGTTCCGTGCCGCGCCCGGCCACCTGGATGAAGCAGACAAGATCGCCCTCCCCGGCGCTGCTGATGGAAAAGGGGCGCGCCCAGGGAAGATCCAAGCCCCATCCCACAGGGCGCAACATGACAAACTGGCCGGGCGCGTATTCGCTCCAGGGGGGCGGGGAAAGACGCAGGGCAAAGGTGTGCGCGCTTGCACGGCCAAAGGGAAGCAGGTCCAGCACGCGGAGTTCGGCGAATTGCGGGGAAGTCATCCGTCAAGACCTATAGCCGCCGCAAAGAGATGTCAATGTGCCGGTGAAGCCCGTTACAGTATCCAGGCCCCGGAACGCTCATCCCTGCGGGGCGGCCGCGCCGGCCACCGCAGCTCGACCAGCGATCCGGCGGGCGCATCCGCTGCCCGCGTCAGCAAGAGCAGACCCCGCGCACTGCACGCGTAACGCACAGGCTGTTCCATTCCCAATGCCTTGAACGGCGCGGAAATCACCCGCGCCTCCAAGCGTTCCGCCCCGCCGGCCGCATCATGCCCGCGTGCCGGCCGCCTTTGCAGCAGCGCAAAGGAAAGATGCAAGTCCTTCTTGGGCAGACGCGCCTCCCGCGCAAGCCGCGCAAGCCAGCCAGGCGTTCCCTGGACGCCCAGGCTGAAATGGCACCAGCTCCGCGTGCCCTGCAAGGGACAGGATCGGGCATGCGTACAAGGCCGCAGGGGAGTGAGGCCCAGGGCAAGCGCCTGCTCCCGCAGGTTCTGCACGAGCTTGCCCCCCAGGCGCGTGCCGGGTTCCACGCACAAAAGCGTCCCTTGCGGATGCAGCAGTCTCGCCGCCTGCTCCGCAAAGGCGGACAAGCGAAGCGAAGCCCGGTCCGCCTTCAACTCATTCAAGACGTTGACGGCGCTGATCAACCAGGGCCGCCCGCGCACTTCCCGCGCCAGCGCGGTGATGCCGGCGCGCACGGTGATGATCCGCCACGCCGTTTTTTCTCCGGCCAGACGAGCAAAAAGCCCGCGCCCCAGTTCCAGCGCCCTGGGCGAACTGTCCAGGCAAAGCAGCTCCAGCGGCAAGGACTGCCACTCGGGCTTTGCCAGCCATAAGGCCAGCGGCAGGGTCAGCGGGCCGGATCCGACATCCAGCAGCATCGCCCGTTGCGCCGCGTCAGCCGGAGGACAGGGCACATCCAGCGCGCCCAGGAGCCGGATCAGGCGCGCCAGGTTCCAGGGCAAAAAATACCAGAGATAGGCTGCTGCCAGGCGCGGGCTGCTCCAGTACGGCCGCTCATTCCCGCCGCGTTCGCAGGTCAGCCGCGCGGAAAGATCCCGCACCGCTATCGGCAGATCGCGCCGGTGCGCCGCCTTGAGCGGCAGCACGGCATCCAGCGCGGCAGGCAGATGTTCCAGCGCGTGCCGCGCGTTCGCTGCCAGTTGTGGAAAAAATTCCCGGCTTCCTGTCTTCATCCGTTCGTGCGCCCAAAGTTTACCAGGCAAAACGCAGATGCCGCATGTACCCGTCCTGAAAATCCCTGTCCGCCGCCAAGTCCAAAACCGAACAGCCCCGCGCCCAATGCTGGATTGTTTCCCGCCATTCTGGTTCACGCAGAAAGAGCTCGGCCCCGGCCAGAGCACTGTTGCCGAGCGGGACAAGGCGCGCGCCCAGGCCGGAAGGCACAAAGCCGAGCGCCTCCAGGTCGTCCGCGTTGACATGGCTGCCGAGCGCCCCGGCGACAAAAACCCGGCGCAGATCCGCGCTGCTTATGCCCGCGTGGGCGAGCAGACGCTCAAGCGTCAGGGAAAAGGCGGCTTTGACGGCGAGAATGGCTTCCACGTCATGCGCATAGAGGTCCATGTTTTCCGTCATGGCGAAACGGAGGCCGCCGTGCGTATCCCGCAGGCGCTCCGCCAGGCGGACGGCCAGGGGCGTACGCGCTTCCCGGCTGAAGACGCCCTCCACGCTGATCAGATCGTGCTGCAACAGGATGCGGAGCAGCGACAGGTAGCCTGTCGCGCAGACGCTGTGCGCTTCCCCCTCCCCGATGACGGAGACGCGCAGGCCGGCCGGGCCGAGCTTGAACGCGCTCACAGCGCCGTCTTCCGCCACGTTGCCGTGGCGCAGGCCGATGCCTTCCAACGCGGGACCAAGGGGCACGCTCGCCGCCAGGGCCCGGTCCGGCCCAGGCGCCAGCACGAATTCGCCGTTGGTGCCCAGGTCCGCCAGTAAAAAAGGATATTCCGGACGCAGGCGCGCAAGCGTAAAGGCCACGCCCGCGCTGACGTCGCCCCCGACAAAGGGCGCTACCTGCGGCGGAATCCACAGCGGCGGCAATCCGGCGACGCGCTCGCCGCTTCCCCCGGCGTAGGCGAGGCGGTACGGCGCGCGGGACAGACCGGCCACGTCCTGTTCCAGCAAAATGGCGGTCATGGCCGGGTTGGCGGCTATGCAGCATTCCACCGCGGTTCCGGGCACGAGGCGAAGGATCTCGTCCAGGGCGGCGCGCACAAGCCCGGCAAGCCTGGCCCTGCCCTGCGGCGTGCCCGCAGCGGCAAGGCGGGACATGACCTCGCTGCCCGCGCCCATCTGCGGGTTGAGTTCCCGGCCTTCGGCGACCACAACGCCGGAACGCGCCACAGCGCGCCAATGCAGGGAAGTGGTGCCCAAATCCACTGCCAGCAGCACCTCGCCCGTATCCGGGCCAAGCAGCGTGCGTACGGGCGCGGCAACGGGAAAAATCTGCACCGCGATGCCGGGTGCGGCGGGATGGCGGCAGGCCAGGCGGATGCCTCCGGCAAGCTCTTCAGGGGAGAGCGCCTGCCGTTCCGCGTCCGAGGGCTGCGGCGGAGACGAAAGAAAGCGCACGCGGCAGCGGCCGCAGCACCCCAGCCCGGAACAGAGCGCCGGCGGGCGCAGGCCGGGGGAAAGCCAAATCGCCCGGGCCAGGGTATCTCCTTCCGTGCAGGGCAACTCCAGGGTGCGCCCGTCAGGGGTATGTACGCATATGCTCATGCCGAATTCCCAAGGATGTCTTTTGTTGGCTCGTGCCTTGAACGGCATGGCTTGTCAAGTGGCCCCGATTTTGCATGGTTTGCGCAAAGCGCCCTCCCCTTGACCAAGCGGGAGCAGGCGGCTATGCTTGCAGGCAGCGGGAGCAAGAGCTGTCGCGCCGCAACGGGGAAAGGGAGACCATGAACAAAATTCTGGCGCAGGATGAGGTGGATGCCCTCCTCAGGGGGCTTTCCGGCGGTTCCATCGAGACGGAAACGGATATTCCCGAGGATGATGCGGGGATAGTGCCCTTTGATTTGACAACCCAGGATCGCATTATCCGCGGCCGCATGCCCGTGCTGGAGATCGTCAATGACCGTTTCGCCAGGCTGTGCACCAATGCCTTGTCCAACGCCGTGCGCAAACGCGTGGAGTTGAACCCCATCTCCATTGACATGACGAAATTCGGGGATTTCATCCGTTCCCTGCCTGTGCCCACCAGCATCAACATTTTCAAGATGGACCCCCTGCGCGGCAACGCCATTATCGTGGTGGATGCGCGTCTCGTGTTCTCCCTGGTGGAGAATGTTTTCGGCGGCGCCGGCAGCCAGCCCAAAATCGAAGGGCGCGAATTCACGCGCATCGAACAGGCCGTTGTGGACCGGGTAATCAAAATCGCCCTGGACAATATGGAAGAATCCTGGCGTCCCGTACATGACGTGAAGCTGGAACTGGTGCGCTCGGAAATCAACCCGCAGTTCGCGGCCATTGTGCCGCCCAGCGACGTGGTGGTGGTCATCACCTTTGAGGTGGAACTCGACGCCTCCATCGGCACCATGATCATCTGCCTGCCCTACGCGACCATCGAACCCATCCGATCCAAGCTGCACGCCAGCTTCCAGACGGAACGCCTCGAAATAGACCACGCCTGGGTGGCG
>Ga0082212_10010144_pt1 | contig 12089 bp, 7 predicted proteins | sample TergutNt197P3_FD_71548 | JGI IMG/M metagenome (GOLD analysis project Ga0082212, IMG submission 71548) | Neocapritermes taracua P3 segment gut microbial communities from Petit-Saut dam, French Guiana - Nt197 P3 | ecosystem: Host-associated > Arthropoda: Insects > Digestive system > Gut ... | reverse complement strand
TGACCAACTGGAAAAAGGTATAAGCCCCGGGTTGTTCAGGGGGATCGACCCCAAAAGGGCGGAACTTTATAAACTCTGTCAGCAGAAGCAAGTCGGGATCACCGTGATGAAAACATTTGGCGCCGGAAAGCTTCTTTCAAAAGAGCTCACTCCGTTTGCGAAGCCGATGACCGCGCCTCAATGCATTCATTACGCGCTGTCCAGACCTGCGGTATCCAGCGTCCTGACAGGCTGTAAAACATCCGGAGAGATGCTGGACGCGTTGAAGTATTATGATACGGACGAATCGGGACGGGATTATTCGGAGATACTAAACTCCACCCGGAACGATTTCAGGGGAAGCTGCGTTTACTGCAGCCATTGCCAGCCTTGTCCGGCTGAGATCGACATCGCGTCAGTAAATAAATACCTGGATATTGCCCGCCTGGACGCCGGCGACATACCCGCGTCCGTGCGCACTGATTATTTGAGCCTTACGCGCGGCGGCGCTGACTGTACAAGATGCGGCCAATGCGAGGAGCGATGCCCCTTCGGCGTACCGGTAATGAGAAATATGGAAGAAGCGGTAAGCTGCTTCCTGGCCTAGAGCATCGCGGAGCCGCCGTGTATGTACTCTGCTTCGCGTGAAAAGTCGCGTGGCCGGCTCCAATAGTATACCATCGCTTTATCCCTGCCCCGGGATGTGCGTCTGCCGGCCTCCGCCTGACGATTCACGCCTCACCAGAGTTCATCCCCGGCGCCTCGTGAAGAACTGCAACCCTGGCCTAGAGCATCGCGGAGCCGCCTGCGATTATCCAGCAGCTTATTATGCCGACCGCGGTTCCGCCGACAAAAACGTTTCCTGTCCTGCGGTGGATGTAGGTACACAGCACGGACAGAACAAGTATCTGCGGGAAGAAGACGAGCAGCAGAGACATGAACGGGCCGCCGAATGTCGGGCTGAACAGGAGGTCGGCGCCGGGTCCGATACCCGCGAAGAAAGGCACGTACTCTATTAAGCAAATGAGAAGTACCCCGCCTGCCATGCAGAAAGCGTTTTTCCACCAGCAGGACATAAAGCCCTTGAAGCCGGGCTGACCGGCAGCGGGTTGGCGCATCTGCGCGAATATCTTGCTGTTGTTGAGGATAAAGAATAATACGAAAACCGGGAGGTATACGAGGAATTGCACAAATCTTGCCGGTGTGAATGTCTTAAAGAACGGGAAAAGAATACGGAAATCAAGCAGGAACAGGCTTTGGCAGATAAGGACCAGGACGTAGACAAAAGCGGTCATAAGCAAGGCCAGGACCACTGACTTTCCCAGCATCGCCCAATCGAACTTCCCCGCTTTGTCCGTCCCGGCGAATCCGAGGTCGCAGTAGTCAAGCGGCGTATCAGTTTTCTTTGATTTTCTCCACGGGATGATAGTTGTTATGAGCATGATGATAATGAGCAGCAGATACCAGGACAGGAAACCGGTGCCGATTGTCATGCGGAAAATGCTTTCCGGCAGCGGCAGGAGCCCGTGCCCCAACTGCGTCATAAAGGGATAAGTGAGTCCCGCGATCAGTATCGTAATGATCGCTCCCTTCCACCACGCGCGGCCGCTCTTCGCTTTTTCCGGCCGGTCGGGAAGTCCCTGACCCGCGTATTTGAAGAACGGAATATTCAGAAGCAGTTCCATGAACGCCAGCATCGAGGCCATCGCGAGCAGCATCGACGCGAATACAAGCATATCCTTCAGTATATAGATCTGACTCGACGAACTGAGCGCGGAGGTTTTACCGATCGCGGAATCATACCAGTCGATAGCCGTCGCCACGCCTCTTGGGCTGGATGTGACAAGCCTGTGATTGGTTTTCAGGAGCTCCATCCTGCGCGCGCTCCCGTCGAAAAAGCTGCCGTATGTTGTATTCCACGCTGCCGACGCGGAGGTGGTTCCCAGAAATCCCGCGCGAAGGTCGCTTTTTGGCAGCTCAGCGGTCACAGTTCTGTTGAAATCTCGGAAACAGGCAAACTCCTCGTACTTTGCCTGAAGTATCAGGACGTTGTTGAAGTATATATTCTGCGAGTCGTACACATCGTCCGTAAAGATCTCGCCGCATTGCAGTACGACCGCTTTTGGCGATATATCCTGCCCGGCGTCGTTTACCGCGTGCGCGTATACCGCCGCGACGGACCAAGAGGCCCACGTGCCCATGGAGTGGCCGCCGACAGCCATGCGCGACGCGTCGACAAAATCATAGTCCGCGAGCGCGGCGTATGCTGCCACGCCGCCCATTGAGCTGTCTTTGATATAATTACCGTTAGCGTCTTTGCTGTAGTGATCGTTAAAGAATTTCAGGTTGGAGAAGTTCATCATGAGTTTATAGCGTTCCTGGCCGGATATCGCGACGAAAGTACCGTCGGCCTCGCTGTCTTCTCCGAAATTCACCTTGACCATGTGGTTCACGTATCCGCGCTCAAGCATTCCGGCGTCTGTCGATCCGTGCCCGTACTCGTCTATTGCGAGTACGACATACCCGCGCCGCGCGAGTTCAATCGCGTACGCGCCGCCGGTATCCTTGTCATTCTGGTAGCCGTGCAGCAGAAGAACTGCCGGAGCCGGAGAACCCGCCGTCGCCGTTGCGGGTTTGTAGAGTTTCGCTGTTATTCTTCCGACGCTTCCTGTGTCAATGCTTATAAGGCTGACGTCGACTTTTCCGAAATCTCTTTGCACCTGGTTCGCGACCGCCATAAAAACGAATATCAGGATAAGGAACGCGCATAGAAAGATCAGGGATTTTTTTGCTCGTTTAGTCACAGCAGAATGCTCCTTTCTTTCCGCAAACACATAAAGCCGGCCGGTACAGGCCCGTGGATGCGATATCAGTGCGTGTCACATTGAGTTGCTATTACTGTGTTTTTCGTGGTTTTATTATACTATTTCAATTGCTGTTTGTCCAGTTTAACCGAAAAGGATACCGAAAAGGAAGGATACTCTTAATGAAAGAACAAAAATACGCGATGAGGCTCCCGCGTATAGCGCTTGGATTTATCAGTTGCATGGGGACCGGCGTGCTGCTGACGTGGTCGTATTACCGCGCGCCGCTGCTGGAACAGTTCCCGCAGTGGACCGCGAGCAACCTCTCCCTGATTTTCGGCGTTCACAACATAGTTATCTCGTTTATGATGGCATTCTTCGGATTCGCGCTGAAGAAAATATCTACGCGCCTCGGATTCGCGCTCAGCGCTTTGCTTTTCCTGATAGGCCTGGGAGGCTTCAGGTTTCTGCCGGCGAACAATCCCGGAGTCGCTTTCGTTATGGCGTTTATTCTTTACGGCGTTATTGCCCCGACGGGGGTGGCTTGCGGAAACCTGCTCTGCTACTCCGTCTATCCGGCGTGGTATCCGGAACGGTCAGGTATTGTCAGCGGCATTATGATCATGGCGTTCAATATAGCCGCGCTCTTTACAGGCGCGCTGGCGGAGAAGCTGCTGCCCGGGTTTGGTATACTCGGAACTCTTGCCTTGACCGGAATAGTCGTCGCCGCATGCATGCTGCTTTCCCTCCCGTACGGCGTGTATCCGGGCAAAGAAGACAAACTTCCGCCCGCGCCGGTCAGGCCGGAAAACAAGACGTCGTATGACTATACCACAAGGGAAATGATAAAATCGCCAGCTTTCTGGGCCCTGTTTTTCTTCCATGCGCTGCTCTTTGCGGCGAACCTCATACTCGCCGACCACGCGGCCGGGATCGCGGTCTATTTCGGGGTGGCAGCCCTGCTCGGCATGCTTTTTGCTCCGGCTAAGGGGGTCTCGTGCGTCGCGGTCGGGTGGCTTATGGATAAGTTTACGACAATCGGATCGATGGTCATCCTTAGTGTTTTCCTCATGCTTTCGTCCGGGGTGATGATCATCGGCGCGAATCAAAGCTCCGCGGTCCTTGTTATAGTCGGCCTGATAATGTGCAGCCTTGCCTGCGGCGGCGCTTCTTCGATCAAGGCGGTAGCGCTGCGTTTCCTTTTCGGCAGTAAAAACTTTCAGCAAAACATCGGCGTTTCCTACCTGAACATAATTGTATCGGCAAGTGTGACATATGTCGCGAGCCTGGTCATCGAGACCCTGAACGGCAGCTACACGGGAGTGTTTTTCATAATTTTATTTATCGGGCTCCTCGCCCTGGTATTTACGGCATACTTGAACCGCTATATGAAGAAGCGCGAGAAAGAATCGCAGATTCACGCGCCATAGCTGTTGACTTTTAACTGTTTGTTCTGTATATTGATTATCACAAATTTATAAATTTTTGGGGGTCTATTATGAAAGACATATATCTCGTAAGCTGCTGCCGGACGGCTATCGGAAGCTTTGGCGGAACACTGAAGGATGTTTCAGCGCCGCAGCTTGGTACAATCGTCGCGAAAGCTGCTATCGAAAGGGCCGGTATTGATCCCGGCGACATCGATGAGGTCATGTTTGGCTGTATCCTTACGGCCGGACTGGGGCAAAATGTTGCAAGGCAAGTCTCAATCGGCGCGGGCGTACCGGTCGAAGTTCCGGCGTATACGGTCGGCATGGTCTGCGGTTCAGGCATGAAGAGCGTCATCGAGGCGGCCCGCGCTATTTCAGCCGGCGACGCCGAAGTAGTTCTCGCTGGCGGGACAGAGAATATGTCCGCCGCGCCTTACTCGGTACCGGCGGCGCGATATGGCGCCAGGATGGGCGACGCGAAACTGGTCGACACCATGGTCTACGACGGACTTACGGATATTTTCAATAAGTATCACATGGGCATCACTGCGGAAAATCTGTGCGATAAGTTCGGCATAACCAGGGAAGAGCTCGACGCTTTCGGACTGTCGTCACAGGAAAAATCGGCGGCGGCGATAGCGTCCGGCAGGTTCGACGACGAGATCGTCCCCGTACCGGTGAGAGTTAAAAAAGATACGGTAGACTTTAAGGTAGACGAGTTCCCCCGCGCGACAAGCATGGAAGCCCTCGCGAAGCTGAAGCCCGCGTTCAAACCCGACGGCGGGCGCGTAACGGCGGGAAATTCCTCCGGTATCAACGACGGGGCCGCCGCGATAATCATGGCGTCCGGCGACGCCGTTAAGAAGTTCGGCTTGAAGCCTCTCGCAAAACTCGTCTCATGGGGCCAGGGCGGCGTCGATCCTCAGATCATGGGCGTCGGACCGGTTCCGGCGACGAAAATGGCGCTTGAGCGGGCCGGGCTTACGATAGACGATATGGACCTGATCGAAGCCAACGAAGCCTTTGCCGCGCAATCCCTGGCGGTTGCGAGAGAACTCGGTTTCGATATGGCGAAAGTCAACGTAAACGGCGGCGCGCTTTCTCTCGGGCATCCGGTCGGGGCGTCAGGCGCCCGCATAATCGTTACGCTGATATATGAGATGCTGAAGCGAGACTCGAAGTATGGCCTTTCAACTCTCTGCATAGGCGGAGGAATGGGCGTCGCGACTATTTGGGAGAAGTGCTAGACAACGCTGAATAAATCAACTCTGTTGTCTTCCTGAACTTAGTGAAGGATCTTATACCTTGAATTGCAAGAAATCAACGAGGGCAAGATTCTTCGCAAGCTCAGAAAGACACTTACTCAGCGTTTACCTTGATTTTAGATTACTACGCCCGGATAAACCGGAGGCGAAATAACCCTGATACAGCAGGGAGCGAAGTGACACGGCTGAGAATTGCCAATGTCCTTCGCTCCCTGTTTTCATGTGTTTACGCTGCTGCCTGCTGATTCCGGCGCCCCGGCGTTGCCGGGACTCCTGCTGTATGCTACGGCCTTAGCGGCTGACCGGCCGTCATGTTTTCGTCGAATGTTATGGTAAGCTCGATCTCCTTGCCGCTGCGCCAAACCGTCAGGGTCGTGGTGTCGCCCGCCCTGAATTTTCTCAGAGTGTAGATCAGTGAGTCGCGCGTATCTATATCGTCTTCGCCAAGCTTTATGATGATATCGCCGAATAACAGACCTGCCCTCTCCGCGGCTGAATCCTCGGACACTGACCTGACATACGCGCCCTCAACGAAACCGTAATAATCAGCGTGCGCCCTGTTGACCGTCTCGACGGTGATACCCATGAAGGCCCTGCCTGTGATATACCCGTGTTCTATCAGTTCGGAAGCGATGATTATCGCGTCGTTGATCGGGATCGCGAACCCGATCCCTTCTACTGAGCTGCCCATGACCTTCAGGGAAACGATTCCTATGACCTCGCCGCTTGTGTCATAAACCGGGCATCCGGAGTTGCCGGGGTTTACGGCCGCGCTGAACTGAAACGTATTTATACGTTTTCCGTCGACCGTAACGATCCTGTCAAGCGCGGAGATTATGCCGTCAGTCATTGTGTAGACCAGATCGCCAAACGGGTTTCCGACGGCGAACACATTCTGGCCGACCCTTATATTATCGCTGTTGGCTATGACCGCGGCGTTGAGCCCAACAGCGTCGATTTTTATCAGAGCGACGTCGCTGAGTGTTTCATAACCGATAACGGTCGCTTCATACTCTGTTCCGTCGTTGAGGCACACGATGAGCGGCAGATTTCCGGAGTCGGCGGACTCGACCACGTGATAATTCGTGAGGATATAACCGTCGCTTGAGATAATGAAGCCCGAACCTGAGACTGCGGTCGTCGGACCCTGGATCTGCGCGCCGAACATGTTTACCCCCGCCGGCATCTCTGTCCTGATGCCTACAACCTGACTGCACGCGATATCGTATATATCTTCCGCAGGCATACCGGCGTTTGTTGTGGCGACCGGCGACGTCAGACTGGCGCCCTGCTGGCCGGCAGCGCCTGCCCCGCCGATAACGACCTGATTTACCGGGTTGAAGTCGGTTCTTCTGAGCCGGTATTCGACTACCCAGAAAGACGCCACGCCGCTGAACACCGCGCATATGACCACGAGACATACCGCCCGCAAAAAACCTCCCAGCCGGCCGTCGCGTTCCCGGCTTTTGTGATCCGATTCAGTTTCCATAGCGCGTTTGCGCGAAACAGGCTGGTCAACATATATGCCGGGCGTGTACATACCGGACGTAGTCTCTTGCGCCGAGCTGTACACGGGGTCGCGCCAGGCGTCGCGTTCATCGCGTGAGACGTCCTGAAAACCCTGCGGCAGCCTGGGCGCGGTATCCGGCCGGACCGGCGCGTCTGCGCGTTCGGCCGGCGCGCCCGCGACGGGTATGAATTCTGACGCGGAAGGCGCTTGGTATGGTTCGGCCTCATGCGCCGCCGTTTCAGACTGTTCTTCGTCAGCCTCTCTGTTTTCGCCGATTACATCGTTTTCCATTTTACTATCCTCCGGGATTCTGTCAGTTTTAGGGTACCTTCCTGATAATGAAAGATTATATGTATGATAGGACTATTTTGTGACTATTGCATGAATAAAATGATAATAATTTTAAAATATGCATTTTACCTTGACACAACTGCTTTTTTGGCTCTATAATAAACGCCATAGTATTTCCACATTAAACGCCATGCATGAAAGGAGAGATGTCAGCTTGGCCTATTTTTATAAAGAGCCTTCACGGACGTTCAGCGAGTACCTGCTCGTACCGGGATTCTCAGGCTCGGACTGCACCCCCGAAAACGTCAACCTGCGGACTCCGCTTGTGAGGTACAAGCGCGGGGAAGAGCCGCAAATGCATATGAATATCCCACTGACCTCCGCCATTATGCAAGCTGTGTCAGACGACAACATGGCCGTCGCGCTTGCGAAAGAAGGCGGGGTATCTTTTATCTACTGCTCGCAAACCATCGCCGATCAAGCCGCTATGGTAGGAAAAGCAAAGTCGTATAAAGCCGGATTCGTTATCAGCGACTCGAACATCAGCCCGGCCGCGACACTGTCGGACGTCCTTGCCTTAAAGGAGCGGACCGGCCATTCGACAGTCGCCGTGACGTCGGACGGAACTTGTAACGGCGCGCTTGTCGGATTGATAACGAGCCGCGACTATCGCGTCAGCCGGATGAACGGGACTGAAGTAGTTAGCAGCTTTATGACGCCGGTCGATAAACTTGTCACAGCTCCGTCGGGAACGTCCCTTAAAGAAGCCAACGATATCATATGGGACAACAAGCTCAATTGCCTTCCGGTGGTCGATGATCGCGGGCTGCTGATGTATATGGTTTTCCGTAAGGACTACGACTCGCATAAAGAAAACCCGCTCGAGCTGCTCGACCCGCAAAAAAAGTATATCGTGGGCGCGGGCGTCAATACGCACGATTATTCCGAAAGGATTCCGGCGCTCCTGGAAGCCGGGGCCGACATTTTGTGTATCGACTCGTCTGAAGGTTTCACGGAATGGCAGAAGCGCGCGCTGGTTTGGGCGCGCGAAAACTACGGAGACGACGTCAGGATCGGGGCAGGGAACATCGTCGACGGCGAAGGCTTCCGTTTTCTTGCGGACTGCGGGGCGGATTTTGTCAAAGTCGGGATTGGCGGCGGCTCGATCTGCATTACGCGTGAACAGAAGGGTATAGGGCGCGGGCAGGCCACCGCTGTCATCGACGTTTGCAAGGCGCGCAACGAATACTATGAACGGACCGGTACGTATATCCCGATTTGTTCTGACGGCGGAATCGTCCTTGACTATCACTTCACGCTCGCGCTGGCAATGGGCGCTGATTTTCTGATGCTCGGGCGTTATTTCGCGAGATTTGACGAGAGCCCGACCAGCCGTATCAGCATTGGCGGGAACTATATGAAAGAATACTGGGGCGAGGGGTCGTCCAGGGCGCGCAACTGGCAGCGTTACGATATGGGCGGCGCGCATAAGCTTTCATTCGAGGAGGGCGTGGATTCATACGTTCCGTACGCCGGGAGCCTCAAGGACAATGTCAGCCTTACGCTCGGTAAAATGCGTTCGACAATGTGCAACTGCGGCGCCCTTACAATTCCTGAGCTTCAGGAAAAGGCGAAACTTACGCTAGTCTCCGCAACGTCCATCGTAGAGGGCGGCACGCACGACATAGTGCTCAAAGAGAGCGTGGTGCAGAAGGGGTAATTGAGTTTCAGTTACTGTACACGGGCCGCCGCGGCTGTACTCTGCTGAGGCGTGAAAAGTCGCGTGGCCGGCTCCAATATTGTACCATCGCTTTATCCCTGCCCCGGGATGTGCGTCTGCCGACCTACGCCTGACGATTCACGTCTCATCAGAGTACATCCGCGACGGCTATTGAGTTTCATTGTCTTGTGAAAAATATGTGGCAGAGGTCTTGACGTATGCGCCAAGCTGTGTTAAAGTTAGCTTCACCGGTTCAAACAATATATCGCGGGGTGGAGCAGTCCGGTAGCTCGTTGGGCTCATAACCCAAAGGCCAGAGGTTCAAATCCTCTCCCCGCAACCAGTTTCACCTATGACAGCTTTTAATGTACTCGTTATGTTAAAGGCTGTCATATCTATTTATTTTTCAATATGACCGTGAAATCAATTTTCGTCCTTTCCTATCCGCGTTAATCATGTTATTATTAAAGTACATCCGTAGTGAGGAGCAGTATTGCTGATATGGAAAAGAAGATCGTCATCATCGGTGGAGGCCCGGCCGGGTATGCGGCCGCGATAAGGGCCGCGCAGTTAGGCGCGCAGGTGATACTGGCCGAGGAGCGGGATATCGGCGGCACGTGCCTTAATATTGGCTGCATCCCGACAAAAGCGCTGCTGCATACAAGCGGGTTTTTTCACAAGCTGAAATCGAAATCCGTTGCAGGGATCATTGCAAATGACGTCTCCGTCGACTGGCATGAGGCGCAGACGCACAAGATGCGCACCGTCAGGCAACTGACAAACGGTGTGGAAATGCTGCTGAGCCATAACGGAGTCACTGTGATCAAGGAGAGGGCGATCCCGATGGCGGACGGGCGCGTAAAAATCGGGTCGGAGGAAGTGACCGCAACAGCAGTTATTCTCGCTACCGGATCTCAAAGCGCAAAGCTGAATTTCCCGGGCAGCGATCTGCCGGAAGTCGTCGACAGCGCAGCCGCTCTGTCATTTGACGAACTACCGGAATCAATTGTCATTGTCGGCGGCGGCGTCATCGGGGTCGAGTTCGCGACGCTCTTTTACCAACTTGAGGTAAAGGTTACGATCCTGGAGATGCTGCCGAAGATATTGCCGTCTATAGATACGGACGCCGCGACACGGCTGCGTGAGGTTATGGAAAATGAAGGCGTGGACGTCCGCACCGGCGCGACGCTGAAAAGCGTACTGAAAGGGCCGTCCGGGCTGACGGTCAACTTCAGCGAGAACGGCGCGGCGCAAAATGTCACAGCCGACCGGGTTCTCATCGCAGCCGGAAGGAAACCGAATACGGAGGGGCTGGGGCTTGAAGAGACGGGCGTCCGGCTAAACCGCGGCGCGGTCGAGGTCGATGAGTATTTCCGCACCAGCGTACCCGGCATATACGCGGTCGGCGACTGTAACGGGCAGAACATGCTGGCGCACGCAGCGATGGCTCAGGGCATCGCCGCTGCCGGGCATATCATGGGCGAAACGCCGAACTACGATCCAAAGGTCGTCCCGGCATGTGTATATTCGTGTCCAGAAATCGCATCAGTCGGCATTACTGAGGAGAGCGCGAGGGAAGGCGGCTCAGATTATTCCGTCGGTCTGTTTTCCCTTTCCGGCAACGGAAAAGCGCTAATTGAAGGCGAGAGCGGATTTGTAAAAATAATTGCGGATAATAAGCTGGGGGAAATCATGGGGGTACACATTGTCGCCCCGCGCGCGACAGAGATTATTGCCGAGGCGGCGCTGTGTATGCGCATGGAGGGAACCGCGGAGGATATTGTTCGTACGGTGCATGCGCACCCGACAGTCAGCGAGGCGTTCAACGAAGCGGCGCTGTCGGTTTTTGGCAAGCCGATACACAGCATATAGGGACCGCCTCCGGCCGGTTTAAAGCAAACTTGCCAAAGAGACCGCCCCTATAGAAAGGATTGGTTGATATTATGGAATCTCTCACACGAGAATCACAGGAGGAGATGCTGGACCTCCTGCGGACGATGGTTCGAATACGTGAGTTTGAAGACACGTCGGCAAAACTGTTTATGGACGGCAAGCTGATCGGTTTTTTGCACCTGTACAGCGGTGAGGAGGCTGTCGCAGCCGGGGTCTGCGCCGCGCTGCGCGACGACGACTACATTACAAGCACACACCGGGGCCACGGCCACTGCCTGGCCAAAGGCGCGGATATGAACCGGATGATGGCCGAGCTTTACGGGAAAGTTACAGGCTACTCAAAGGGCAAAGGCGGCTCGATGCATATAGCTGATATTTCCAGGGGCATCATCGGAGCCAACGGGATAGTCGGCGCGGGTATCCCGATCGCGGTCGGAGCGGGTTATGCGCAGAAGTACCGCGGGACAGACGGCGTGTCGGTCACGTTCTTCGGGGACGGCGCGTCGAACCGGGGCACTTTTCATGAGGGGCTGAACATGGCCTCAGCGCTTAATCTGCCGGTAATTTTCGTCTGCGAGAACAACCATTTCGGTATGTCCACGGCATTCGAATACCACTCGAAAAACCGTACTATTTCGCAGCGCGCGGGAGCCTATGACATGCCGGGGATCACCGTTGACGGCAACGATCCGATAGCAGTCCGCGACGCGGCGAAAGACGCGGTTGAGCGCGCGCGCGGCAGCGGGGGCCCGACGCTTATCGAGTGTTTGACGTGGCGTCATCACGGACATTTTGTCGGCGACTCCGCGCCGTATAAAAGGCAGGAGGATGAACTTAACTGGCTGGAGCGCGACCCGATTCCGAACTTTGAGGCGCGGCTCATAACCGAGGGCGTGGCGAGCGCTGAACTGTGCGGTTCGATCCGTGAAGACGCAAAGGCTGAAGTCTTGGCGGCTATTGATTTCGCGGAGAAGAGTCCTTATCCGGACGTCAGCGCGATGTACGAAGACCTTGTATTTTAGTTTCCGGTGACTGGAGGGATTACTGATATGCCGAGAATTATAAACTACACGCAGGCGATCCGGGAGGCCCAGGACATCGAGATGGCCCGCGATCCGAATGTCTTTATTTGCGGCGAGGACGTTGGCGTTTACGGCACTGCCTTTGGGCAGACCAGGGGCCTTCACGAAAAATACG
>Ga0082212_10010143_pt1 | contig 12089 bp, 11 predicted proteins | sample TergutNt197P3_FD_71548 | JGI IMG/M metagenome (GOLD analysis project Ga0082212, IMG submission 71548) | Neocapritermes taracua P3 segment gut microbial communities from Petit-Saut dam, French Guiana - Nt197 P3 | ecosystem: Host-associated > Arthropoda: Insects > Digestive system > Gut ... | reverse complement strand
AAAATAGCCCAATGGGGGGGATGTCCGGCCGCCCGCGGGCGGCGAAAAAACCGTCAGTTTCCCCCCCCCCCCCAGCGTGGCATAATACACGCTAACAGCGATAATTTCGGCGAACTATATATTCCTCGGCACAATTCCACCACACAAAAGGAGAACAAAATGAAAAGAAAAATAACAAAAGAACAGGTATTGGCGGGAACAATGGCGGTTATCATGCCGTTTGTTCCCGTGGCGACCGCCGCGGCCGTCCTGACCGGATGCCCGACCGAGACGAAAGAGAATAAACCCGTCGAAATCAAACGTACGTTCACGATTGTGATTGCAGGATTTGAAGAACATCCCGTAACCGTTAAAGATACACGCAACGGAGCCAACGATAAGAGTCTGGAAGCACTGGGGGTTGTGTCTAAACTTGAAAGCGGGCTACAATACTCAGTCCAGACGGGCTCACAATCTATTGCCGCTGTATTAAGAAAGGGCATGTTAATAGAAGTGGAAAAAGATCCTGAATACGACTATTTTGAGCAATACAGTGGAAACAGAATGGGCGCCCGTCTGGACTATATATTGTCCGACGATGAAAACTTTGGACTCATAATGTCCATATTCATATCTAATATGCCGGATCCGTATGGCAAAGCCCTTCCGCCGGTTCATGACAAGGGATGGCAGCAGTATAATCGCACGAAGATGCAATATGACAATCGTATCGCTTCTACGAAAATACACCGCCAACGTTTGGGGTAACTTTTATGGGACCCTATTCCCGCCTTCGCGGGAATGACATATGAATTTATAACATAAGGAGCACAAATATGTTCAGGGATGATGTGGCAAGATTATTTGCAAACATGGACAAGAAAAAGCTTCCGCTTTTGGGCGTCGGCATCTTCGCTATCACATCACTGACGGGCTGCCCGACAGAAACCAAATCCCAACCGAAAAACTGTACCTGCCCGGAAAAGGCGCATCTAAATGAAGGCGAAAATTGCAAATGCGGCGCCGACATCTGCAGCGACTGCACGGAAAAAATCAATACAAACCTCTCTAACGGAACAAAGGTAATCAAAGAGGTTGGTGTTTCGAAAGCGGATTTTGACGCGATGGTCGCCACGTTGAATCTTATTCTGACAGAGGTGCTTGACCCTGATCAATTGCTTGTGTTTCCGAACAAGATTACGGAAATATATGTGACCATGGCAGAGGCAGGTATGAATATTCAAGGAACCATGTTGTCAATTGGGTGTGATGAAGATATTCAATCGGTATTAAGATACCTACTCAATAATGTTTTAGCGCAACTAAAACAATCAAATGAATACAGATTGGTAAACGAGTATAAAAAAAACAAAAACGATATTACTCGTGGTGGCGGCGCATGGGTGTCAGGCACCCGGCGGCGCCTCTGCGTGATATAAAACCACAAAACATACCTTGCCATTTTCAGCCATTTCGCATACGTTAGTCCTATGGCGTTTGCTTTTTACAACAGTCTGGGCAGAAAAACTCAAACCTTTGAGCCGATGGAGGCGGGAAAGGTCGGTTTTTACGGATGCGGACCGACCGTTTACAACTATGCCCATATTGGCAACCTGCGCGCCTATGTGCTGCACGACATTCTCGTCCGTTCGCTGCGAAGGGCAGGTTACCAGGTACAGCACGTCATGAACATTACCGACGTGGGGCATCTCTCTGACGACGGTGACGACGGCGAAGACAAAATGGTACGGAGCGCCGAAGAACGCGGCAAGAGCGTACTGGAAATCGCCGAAATGTACACCAACGCTTTTTTCGGCGACACGGATCGCATGAATATCCTCCGTCCCACCATTGTGTGCAAGGCGACGGATCATATTGCCGACATGATCGCCCTGATCCGGCGCATTGAACAAAATGGGTTTACCTATTCCGCCGGCGGCAACCTGTACTTCGATATTGCCAAAGCCCCGGACTACGGCGAGCTTGCCTGTCTGCGGATGGACGATCTAAAGGCCGGCGCGCGAATAGAAGTTGACGAACATAAGCGCAACCCCCACGACTTTGTCCTGTGGTTCACCAAAAGCAAATTTGCACATCAGGCGCTGGTATGGGACAGCCCCTGGGGCCGGGGCTATCCGGGCTGGCACATTGAATGTTCCGCCATGAGCATTAAGTACCTTGGGGAGCAGTTTGACATTCACGCCGGCGGCATCGATCACATACCCATCCACCACACCAACGAGATAGCCCAAAGCGAGGCGGCAACGGGCAAAAAGCCCTGGGTGCGGTGCTGGCTTCACAATGAATTCCTCGTAATCGACAAGGGGAAGATGTCCAAGTCGGCGGGCGGGTTTTTAACCCTGCAAAAACTGGTGGACGAAGGGTACGATCCTCTTGATTACCGGTACTTTCTTCTGGGCGGCCATTACCGCAGCCAGCTCCAGTTTTCATGGGACAGCCTCGACGGCGCAAAAAACGCCCGTAAATCGCTGATGGACAAATTCCGCACCCTCGCCGCAAAAGCACCGGATAACATAAAAACAAGAGTCAACGAATTACACGAATATAAACAAATGAAGAAAGAATCAGAATCTAATATTTATTCGCGCCCATTCGCGCCATTCGCTGATTCCTTTAATAAATCTATTGAGGACGACCTGAACACGCCGAGGGCGCTTGCCGAACTGTGGGGACTTCTGCGGGACAGTACCATTGAGCCGGAAACTGCCCTTTTGGCCGCCCTTGACATGGATGAAGTGCTGGGACTTGGCCTGGCAGCATCCCTGGAAACGGAAAAAACACCGGAAAACGAGGCGGAAAAGCGGGAAATCGGGGAAATTATCGCACAACGTGCCGAGGCAAAGAAGGCCAAGGACTTTGCCACGGCGGACAGGCTGCGAGGGGAACTCAAAGAACGGGGCATAGCCCTTGAGGACGGTCCCGGCGGGACTACATGGCACAAAATATAGTGTAACGGTTGGCAAAAATGCTTGTTTTTAGGTATAGGAGAATGTGGGGGGCAGATACCGGGGAAAAAAATGACCGAGGCTGAATTCCGCACGCTGTACAATTCCGCGTTCCCCATTTTATACAAGGTGGCTTACCGCATTGCCAACTCAAGCGAAGAAGCCGAGAATCTGTGCCAGAACGCCTTTTTTCGCCTGTACGAAAAAAATATGGTTTTTCCCAACCATAACGAGGCAACTTACTGGCTGATTCGGGTGGTGAAAAACGACGCCCTTAATTATGCCAAACGGAAACAGCGCGAACGCAGGGCGTATCAGCGGGCTTTCAGGGAGGATACAAGAAAGGTGGAAACCGGCGAAGCGGATCTTATCAAAAAAGAAACCAGGGAAGAAGTGCAGGAAGCCCTGAGCAAACTGCCGGAAAGCCTCCGCGTTGTGCTGATCCTGAAAGAATATGCCGAAATGAACTACAAGGAAATCGGGAAAACGCTCGGTATAAGCGAGGGAAATGTAAAGGTTCGGGTTTTTAGGGCAAGGGAACGGCTTGCCGTTCTACTGCGCGGAATAATGCATAAAGATTATGTCAATCCGGCGAAAGAGGGAGGTCAGCAAGGTGAGTCAAATGTGTCCTGATCGTCAATTGCTTTCAGTTTATTTTGATGGGGAGCTGCCCTCCCCCTGGAAGGAAAAAATGGAAGGCCATCTCGCCGCCTGCCCTTCGTGCAGACAGCGGCTGGAAGAATATGGCCGCCTTTCCATCGGCCCCGAGCCGGGGGAAGCGGCGGCAATCGCCGAAGCCCGGGACAGGGTCTGGAAATCATTTGAGCCGCGCATAAGCCCGGTCCGCAGCGCCGCCAGAATGACGGCGTTGAGCGGCGGGCTGTGGCAGCACCGCCTTTCCATTCCGATTCCCGCCGCCGCCGCAATAGCCGTACTCTTTATCGCCCTTGCGTTAGTACTGATCACCAGGCAGCCAAATTCGGCGGCAAGGCAGCCGCTGGTGATTGCATCGGAAACCGATTTTGACGCGGCGGGCATCATCCCCGTCGCCAGCATGGACGAGGTACTGCAGCAACTGGTGGGCGGCCGCGACAACGGCGAAGTGCTGATCATCCGCCTGCCGGAAAGCCGGAACTTTGTCAGCTACGGAGAGCCGGCGATTATCAACGCCGCCGATTATTCCCGGATAAATCCGGCAAGGAGAAGGCCATAACCATGCGCCGATTGTGCATCTTCGCCTTAATGCTTATCGCCGCGAATGCAGCGATGCCGGCGGACGAAACAGATACAGAAGCGGTTCACCTTGAGACCGCTGTGCCGAAGATCGATGACTCATCCATTCAGAATCTGCTCCCCCGGTTCAGGGGGCGGGCGGTCGTACTGGAAATAAACGCCCGTGTAGTGGAGCAGAATCAGGTCGTTGTCTGGGACGAGTCCCACCGGAAAGCTACCTTCCCCGGACGCCCGGTGGGGATCAAACTTGTAGGCGCGAACGTGGTGGTCATTGCGCAGTTTACCCCGTATATCCGCCACCGGACGCAGAAATTCCTTGTCGCGCAGGGTCAGATATGGATGGAGATTCCCGGTCAGGGGATCCGTTACCAGACATCTATGCAGACAATACCCCTGGAATTCGGCGAGCCCGTCTATTTCTTCCCCCTGGGCCCGGCAAGGGAAAACGAATCGGCTTCCATCGAAGTAATGCTGACGATGCATCCCTATGAAGAAAGTGAATAGTTATATACGAACACTGCGCTATCCTCTGTTCATTGTTCTCTGCTCACTGTTCATTGTATTTACAGGCTGTCGGGCCAAAGCGCCGGTCATTCACTCAATTCATCCGCAGGTAGGGACGATGGGAGAGCCGGTCACCATTACCGGATCCTTTTTCGGCAGCGAACGCGAGGAATCGTCATACATTACTGTCGCGGGCGCGCAGCCGACCAATATGTCGTACCTTCGCTGGCAGGACAACCAGATTACCTTCCGCACGCCCGAATTCGGGGAAGCGGGTCTGATCTATGTTCACGTTAAGGGCAAAAAAAGCAACGGAGTGCTTTTCGCAAATCAGGCGACACTGCCGAAAATGTCACAGGACGATGAATTGGGACAGGGTCCGAGGATCGTGTCGATTCTGCCGCTGGCAGGGCCGGTTGGCTCATCGGTAAGCATAAGCGGAACCGGATTCGGCAGTTCCCGCACAAACTCAGGCGTCTTTTTTTCATGGAGCGCGGAAATACCGGCTGCGATGCCTGCCGAGGCAAGAATTCCCGAATTTACCGAGGTTTTGGATACCGATTTCGGCTATGAGTTATGGACAGAACGGGAAATACGCCTTCGTGTTCCCGACGGAGCGATAAGCGGAAACATGGAAGTGCGTACCGCGCGGGGCAGTTCTTTGCCGGTGTTTTTTGACGTTACCGGCAGACCGGGAACCAAAACATTCCGCGATAAACGCAGCTATACCATTTCCCAAACAGTCAACGTGAGGGTCATAAAGGCCGAAACGCCGAATACCATGTACCTTTGGGTTCCCCGTCCCGCAGGCTCGGCGTCGCAGCGGAACCCTGAACTGCTTTCAAGCAGCATGGAGCCGTTTATCGGCAGTTACCGGGGAATCATACTTTTCAAACTTGACGACATGGCGGCTAACAGCGAGGAACATATCAGCCTTACATGGAAAGTAGAAGTATTCGGCGTGGAAACATCGATTCGTCCCCAGTCAATCAGGCAGGCAGCAGATTCGCCGATCGACAGCGCGTACACGCAGGCCACTGTCCAACTGCCATCGGACGATGCGATCATGCAAGAACAGGCTGCCGCGATAACGGGAAGGGAGCGAAATCCCTATCTGAAGGCGCAGAGAATCTACGAATGGATGCTCGGACAATGTACTTTTCAGCAGGATCAGGCTGATGAAAATATTTTCTCTGCGCTCGAAAAAAAACAACTGGATTCATACACAGCGTCCCTGTTGTACTGTACGCTGCTGCGATCGGCGGGGGTTCCCAGCCTGCCGGTTGCCGGGGTGCTTGTCAGCCGCGACCGGCAGACGATGAATCACTTTTGGGCGGAATTCTGGGTTGATGGATTCGGCTGGATTCCCGTTGATCCCGCAATGGGCGCGGGGGCGGTTCCGGAACGCTTCACCGTCAACAGCGAACAGGCGGCGGGCTTTTACTTCGGCAGCATGGACAGCCAGCGCATTGCTTTCTCGCGGGGATTTACCAGCCTTTCGCCGATGGACCCCCGCGGACGAACAGTGACGCACGGCCGTTCTTACGCCCTGCAAAATGTCTGGGAGGAAGCTGTCGGCGGCATAGAGTCCCATTCCAGCCTGTGGGGGGCTGTAACAATTACCGGAATGTATGCACAATGAGCGAGTTCCAGAACTCGGTTAGTTCTGGAACTCGCTTTTGAAAAAGCGGCCTAAAGTCCGCTTTTTCATACATATAACGAGGCTGTTCCAAAATCTGAAATTTTGGAACAGCGTAAAAGCAGGAGGTGGTTATGGTAACAGTAATTTCACTGGGCGGTTCGATTGTAGCCCCCAACGGCGTAGACGTACCATTTGTAAAAGACTTTACGGAAGCGATTCGCGAACTGATTGATGCGGACGCTGAACAGCGCTTTATCTTCGTGGTAGGCGGCGGCGGCCCTGCCCGAACATGGCAGAACGCATACCGCGAAATCTGCGCCGGCGCCGCGCGCAACGATGAAGCGGACTGGATTGGCGTTATGGCAACGCGGCTGAACGCACAACTGATAAGGGCGGTAATGGCGCAGTGGTGCAGCCAGGACGTGGTAACCGATCCCACACAGGCAGAGCCGCTTTCCGGCAGGGTGCTGGTGGCGGCGGGATGGAAGCCCGGCTTTTCATCGGATAACGACGCGGTAATCCTCGCCGAGCGTTTCAACGCGAAAACGGTGATAAACCTTTCCAACATCGAAAAAGTCTATACGGCGGATCCCCGAGTCGATCCCAACGCACGGCCGCTGGACACCATTTCCTGGGCCGATTTCCGCGCAATGATAGGCGACGAATGGGTTCCCGGTAAAAATGTCCCCTTCGATCCGGTCGCCAGCAGCCGCGCCGAACAAATCGGCCTCAAGGTAATATGCGCCGCCGGAAAGGATCTGGAAAACCTCAAAAAAATAATCCGCGGAAGCGGCTTTACCGGCACTACCATCGGCTAAAATCACGGCTAAAACCGTTCAAAAATGCCCCGAATCCTTGTTTTTTCTCCAGTGATAACCCATAATTATAGTGTAGAGACTGAAAAATAAGGAAATGGTAACCATGAATCTGATAACCCACAAAAAACTGTTTCTGTATCTGCTGTTTTTATCCGCGCCCCTGTGGCTGTATGCCCAAAAAGTGCCCGTAGCGCTGCTTCCCTTCTGGGGTGAGGACGAAGCCATTATCCGTGAGTTTGGCGAAGAGGTGATTTTAAGTGTTAATGGCATGAGGGAATACAGTCCCTGGCCGGTAGATATGACGAGGCTTCCGGCGGACGTTCCCGAAGGGGGCTTTCCCCCCTATATTTGCCCAAGCCCTTCGATTACGGGAGGAACCGCCTACGCCCTCACCGGAGAAGTGACCATGGACGAAGAAAGGGGTCAGTGGCATGTACGGCTGTACCTGTGGCAGATGGAGGGCAACCGTCTGCTCTTTAGCGACGAAATGACCGCTTACTACCGGAACGATTTCGCGGACACCCTGCCCGGAATGTTGGACTGGATTTTTTCCTGGGTACCCAAACCAACAGTTGCGGCGTCCGCGGCGCCCACTCAAACAAAGGTCATTTACTTTGCCGCTTCGGAGCCTCCTAAATGGCTGTACGCCGGCCTTCGTGCGGGCGGGGCACTGCGTATCCATACCGCCCCTTCCTGGGAAAACCCTGACACAACGTATGTACACAACTATTTTCAAAATTTAACGCTTGCTGCCCATCTTAATGCCCAGCTCTTTTCTTTTATCGGCCTTCAGATCGAGGGGATTGTCAATATTGATTATGAACCCTTCGGAACACAGACATCCATTATTCTCCCCTTGCTGGCCAGATATTCGTACCGCAGAGGAACAATGGTTTTTGCGATAGTGGGGGGAATTTACTGGGACTTTCCCCAGGGAGAAATGAAAACCGACTTTCTTTACGACCCCTACTATCCGCCCTGGGGCTGGACTGGCGGCATCTGCTTCGGCAACCGACTCGGAGAGGGCTACCTGTACCTGGACCTCCGATGGTCGAGCGAGTTGACCGATACCATCAAGGTACATCCCGGATATGAAGGTTACCGGCGGAATATTCTGAACCTGTGCCTTGGCTATGAAATTGGTTTCATCCACAAGAAATAAGGAGAGAAGCACATGAAAAAACACCGTGCTCTACATATTGCCGCGGCTTTGGCCTGTATCAGCCTGATTACCGGTTTGAGCGCCTGCAAAGACCCATCATATACCCCGGTAATGCGGGGCGTTTCCCTCGACAGGGAACACCTCATAATGGAAGTAGGGGATACATTTCAACTTGTCGCTACGACCACACCGGGAGCAACGTACCGCAGGATTACATGGGCATCTGACGACACTAATATAGTAACAGTGGATAATGGGTTAGTAACCGCTAAAAGACATGGAGATGCGAATATAACCGTTACTGTTGTAGTCGACAATACCAAAAGTGTTTTTGGGTATTGTGATGTCCATGTGTATGACCCAGAACATGTCTATTTAGGCGAAGGCAGTGATTCCGGCCTGATCATCGGCGACGAAAAAATCACCGGTTTAACGGCGGGAAAATACTACAAAGTGGTAGTAGAGGATAACGAGACCTATTACGTCAGATCGAACGGCCACCTGTCTGAAGATATGGAGAACATTGGGCCTCTTACCGGTACCCAGATAACCGGGCTGACCAACGGACACGCCTACAAAGTAAATGCCGCAACACCGTTTAACGTCGATATTGATATTACAAGCACTGACGAAGCAGGTATCAACACGAACAAAGCAACAAAGATGCTGGTCTTTGACAACGGTGCCTCAATGGAGGTAAGCACCACTGCAACCTACACCAAAGGAACCGGAGTGTTGGGTCTTCCAAATGACGGCAATGCTGTCTGGAGTATCCATCTGCCCGCCTCCATTGTAAAATACGACAAAATCTACGAAATAATGCGGTTTTCAGATTCATCTGACGAGCAAACATGGGCACATACAAAATTCTCCGGGAAACATAAAGATGAACCCAGCGGCGCCCCACAACAAGCCCAAGCCACGGACTTCAAAGACGACAAGAATGGTGCTCTCAATATCACTTATACCACGGTCGGTATTTACAAAATGCCCAGTTATCACAATGACTGGAGCAAGGAAATGAATATCATCTATTCGTCTGTTGAACCGGAATCAACAACAACTTTCCTGATTATTGAATATGGCGATGATCCAAAACCCGGAAACAACTTCTGGTTCTTAACGGTGGAAGTTGAGGAATAGTAACACCTAAAGAGCAAAGGGCTGTCCAAAAAGCAACGGACAGCCCTTTTTTTTATTCCCGTTTTCTGATACCATAGGCCGCAGGAGAGAAATATGGACATTTCCGCGTTGCAAAAAGCCCGTTACGGGTATAAGCCGAAGCTGCCGGCAAGCCTTGCATGCCCGCTTTCTGATATAGCCGTTGAAACCGGCAGCGCTACCGAATCGGTTGCCGACCAGGACGAACTCAAAAAGATTTTCCGGCTGACCTACGGAAAACCGCTGGCAACCTTCACAAGCGGGAAAAACGAAACCATAAACCGCCAGCTTAAGGCCGGCGTTATCCTTTCGGGAGGACAGGCTCCCGGCGGACATAATGTTATCGCGGGGCTGTACGACGGACTGAAAAAAGGGAACCCGGACTCCGTGCTCTACGGTTTTTTGAACGGCCCCATCGGCCTCATCGAAAACAAATACATGGTACTTACCGGGGAAATTATTGACGCATACCGCAACACCGGCGGCTTTGACATAATCGGCTCGGGGCGGACAAAAATTGAAACGCCCGAGCAGTTCGCCGCCTCGCTGGAAACGGCGAAAAAACTTGATCTCAACGCCGTTGTCATTATCGGCGGCGACGACTCCAACACCAACGCCGCGCTGTTGGCGGAATATTTCCTCGCCCAGGGATCGGGCATACAGGTAATCGGATGCCCGAAAACCATCGATGGCGACCTGAAAAACGAATACATCGAAACGTCCTTTGGCTTTGACACCGCGTGCAAAATCTACTCGGGGCTTATCGGCAACTTGATGCGGGACGCGAACAGCGCGAAAAAGTACTGGCACTTTGTCAAACTGATGGGACGCGCCGCCAGCCATATTACCCTTGAATGCGCCCTACAAACCCACCCGAATATCTGCCTTGTTTCCGAGGAGATAGAAGCGAAGAAAATTTCGCTGAGTATGGTTGTGGACATGATCTGTGACTCAATAGTAAAGCGGGCGGATAAGGGCGATAACTTCGGGGTAGTCCTTATCCCCGAAGGCCTGGTCGAATTTATCCCCGAAATGAAACAGCTTATTTCCGAGCTGAACGAGACCATCGCCCGCGAAAAAGAGGAATTTTCGCGGATCAGCTCGTTTATCGATCAACTTGCCTGGTTTTCAAGGCGTATGACAGAAAAATCCCTGAGTATTCTGGAATCCATGCCGCCGGATATCGGCAGGGAATTTCTTATGGATCGCGATCCGCACGGAAATGTAATGGTTTCCAGAATCGAAACCGAAAAACTGCTTATCGGCATGGTGGAAAAAAGACTCCATTCACTGAAAGCGGCAAATATCTACAGGGGAAAATTCAGTCCCCTTGCGCATTTCTTCGGCTATGAGGGAAGATGCGCCTTCCCTTCCAATTTTGACGCCGACTACTGCTATTCCCTTGGCTTCTGCGCCTTTGTGCTGATCGCCTCGGGACAAACCGGGTACATTTCCAGCATTCGCAACCTTACCGCGCCGGCTGCCGAATGGGTGGCAGGCGGAGTCCCGCTGACCATGATGATGAACATTGAACGCCGCCGCGGCGCGCTCAAGCCCGTTATCAAAAAAGCGCTGGTGGAACTGGACGGCGGTCCTTTCAAGAAATTCCAGTCGATGCGGGACACATGGGCGGTAGAAACCAGCTTCTGCGTTCCGGGATCGGTTCAGTACTTCGGTCCGCCGGAGGTGAGCGATCTTTCTTCGCTGACCCTGCAATTGGAGCATAAAAACAATGAGGGGTAAAGCGCGGTATTTTCTTTTTGCGGCGACCTGCTGCCTGTGCGCGCCATTCATTTGCGCCCAGGGAAACTGGGATGCCGTCAATAATGCGCAGGCGCTGCCGGTAACAAAAATTTCGGTCTTTTCATCGGGGCTTGCCTATGTTGAACATTCCGGAACATTAAACGCTCCGGCTGTTATCATCCTGCCCTTCAAAGAAAACGCCGTTAACGACGCGCTCATGTCGCTGGTTATTAACGATCCGGCTTCGGCGAATCCCGCGGTGTATTATCAATCCCCGCAAACCCTGCTGCACACGCTGAGAAGCCTGAAAATAGATCTTTCCGACAATCCCACCATCGCCGCCATTTTGGGCAGACTGCGCGGAACAGAAGTTGAAATCGCCGCGCCTGCGGTTATCAGCGGGAAGATATTGGGCGTCGAATACCGCGCACAAACGGTTTCTCCCACAGGCGGCCAGACTCTCGATCCCTGGCTTTCTCTTATCACCGACCGGGGGATCAGAACCGTTAATCTTATGGAAGTCACCAGCCTGAACTTTAAAGATCCCCGAATCGACAGCGATCTCCGGCGCGCGCTGGATGTAATCGCCTCGGCGCGAAATTCCAATTCGCGGGATTTGGCGGTAAACCTTCCCGGAAACGGCAGCCGCAGGGTGTCGTTAAGTTATGTTGTTCCCGCGCCGGTGTGGAAAGTTTCCTACCGGCTGGATTTTGGACAGGGCGAAGAGGCACAGCCCCTTTTCCAGGGCTGGGCAATTATCGACAATGACGGCGACTCGGATTGGCGGCAGGTGGAACTTTCGCTGGTCGCCGGAAGACCAGCCTCGTTTATTCAAAATCTGTACCCGCCGTACTACCTTTCCCGCCCCACCCTGCCCCTGG
>Ga0082212_10010142_pt1 | contig 12090 bp, 8 predicted proteins | sample TergutNt197P3_FD_71548 | JGI IMG/M metagenome (GOLD analysis project Ga0082212, IMG submission 71548) | Neocapritermes taracua P3 segment gut microbial communities from Petit-Saut dam, French Guiana - Nt197 P3 | ecosystem: Host-associated > Arthropoda: Insects > Digestive system > Gut ... | reverse complement strand
CCTGGCCCGTTCCTCGTCAGCAAGCATTTCAAGGTTTTCGCATACCAATTTCTCCATGCCAATAGTATAAACGAAATACTAGCATTAATGAAAAACTGCTCTGTAACACAAAAAGAACCGTCCTAAACCACTGAAAAAGTACAAAAGTACCAAAAGTACGAGTTGATTGGCAAGTGGAAACCGGAAGTGGGATTCCTGCCGCGAATCTTCTACATTTTGTCCCAAAATCGAACTTACGGGCGATTTTTGCACCGTTTTTTCCTCCAAAAGACATAAATCGCTTGTTTTAGCAGATGAAACCGCAAAAAAACTACCCGCAACTTCGTTTTTGGGACATTTTTTCATAATTTTCTGTATATTTGCAACGCGTCAAGGGAATGAAGGAAAGAAGGGAGGAAGGGAGGAAGGGAAGGAGGGAAAGAAGGAGGGGACGAGGGAAGGGAAAAAAGTTTATTGCTTCGCTAGAAATGGATCCAGGGAAGAGACTTCTTCAGTGGTTTCGAACCGTCCCCACTGTGTTCACCGGTTGTGCCTGCCGTGAAGCAGCCAGTACACCGCGAGCGCGCCAAGTGCTACCGCTGTCTCAAAGAAGAACATGCCCGTGAAGCCCGCTTTCGAGGCGATGAGCCCCAGTGCAAACGCGCCGACCCCCATGCCGCCGTCGGAGAATACCCAGTAGGTAGCCGTGATCTGGCTGAACCGGTGAGGCTCGGCCCGTTTGACAGCGATCGCCTGACCCATGGGCAGTATCGCCCCGAATCCGCCGGCCATTAGAAAAGCGGCGGCGACAACGACAAGGGCCGGGGCGACGCCTCCGGGAAGCACGCCCGCAAGGCCCAAAGCAACGATGCCCCCCGTGTTGATAAGCATCGTCGGGATCATGACATGGTTTTCGCCGCGACGGTCGATGAGGCGCCCGGCAAGCGGCCTGGTCACGATGATGAAAAGCCCGTAAATAATGAAGAATGCCGACGCGGCCCAAACAATCCCAAGCTGGCCCGTGTAGGCCTCGATGAACGCGCTCACGCTCGCGTAGCACATACAGAGCGGGGCAATGGCAAAAGAAAGCGGCAGCGCGGATCTCTCAAAGACCCCGCCCGCAGCTTTGGCGCCGCCCGCCTGCGCTGTTTTCCCTTCCCCGGTGACTGATGGCGCAAACCGGATAAAAGCAAGTACGGCGATGGAAACCACAGCAAAACAGAGATTGGCCGCAAAGAGCGCATTGTATGACCACCTGTCAGCAATATACATGCCAAGCGCCGGGCCGGCCGCAAGGGCAAGCGTGAAATTGAGCGTATAGACCGCGATCCCCTCTGCGCGCCTTGCGGGCGGTATGAAATCGATCACAGCGGTCGACATGGCATTATGCACACAGCCGCTCATGACCCCGTGCACGAGCCTTATGGCGAGCAGCGGCCCGATGCCTGTGGGGATGAAATAAAACAGACACACCACCGCGTTCAGGAAGCCGGCCGTCATTGCAAGCCGGCGGCGGCCGATCCTGTCAAAGTGCCTCCCCGTGAAAAACCGGCCGATGATGCTGCCGATCATGGCGATGCTCGACGTGAAGCCGGCAAGCCCTTCCCCCACGCCAAACCTGCCCATGGAGTACACAGCCATCGTCGTCATCAACACCGACACGACCATCGCCGCGAAAAACCCGGTCACCACAGCCAGCGTGAAATCCCTTGTCCAAAGCCGTTCCTGCTTCATAGCATGTCAGTATACACTTTTTTGCACTTTTCCGTGCAGGCGGAAAACCGCCTGCTGTGCCCGCTGTGGGCCCGTTTGGTTTTTCATGCGTATATAGTAGAATTCTCATGCCAGTATATAGTAGAATTCAGGTTGTGGAAAATGACAAATCTTATGAAATACCGCTGATACTGACTGTGTACGCCACGACCGGGATGCTCGGCGTGTACCTGTCCGTTTTGCAGTACACGGTGCTGGGCATATCCTGGCTGTTCGGGCGCGACATTGTCTTCGTTGGCGTATTGATCGGACTGCACAGCTTCGGCATGCTTGTATCGCCCCTGACCCTGGGCGGGCTTTCTGACAAGATCGGCAAAAGGAAAGTGCTGCTGGTTTCCTTCACCCTGCTTGCGGCCGGGACCATCACTGCGGGGGCCACCAGCTATCTGGGCGCATTTGTCCTCGCCGTGTTCATCACGGGCGCCGGGTTTTCCGTGACGGAGGCGACTGTGTGCGCGGTATTGGCAGACGAGTTCCCCGAAAAATCCAGACGGCATCTCAATTTCTCCCAGATCCCGTTCAGCGCAGGCGCGCTGATTGGCCCTTTTGTGGCTGAAAGGCTTATCGACTACGGGGTTTTCTTCAAAGACCTTTATGCGTATTGCGGGGCAGGCTTTGTTTTCCTGGGCTGCGCTTTCTTATTTATCAAACAGAAAAACGACATCGCCGCCAAAAGCGCCGGGGAGGGCCGCAACATAGTGTTCCTGCTGAAAAACAGGGTGTTCATGATATTGGCAGCCTGTATATTCATATATATCGGGATCGAGGCCGTCGCCTCGGGCTTTGCGGACAGCTATTTCAAGATAGTCGCCGGCGCGCCCGGGTACAGTGCGGCGGCGCTTTCATTGTTTTGGGGCGCCATGATCCCTTCCCGGTTTTTGGGAGGGACCATAAAGCTTGACGCAAAGTGGGTCCTGGCGATTTTCCTTGTTATCACGCTGATCGGTATAATGGGCGGGATGCTCTTGCCCTGGCACACAGCAAAGCTGGCCATGTTTGCCTTGTGCGGGTTTGGCTGCGGGCCGGTATGGCCGCTCCTGATGAATGAGGCGGCTAAGAGCAACCCGGGACGAAGCGGGCTTGAGCTTAATGCGATGGTCGTGTTCGGGGCAGCGGGCTCTGTGCTGTACCCGATGGTATCAGGCGTGCTGGCCGGCGCGTCATCGCCTGTGGCGGCGTATTATTTCATCGCCGCCTCCGTGTTCATTATCCTGTTCCTTTGCTTCCGCTATTTCCGTCTCGCGAAAAAACCCTAAACCTTCACATAGGAGGAGCTGACCCACGCTTCGGATGAGCCGAACCTGATCTTGTACCATGAGCCGGACTGCTCGACGATGGTGACCTTCGCGCCGTTGGGCAGACTTCCGACTGTTTTGTAGCTCGTGCCGGGGCCGCTTCTGACGTTGAGCCCCAGGGGCGCGTTGACCGTGCCTGCCTTTGGTGTCGCCGGCGCCGGCTGTGCGGACGATACGGCCTCATTCGATATATAGGACTTACTCACATATCCTGTCTTGCCTCCGAATGTGAGCTTGTACCATGAAGCGTTCTCTTCGGTGACTGTGATCTTTTCGCCATGCTTAAGGCTGCCCAGGACCGCGTATGACGTGCCCGGACCGCTTCTGACGTTGAGCGTCATGCCGGGCGTGTTGACATAGACAGTCTTTGAAGAGGCACTGCCCTGGCTTCCCGATGAAGACTGCGGGTCGTCGGCCTTGGTATAAGCCTTGCTGACATAGCCGGCCTTGCCGCTGTATGTAATCTTGTACCATGAGGCGTCCGCGTCGGTAACGGTGATCTTTTCGCCGTGTTTCAGGGCGCCCAGGATCGCGTATGACGTGCCCGGGCCGCTTCTGACGTTGAGCGTCATGCCGGGCGTATTGACGTAGACAGTCTTCCCCTTGGACGTGTCCGCCCCTTGGCCCGTGCCCCCGAGGTTGATAAAGGCTTTGTTGACGTAGCCGGTCTTGCCGCCGACAGTCAGTTTGTACCACGAAGTGTTTTCATCGGTGACTGTGACCTTATCGCCGTGCTTCAGGCTTGCAATAATGGCGGCGCTCGTGCTTGGGCCGCTTCTGACGTTCAGCGTAGTGCCGGGCGTGTTGACCGTGCCGTCCTTTGTTTCAGGCTTTTCCGGATCGGGCTTTTTGTCAGGTTCTTTTTCAGTCGTCTGCTGTGAGTTCGTATCGAGCTTTATGAAGCCGGAAAGCACAAAACCGCTCTTGCCCCCGCCCAAATCAATGCGCCACCAGTCTGCGACCTGCCCCGTTATCGTCACTTTTGCGCCGTCTTTAAGTGATGTAACGACGGGGTTGCCTGTCCCCGGCCCGCCCCTTACGTTCAGCGTCGTGCCCGGGGTATTGACCTTGCCGGCCTTGCTCACTTTGGTTACGGTGTACCCGGGCACTCCGGGAGCCGTCCCGCCGCTTCCGTCCCAAGGCATCGTCACAAGGACCGTCGCCTTGCCCAGCCCATAGTAGAACTTCAGGATATCATCATAGTTTTTCCCGCTCTTGGCCATCTGGTAGGCGCCGATCTGCGACATGCCCGCGCCATGGCCGTAGCGCGCGCTTGCGATCACCCAGCTTGAATTCTCTTCTTTCAGCGCCAGGATGGAGAACTTCTTGCCCAGGCCGAGTATGTCGTTCAAAAATGGGTATTGCGTACTGCTGCCCGAGATCGATATGGGTCCAAAGGATAAGGTAACGTCACGCCCGCCGGGTATGGTCAATGTCATTTTTGCGCCCAGGAACTGGCGATCCGGCTTCGTATACCTGGGATTCACCAATTCGATTTTTTTGACTGTCACATTGCCGTTGATCGCGCTCATGTCGACGCCCGCCGCCTTGAGTTTGCCGCGCAGCATCTTGTAAGGCTCGGCATTGCTGCCGGTCAGGTCCGGCGCGGAGATCTTCTTCGGGATCGTGAGTTTGCCGCTGTAATTGTTCGTCCCCAGGGCATAGGCGAGATCCCAGGGGTCTTCTTTGACCGTCAGGTAGTCGAAATTCTGCGAGGAAGCGCCGGAAGTGGCGCCAAACTCTGTCATGCCGCCATTCGAAGCCGAATAACAGGCATATACATTCTGCCCCGTCGGTGTCTTCATGACCATGTTTTTCGTCGCCTTCACGGCAGCGATGCAGTTCGCGTTGGAAGCGTTGTAGCCCAGGTAGACCTGGTGCAGGGTCGAGTTCACAAGGTCCTGCTCGACAGTCGTGCGGACCCTTGAGTGCGTTGTATAGTATGCATAGGAACGGGCCGCCACCGCCTGCGCTTTCAGCGCCTCTATCGGCCAGGAGTCGTTCATCTCGTATGGGAGGACGCCCATCACATAGGTTTCGATGTCGACATAGTTGATAAGTTTCAGCTTGCCGCTCTTGTTCAGGATGCGCATATCGCCGGCATACTTGTAGCCGCCGTTTATCTGCAAAAGGTTTCCGGCCGACAGACTGGCAGCCTTTATGTATACGTCCCCGCCCAGATTGGAGGCCACGCCCCCCACCGTAAGCTTGATCCCCGAGCCGGACGCGCTCAGTGTGAATGAGCCTGAGGCCGGCTGGCCTGTGTTCACTATCGTATATGAACCGGCCGCGTTCAGCGTGACTGAAGCCGGGTCGCCGTATGAATTCAGGTGGACCCGGACGATATTGTCACCGACCGCTGTCTCCGCGCCGGTCGTTACCGTCGGAAGGATGACAAGCAGGCAGAGGGCTGCTATGAGCACTATCAGAATATTTGCCTTTTTCATTCTTTTCATTGTTTTTACCTCTAATGGCACATATCCCCAGCACTCCATCCCTGTTGTTTGCTGCCGAGGCAATACCAGTCTCCATATAGATAGGAAAATTATACCTGAGGCGGGGGGCTAAACTGTCTCGCAGGGGTGTTGTTTGCTTTACGGAATAATTACAGAAGGGTTGTCGCGGCGCGGCACAGGTATCACAGGAAAGAGTTTCGGCGCGGCGCAGGCGTCATGGGGAAGTGTTTCAGCGAGGCGCAGGCGTCATGGGGAAGAGTTCCGGCGCGGTGCAGGTATCATGGGGAAGTGTTTCAGCGAGGCGCAGGTATCATGGGGAAGTGTTTCAGCGAGGCGCAGGCGTCACAGGAAAGCGTTCCGGCGCAGCACTTCTGTGGTGGGGCCGTCGTCTGCAACGCTGCCATTTTCGAGGACGACCGCGCGGTCCGAGACGGCCTCGGCGAGCGCGGGGTCGTGGGTCGCTATGATGCGCGTCTGGTCAAGGCCCCTTAAAATCTCCATGAAGCGGGCCTTCGCCCTCATGTCAAGGAAGGCGGCAGGTTCGTCAAAAAGCATGACGCGCGGGCGCATCACAAGGACCGTTGCTATGGCACAGATGCGCTTCTCGCCGCCGGAAAGCTTGAGCGAGGAGCGGGAAAGGAGGTGCGGGACGCCTAGCGTTTCGAGCATTGATTCGACCTTTTCGCGCACTTCGCCCTCAGTATGTCCAAAATTGCGCGGCCCGAACGCCACGTCGTCGTAGATGCGCGGCATGAAAAGCTGGTCGTCGGGGTTTTGGAACACAAGGCCGACCTTTCGGCGCACCGTGAGCAGGTGGTCTTTGTCCACGGGCACATCGCCTATCAGGATGGAACCTCCGTCGGGGCGCAGCACGCCGACAAGCGACAGGAAGAGCGAAGTCTTCCCTGCGCCGTTGGCGCCGATCAGAGCAACCTTCTCTCCGGCGCCTATTTCGATACAGACATCTTTCAGCGCCGTCGTGCCGTCGGAATAACTGACCGTCAGATTCCTTATGCTTACGGGCGCAGGGCCGTGTTCGTGCGGGTGGCTGTGCGCCTGAGCAGGCTTCACCGCCCCGTGCGTATGCGGTTCGGCGCCGTGCTCGTGGATGTGCAACTCATCCCCGTGCCTGTGCGGAGCATCACTTCTGCCCTTTATGCCTTCGTCTCTGCCGTCGTGCAAACCAGCCTCCTGTTCTTATCCTTTCGTCCCTGCCGCCGTACAAACCAGCCTCGTGTTCTTATCCTTTCGTCCCTGCCGTCGTGCAAACCAGCCTCGTGCCCTTATCTTTCGTCCCAGCCGTCGTGCAAACCAGCCTCGTGCCCTTATCTTTCGTCCCTGCCGCCGTGCGAACCAGCCTCCTGCCCTTATCCTTTCGTCCCGCCGCCGTGTGAACCAGCTTCGTGAAACTATAACAATATAAACGCGTTAAAGCATATACAATACCGGGAAAAGCCGCAAGGCCGCAAATGCCGCGCAAAGCAGGCAGACCGTCATTACGTCCCCAACCTTCATTTTCACCGGCTCGCGCTCCGGGAACTCGCCCCCGAAGCCGCGGCAGGCCATCGCCGCGTAGACCCGCTCGCCCCGGTCAAAGCTGCGCAGGGCAAGCTGCCCGACAAACGGCCCCATGTCCTTCATCGCGATGCCCCTGGCCTTCACGCTCCTCAGCTTATAGGCAGTGCCCATGCCCGCGGCTTCGTCAATGAGCACGCCGATATACCTGTATATCATCTCGATGAGCATGATGAATACCTGCGGCAAATGCATGCGGCGCAGCTCGCGCGTCAGCCCGGAGAAAGGCGTAGAGGAGATAAGGATGAATACCGACATCACGCAAAGGTAGGTGCGCACAAGGATCGTTGTCATCGAGAGCAGGCCGAAGGTGACGCCGACGCCCCCGAGCACGAAAGCCGTCTCGCGGTCGAGCAGCAGGTTCGTAAGGCCCGCGAACGCGCAAAACGGCAAGGCAATGAGAAAGCGCTTGCCCAGCGTCTTCATCGGGAGCTCGGCGAGAGCGCAGACTATAGCCGTGTAGAGGAAGAACGGCACGGCCCCGAGGATGTCGTAGCGACCAAAAGAGACGACGGCTATGATGTATGCGAAGGTGATGATGAGCTTTGCCCGCGGGTGGAGCGCGTGTATCACCGTATCCTTATCGGACAGCTCCTCAAGAATGTACAGCTCGTGTATACGGTTAGAGATCATGATGCTCTCCCGGCTTTATTCTTCTCTTCCTCTTTTTATAGATATTGATTGTTATAGCGGCCGCGCCTGCCAGGGCAAATACCAGGACGGCGCCGATGATCCCTGCCACGGGCGTTCCTGCCACACCGCCTTCCCCAAAGCTATAGTCCGGCATGAATGACAGCCGCTCACGCGCCGAGGCGAAAAAATCGAACACCGGCCCGCCTGCTTCGAGCTCGGTCGTACCCGCTACCCCCTCGATTGACCATTCCAGGCCGTCAGGATTTGCGGAAGCAAGCAGGGAAAGCCCCAGAGCCGTGGCGGCGGCGATGACGGCGAATGTGATCACCACCGGCCTGATCGATTTTGAAGGCCCTCCTGCGGCAGCATCAGGCGTGGCCAGCATCTCCGGCCTGGCCAGCAGCTCGGGCCTGGCTGCGTGGACAAAGGCAAGTATGGCAGCCGTCACAAGCCCTTCGACAACCCCGATCGCCAGGTGGATAGGCTGCATGAGCAGGGCAAACGCGGCGAACGGGAGCTCGATCACTCCGGAGGCGGTCGTTTCGGCAACGACCCCAAACGAGCCGAGCTGCAGCGCTATGATTGCGGAAACCACTGACGCGGCCCATATGCGTTTCGCGGAAACACTGCCTGCCGACGCGGCCCATGTGCGTTTTGCGGAAACACTGCCTTCCGGCGCGTCCACTATGCGTTTCGCGGAAACACTGCCTGCCGGTGCGTCCACTATGCGTTTCGCGGAAACACTGCCTGCCGGCGATGCCAAAAGTATCGGCCTGAAGAACAGCGGGTAGACGAAGAGACAGGGTATAACGGCTATATTGAAGATATTGCAACCGAGGGCGAGCAGGCCACCGTCGGCAAAGCACAGGCATTGGATAACGAGCACGGCGGAAAGCGCAAGCAGGCCCGCGAACGGGCCGAGAAGAGCCGCCAGCAGTATCCCGCCCGCTATATGCCCCGAAGATCCCGTTCCCGGTATCGTAAAATTGACCATCTGTGCGGCAAAGACCATCGCGCCGGACACAGCCATGAGCGGCGCTTTGCTCTGCCCCGGTTCATCCTTCTGTATCTTCTTCGCAGAATAGGCGACCGCCGCCGCGCTCGCGACGTACAAAGCGCCGCCAACGCCGGGCGACAGAAGCGCGTCAGCCATATGCATCAGTGATTACCTCTCAAAGCCAGCAAAACCATTACTCTACTATAACGGAAATGACGCCCGGTTTACAAGCAGGCTGGATTTTCATGTTTTTTCTTTTCCCTTTTGATGCAGCCCACGCATGTTTGCAAGCCGCCAAGGTCGTGAACCACTGCGAAGGCCTGGTTTGACCTGTCTCTGCTCAGGATATATAGGGGATTACGAAAAAATGGCTCAAAATTGCGGTTGTGTTCGATTTTTCCTGGCATTCCGGCGCGTTTATTGCCTGTTATATACTTTAATGGTATAAATTATGCTATATATACGCGAAAATCAACCATTTCTTGGAAATGGATGAACACAAATCAAACACAACCGCAATTTTGAGCCGAAAAGTAGCTGCCTCAAGGGCGGCAGAGGCGTTTCCCGCTTCGCCCTGAACAATTGTGGGCTGTGGCAGATGGTATGTGGCAGATGTTGCCGGTTGGGACGCTTGCGGGGGCTTGCGGCATCACACGGCCCGGACGATCTGGTTCCATTCGCGGCATATGCTCTCCGCCGCCTTAAGACAGCCGGCCAGCGACAGGTTTTCGCCTTCGATAATGCCTGTCATACGCTCCATGGACGTCTTTGCACCCATCACGCGCTCATGTGCGGCCAGCGCGCGGGCGATGCGGCAGATCTTCTCGCCCTCGGAAGAAAAAAGGTCTGTGCCCCAAATCGCCTTTATCACAGGCGTGGCTGCGTCGCCGCAGATGAAGACGCCTGCCTCAGGGTCGGACGACAGCAGGCGCGTATCAAGCAGCATGTCCCGCGCAAAGAGCAGCGAGCGGATATAGCCTGTGAGCAACGCAAACAATTCCCCCAGCGTCACACTGCCCGGCCCCTGCCCGTAGCGCGCGACCGGCACAAGCCCCTCGCGCGAGTACAAAAGCGCCCTTCTGCCCTCCGACTGCACAAGCGTCGACTGCGGCAGGAATGAAGGCCGGGCCTCCGTGACCACCGCGATCTCATGCGGCCTGTGTTCTTCGAATAATTCAACAGCAATAATGTTTTCCCTGTTCCGTTCACCTTCCATTTTGGCCCTCCTGCCAATTCTCCAGCCCCCGCCACATGCCGCGTAAGGGTTTCCCCTAAACCTCGTTTCCCTAAGCCTCGTTCCCCTAAGCCCAATTTCCTTAAGCCCCGTTTCCTTAAGCCCCGTCTGGCAAAGCCTTTGCTGCCTGGCCCCCTCTATCCCCCGCCGCATGCCGCGTAAGGGTTTCCCCTAAACCTCGTTTCCCTAAGCCTCGTTCCCCTAAGCCCCGTTTCCCTAAGCCCCGTTTCCTTAAGCCCCGTCTGGCAAAGCCTTTGCTGCCTGGCCCATCTATCCCCCGCCGCATACCGAGCAGGGTTTATAGTCCTGCTTCGCCGCGTCGTCTTTGCTGATCTCGATCACATAGCGTTCGACGACTGTGCATTCGCCTATATGGTACGCATGCCCGCTCGTGAAAAAGACATAGACCAAAGCCCCGTCCCTTCGGCTTTCCGGCTCGCACAGCTGGCACGGGCTGAACCGCCGGCGGACATCCCTGTCGAGCAGCACCTCACGCGGGTAGGTTTCGATATACCTGCAATGCTCGTCGTGGTAGCGTTCGCCCGCGCGGGGAAATACCCAGGCGGTGTCCCCGTTCCCGCCTTCCTCCATCTCTGAAAACGGCTTCACGGGGCCATTGTGCGTCATGCCGACAAAAGCCCGGCAGAGCGCCGTTCGCTCGCCCTTGACTTCCCCGAGGAAAAGGCGCGGCAGTTTGAGCGGCGTATCAAACGAGACCGATATCGCGATCAAGTCCGTATACGCCCTGCCGCCCTTCGAAACCCCGGGGACGCGATATGCAAACCGACCGATCTGGATGTTTTGCGCTTCGCCGCGGCTCTCTCCTTCGATGCGCCGCGAAAGCTCCTGCGCCCCCGCTGCCGGATACAGGATGACGGGCGCATCGGCCATGATCCGGTGCGATTCGTCAGTAAGCGCATGATGGACGCCCTCTGAAATCATGCAAAACTTCAGAAGGTACCCTATCGTCAAAACTCCGATGATGAATAAGGGTAACAGAATCGCAGCCTCGACTGCGACCTGCCCTTTTTTCGCGTATTTTTTAATATTTTTCCGTATAAGCATAATGCTCACCGTCTATTCTGCACGCAAAGCGGTAGCCGACATAGTGTTCGCGCATCAAAAAATCCCCGTAGTACGTGCCCTTCAGGTTGATCTGCATCAGGTCCATCATGCGCAAAAGCTTCGTCTCCCGGTCCAGCACAAAAAGCATCAGCCGCAGATAATCCTTGTAACTCTGCCCGCCCCGGTCGGCGGCGTAAGTGATTTCCGACGACGTCCAGCCCTCCCAGATATCAATGATATTCTGTGTCGCCCACTGCGAGGGCGTCTTGATCAATGCCACCTTGTCGCCGTTTTCGAGCAGCATCAGGTCGTTGCCGGTCTCTGCCGCCACCCAAGCCTCCACTATCCCTATCTTGATCGCCTCATACAGGCTTTCGCCGGTTATCGCCGACGCGACCAGGGCTATTTCTTCAACCTTTGCCATCTTTGCCGAATCGGAGAGCAAGGCGACGTTGTTCATTACAAAACGTATCGCGCGTAGCCTGTGCTTGATATTGCTGTAATTCGCGTTGTCATCATGCTTTCCGGCGATAAGGTATTCGACCTCATTACCGAAAAAATGGTCCTTTCTCGCGCCGTCCACATGGTTGCCGAATACCGACAGCGCATACTCGGAAACGGCGAACATTGTCGTCCCCTCATACATGAAGTCTTCTATTTTCGGGATATCCGACGGGTCGCCGAAAGAGGGGAAGAGCGGCCCCACGAACCCGTTTGACGGAAGCGACGCTATTACGTCTTTGTTCCTCAGCACGCGCCCGTACCCGTCTTCGATGCTTGTGGCGCCTTTAGCGCTGCCGCCGATGCCGCTGCTCCCCCCTGTCAGCGAACCTATTATCCTTGACAGGGCCGCGGTGCGTATCTGGTCTTCATAGTTGTCCACGTCAAGCAGCGAGTACTCCTTCAGGTTCACGTCCATATCCTTGCACCGGGTATCCTGCGAGAACGTCCGCGCGGCGCCGCTGCGGAAAAGCATATACAGCGGGTCCTTTGGCGCGACCGAAGCCTCGGTATAGTAGACGATGGCGTCCTCGACCCAGCCCCCGTCGCCTCTGAACGCAAGCAAACCATAGTCTGCAAGCA
>Ga0082212_10010141_pt1 | contig 12091 bp, 16 predicted proteins | sample TergutNt197P3_FD_71548 | JGI IMG/M metagenome (GOLD analysis project Ga0082212, IMG submission 71548) | Neocapritermes taracua P3 segment gut microbial communities from Petit-Saut dam, French Guiana - Nt197 P3 | ecosystem: Host-associated > Arthropoda: Insects > Digestive system > Gut ... | reverse complement strand
TAAAATTATCACCATTGCAAAAATATGCACTGAAATTAGTTCTTGTTCGCTAAGACAATAGCTTTGCGAATATTGCCCACAGGGTCACTTCCAGAATACTTGACAATAGAACCAGCGTTACTTAAGCACTGAAGCTGAGATGACGATCCACCGTCGAGCATAATGCCAGCGTAGCATGAAGACGTGGTTCCGTCCAAAATACCAAGAGTGTCCACAATAAGCCTGCGCATTTCTTTCGGCGTAGCACTTGGAGAAACAGCTAGATCCGATTTTGTCAACCAATAATGCAAAAAAAAATTGAAAAATAGATTCACTTCTTATTGTGGAGACATCTATGAATTTCAACTCACTGCAATTCCTAATTTTCTTACCTGTTGTATTGGTACTATATTATTCATGCAGGCACTCCTGGCGCAATATAGTGTTGCTGGCTGCCAGCTATTATTTCTATATATGCTGGAACCCGCTTTATTCGCTGCTCTTGCTAAGCTCTACCCTAATAACCTACCTTTCCGCTTTTCTTATGGAAAAAAGGACACGCCGCACAAAAACAGTGCTGCTATCCATAAGCCTTGCCCTCAACCTCTCCATACTGTTTTGCTTCAAATACTATAATTTCATCGCCGACTTGATTTACACTGCCTTGCATGCGGCAGGGCTTGCCGCAGCCCCCTCCACCTTGAACCTGCTCTTGCCGGTAGGCATTTCCTTTTATATTTTTCAAGCTTTAGGCTATACCATGGACGTTTATCGCGGCGACACCAAAGCGGAGAGGGACTTTTTTGTTTATGCGCTGTTTGTTTCTTTTTTCCCCCAGTTGGTAGCAGGGCCAATTGAGCGTTCCGCCAATTTGCTGCCCCAATTCAAAAAAAGCCGCCCCTTTGATTTCGAAAACATCAAGGCTGGCTTTGCCCCGCTGCTGTGGGGGTTTTTTAAGAAAATGGTGCTGGCAGATCAATTGGCAGCGTTCGTTAACAATATCTATGAGGCCCCCGCTGCCTTCAGCGGCACAGAGCTTGGCTTAGCCACGGTTGTTTTCGCCTTTCAGATTTATTGCGACTTTTCCGCTTACAGTGATATTGCTCGCGGCTCAGCCAAGATGCTGGGCTTCTCCTTAATGCAGAATTTCAACAGGCCGTATTTCGCTGTTTCAATTAAGGATTTTTGGCACCGCTGGCATATTTCGCTTTCTTCTTGGTTCAGGGATTATTTATATAAGCCCCTAGGTGGCAGCCGCTGCAAGCGTTGGCGCGTTTATGTTAATGTGCTGGTTGTTTTCGCTGTTAGCGGGCTGTGGCATGGGGCGGCGCTTTCTTTCGTGTTTTGGGGCTGCCTAAATGGTTTGTATCAGATCATCGGCGAACTCATGCAGCCATTTAGAAAGCGCTTTTATGTTTTGCTGCGTGTGCCTGCACATAGCAAATTGTTAGCCCTGCTACGCTGTGTCGCCACTTTCATCTTGGTTTGCAGCACATGGGTCTTTTTCCGCGCTTCAAGTATTGGCGAAGCATTTTATATACTGCAAACTATCGTAGGCAACTTGTTTGCGGACGGGCTTTTTTGGAGCACTGTAGCAGATTTAGAGCGGGCCCACATACTATCGTTAATACAAATAGCCTTATGCCTGGTATTATTGCTGCTAGTTGATTACCTGAGCCAAAAACAAGCCATGCAAAAACGCTTTGAGGATAGTATATGGCTGCGCTATGGTTCATATTTTGCCTTGCTAGTCATGATTTTGCTTTTCGGTGCCTACGGCCCGAATTTTAGCCCCTTGGATTTTGTCTATTTCCAATTTTAATGAAGGGAGCCAACTGAGTATGGCGCGCAAACACCGCGAACGTTTTGCCGTGATAATCTTGATAGTGCTGCTAGCATTCTTTTGTGTGCAGGCCGACCTCTTATTGATACCAAAGCAGTATGACTACGGCAGCATGTGGGGACGCTATGTAAAAGAGGAGAAAAATACTTTCGATGTGATGTTTTTTGGCAGTTCGCTTGTATATTGCAATATCATACCAGCCATAATATGGCAGGAAAGCGGGGCTAGCCCCTATGTGCTCGGCGGGTCGGAGCAAACCGTGCCCATACTCTACTATTACCTCAAGGAAGCTTACCGTACCCAAACCCCCAAATATCTGTTTATTGAAGCCACCAACACCTTTTACCACGATTATGAAGGCTTCAGCGTCTTAAATGTTGGCAATATGCCGTGGACTATCAACCGTCTCCAAGCTACGTGGCAGGCGGTGGAGAAAGAGGAGTGGCTGGGGCTGTTCTTCCCCCTCTACAATTATCATGGGCGCTGGAACCACTTATCCCGGCGCGATTTGCAAATATACTTTTTCGGCTACAAAGCCGACCCCCTGGCAGGATATACTTTTCTTGGCGAAACCGAAATACAGGACGCTATAGTTGAAATCCAGGAGCTGCCTGGCAGCTATGCTCGCAATCTTGAATATCAGCAAAAGGTTGTGGATTTAGCCGCATCCTATGGCAGCCAGGTCGTCTATTATATCAGCCCATGCGTAAAGCGCCCCTCGCAACCCCTCTCGCAACGTTTGGAGAAAGACCTGCTTGCCATGGGCGATGTTGCTTTTGTTGATTTTAATAGGGATTTTGACAGTTTTGGCTTTGATTTGCACAGCGATTTTTATGATAATTTGCATCTCAACAACCGTGGGGCTGAAAAATTCAGCAGCTTTTTAGGGCAATATTTGCTGCAAGAGTGCGGCTATCAACCCGTTAACAACTTGCAAGATGGAGCTTGGCAGCAGCGCTTGCAAGCGTATTGGGCATTTGTAGAGGAGGAGATGCGGTTTAGGTAATCACAGTTTGTGTATTAATGATATAAAATAAACAAACAATGCCGGTTTGCATGTGACGTTTGTACTTTTTGTAGAAAGAGGTGGAAAAAACAATGAAATTCAAATACTTATTTGTAGTTTCGTGCGCTATGTCATTTATATTCTTAACTACTGTTATGCCAGCTATAGCAACAACTGATGATAAGGTGGATAGGGTTATCTCTCCACAAGCTGCCGCTCAGGCACTGTACGAATTAAATTTATTCAAAGGCACGGAAAGCGGTTTTGAATTGGAGCGCGGTATTAATAGGGCAGAAGCCGCTGTTATGGTGGTCAGGTTAATGGGAGCTGAGGAGGAAGCTTTAGAAAACAACAACCCCCATCCTTTTAACGATGTGCCTGAATGGGCTAGCCCTTATATTGGCTGGCTTTTTGCAAACAACCTGACGAATGGCACCGGGAATGATCGATACAGCCCTTTAAGACCTATAACATATGAGCAATATGCCCTTTTCCTAACGAGGGCAGTCAACAGCTATGGAGTTTTAGATATTGATGTTTATGTTTTATTAACACCAGGCTATGTTTTTGGCTTAAACCGTATCGACCAGAATGAATATATGAAAAACCACCGAATGACAAGAGGCGAAGCTGCTATTTTATCAGTTCATGCGTTGAGGCTTTCTAAGAATGGTAAAACAATAGCATTAAGGTTAATAGAAAAAGAAGTATTCAACGGTGAGCAGCTTTTAGAACATCTTGGCTCATTATTCGGGGAACAGTATGTGAAGGATGAGGTGCTGTTTGAATACCCATTGTTGTTCGAAGGTGAGGAAACATCATTTTTCGCTTCGGGAGATAAGCTTTACTTACGTGAAGGGGAGAATTTAACCACACTTTTTAAAGCTGAATTTGATCATAGATGCAGGTACGAGATAATATATATATATGAGCAAAAAACGTTTCTTCGTTTTTATGCGGAAAAATCGTATATATTCTGTTATGATACAATACAGCAAAAACTGATAAATACCGGACTCTCTCTGGATAATTTTATTAATTTATATATAGTAAAGGGCAATTATTTTTTCCTTTCCGATGATACAGATATTTATTGCCTTAATTTAGCTGACAATACCTGGAAGCATCTTTATCAACCTGGCAGGGCTCGTAACTCTCCCGATGGTTTCTGCAAAGGATTGGAAGGTATTGTAGCAATACTGCAGGATGGTAGTATTCTGTATTTTAATAATGAGATCACGGAACCGATTTTTCCGAAACTATGGGATGAATACTGGACATATGATACAAAATTAATCAGTTATGATGGCGAAACGCTCATTTTTAGTAACAAAACCATGTTCGACAAAGCAGGTGGGCATTTTATATATTATATATACACCGTAGTGGCTACAAAAGAAAAAGTAATCTGTAGCGGGCTAGAATGTATAGACCATGAAAGTGGAATAGAAACTATTAAAGAGCTTGATAAGGAAATTAGTACTGCAACTGTCAAGGATTTTCAAGCGTGGTTAGATAAGCTATATGGTGTAGAGTAAGTTAAGATTCATGATAAAACGAACCAAGCTAATGAGGGGGAGGGTTGATAGAATGTTCATTAGATTAACAAAAATTTTAACCATGTTTGCCGTTGTTGCACTATTCTTATCAGCATGTTCGGTAAAGCAAACACCAGAAACGGATTCACCTATGAATGAAATTGCAGCAACCTCTCAGAGCTGCTTGTAAATGCTGATATAGAGCCACTTAGGTATTTGGTTAATTTGGAGTGCTTATGGTTATCAGGTCATGGCATCTCGGATATAAGCCCTTTAGCAAATCTGGTTAATTTGAAGGAATTAAGCCTGGGGAGCAACAAAATCAGTGATATAAGCCCTTTGCAGGGATTATCCAAGTTAAGGGTATTAGATTTAAGTAATAACCCCATAGGCGATTTGAACGTTTTGAGCGAGTTAACTGGGTTAGAAAGGCTTTATATCATACAAAATCAAATTATAGATATCAGTGTACTGGCTGGGCTAACTAACTTGGTTTCTTTAGAAATCTATCTCAACCAAATTAGTGATCTAAGCCCCTTGGCAAACCTAACAAAACTTGAGCATTTGGCTGCGGATGACAACAAAATTGATGATATAGGCGCTTTGGAGGGTTTGGTAAAGCTTGAATTTTTGACTTTATCCAGAAACAAGTTTGGTAATATAGCTCCGCTAAAGGGCCTAACAGGATTAAAACGCCTATACATGGATAGTCTTTTTATTAACGAAATAAGCTCGGTAAGTGCTTTGATCAACTTAGAAGATTTGCATATGCAACATAATCGGATTAGTGATATCACCCCTCTAAAAAATATGTATAATTTAAAAACACTTGACATACGAGACAATGATATTAGTGCGGAGCAGATGGGTGAATTAGCCATTGCTTTGCCTGATTGCTTTATTTATGATTGATTTATCCTTAATAACGTGAGTTTTTCACCGTTTTTTACTATAAATCCCTCTCGACTATCCTACCCGATGGGCGACCCCGCTTCCGCTTCGGCTTCTGGCGTGATGTATAAACAGGGGCACAACCCTCAGGTATTTCAAAACCGAATGCTTCGCATATATCAACTTGTGTCCCCACAAAAGGCGTAATCACTTTAACCCGGTTAGTATGCTCTATTAGTCGGATCGGTCTCATATCATCAACTACGTCCAGGGAGGAGTAGAAGAGATCATAAAGATCTGTACTTTTCCATATGTAGCGAACGTACGAAGTTAATACAAGTGAGACGAACAATATGAAAAGCCTACCGGTTTTTCCTTCCTCCGACCAGTTCCTCTGCCTGTCCGCAACCACCTGATCCTTCATCTGCTGGAAGTACTTCTCTTGCTCGTCCCTAAGGCAATAGGTGCGGAAGGCGTTCATGGCATCAAAGTCCAACCCGTGTGTCATGATGGAGAAGAAACCAGAAAGGCTGCGGGCTTTAGTGACCTTCTTCTCATTAAGCGTGAAAGATGTGATCACCCTCGTGATGGGGTCATATGTGACTTTGTAGTAGCAGTAGTCGCGCTTTATCGCGGCAGCGTCTTCCAACACAGATCTGTTTTTAAGCAAACCCCCGAGCGCCTTCTCCTGAATGGACAGGGCTATGTCAAGCTCCATAAGCTCAAGCCCCCTACGTACCGGGTCAAAATAGAGGTTAAGCTTCAGCCTGTCGGATGCCTTGGCAGACTGCCCGGTGCTCTCGACCACATAGTCGATATCGTACTGCTTGTAGTATATCTTGGCATCCGGGTCAACCACCATCTCGTCTGGCCTGGCACCGAATTCGCCTAGACCACGGATCGCCTTAATGACCTCTTTCTGGCCTGTCTTGGCGCACCAGACCATGGGCTGCCCCCGCAGTATGTATTTTTCAAGGTTGCGTAGCGTATCGTAGGCGCGGTCCGTAATAAAGACAACATCCTTGAAACCGGCATGGTCGAGATCCGCAAAGATTGCCCCGAGGCTCCGGGAATCTGGCATATTGCCTGAGAAAGTCCTATAATACGCTGGCATATGGCTGGAAAGCGTGTATACGACAACCTCCGTGGTCTGCGCCAACGGCAGGTGCTCCTTGTTCCTCCCCCAGCGGATGTCCACAAGGCTATTGCCGTACGCAGACCTGCTAGTGGAATCAACGGCGCAAAGCTCCTCTTTTCCGAGCCTTGCCGCCCGAAGCCCCAAAAGATCCATGCGGTGCTGTTCCGTGATGGACTGGGTGAGCCGCGTGATTTCAGTCGGCGTCAAGTATCTAGAGGAAGGTGATGCCGCAATCTGCTGCCACCTTGCGACACGGCTATAGTTGAATTTCGTTAGATAAGGGAACATTGCCAAGGTTAGTATGTCATCTACGATTTAGCGAATGCTATGAGTTTATAGTAAAAATGCTTGAAAAACTCACAAGGTTAAATGACCTAAAGTCAATAACAGGGACATTTTTTCACTTTTTACTAAAAAAATTTATTTTCTGTGCCAATTACTACTCCAACAGTTATTCCGGATAAAATTCCGCTTAAAATAATATCCATTATTTCATCGATATTTATCAATGTTGTTTTATAAACTGAATTGAGGATACTGGTAAAGAGTATTATGTCAATTTTGAAAATTATTATGCCACTTATGAGACCTAATAAAATACAAGAGATTACACCACTATTTATCTTGCGTAAGATAGTGGCTAATATCCCGAACGAAATAAAACTAAAAAGTGCAAACCATATTACTCTAGTAAGGAGAAATACCGTCATAACAACTATTTCACTCCACCCAGTCACACTCGAAATAACTTCAAAGTAGTTTCCTGGGGACATCCCTAATATCCCATGTGAAAAGCCAAAGAGTGCTCATATATGGTCAGATCCGCCGTGGCGTATCTTCCCAGCACAGTATCGACCCGGCGTATCACCTCATCCGGCAGGTTGTATCCGCCTACTTCAACAACAGCCACCATATCTGCTGTGATCATTTCGTCAGTACGGATTTCCTTTATAACCCGAACAATCTCGGTTGTCCGGCTCACGCTTTTGTTGAATAGCGGCACGATGCCGAAACAGATTGCCAGCGAAAGAAGAATACACAGGATACCGATCACTGTCCGATTTTTGAATATGCTCATGTAAACTAAACCTCCTTTTTCCATATAAAAACCGCCTCGATATTTCGAAGCGGTCATGAATCTGTATTTGTGTTGTGTGCGGTCATACATGCAAATTTTAAATGCCCTGTTCCTGCGACAGGTTTTGCAGTTCGTCAATATATTCCTGAATTACATACATTGTTTTTGGCAAAACTCGCTTTGCGGGATAGAATTGGGTTAGGATGGCAAAAGCTTCGTCCACTGTCTTGATTTCCAGTTTATCCATTAAAAACCGGATGTCCTCCGCATCCTTTTCACCATATCTTGCCGACATAAGCTTCATTGAAAGCAAATATTCCGGCGTTACTGCTGTAATCTTTAGTCCTTGCAGGTTCATGAATTCTTCCACGGGGGCATCTGCAGCAACAAAACCCTTAACACCGTCGTTCAACCAATCCTCCGGCAAACCTTCCTGTTCCGCGATCTTCTTGACCAGCCGGTTTATTTCCTCTTTTGGCTCATACAGCGCGTCTATATCTTTTGTCATGTCACGCGCTGAATGCACAAGGCACATGGCAGCGCCACCTGTAAGCAGGATTTCACCGCTTTTACCTTCGGCCTTTAGTTCTTCGCCCAGCCGCTTGAGGCCGTTCATAATCTTTTCCCTTGTAAGCATGTGTGACCCTCCTTATACCCGACTCAGGACATTTTCGTCAACAAAAAGGTTGCGGTGCTTAAATTCCGCCGGCGATTTATACATGAAAAGCATCCGTAGGTCACCTTTGGCGTTGCAGCCAAAATAGGGGCTATCGCTCATATAATACCTTTTGCTAAATACCCAAGCGGGAACCTCTAACCCATAATCATTGGCCAGTTTATGCGCGGTAGCAGCGGAGAAGGAAAGCAGTTCACGCCCGCAATGCAGCCCGAAACCTAAAGGAGGTTCGGAAATCATTTTTTGCCGTGTAATATTATGCGCTTTGTAGAATTCATCCAGAAAATCCCCCAGCAGCAGAAAATAGTCGCCGCCGCTTTGGGTATTGTCAAGTAGCTGCCTTATGCTGTTCATTTCATCACCTTCCTGCCATTATCATATACCATTTTGGTCATTATTGCAATAATTTATCCCAAATGAACTTTAGCATAGCATACTATAATAAAGCCGATTGAGAGAAATGGTGCCATTGGCAGCGCTATTGATTCCTTCATAATGCCATTGCTGTTTTTATCCTTTCGTAGCCGGATAACTGTTTTGCTTCCTGCAAAATATAAGAGCATAGCGGTAAGGCTGATAGTCAAACCTGCGATACCGCCACTAAAACCCAATACCAGGCCACTGGCCGCCACCAACTTGATATCCCCGCCGCCAATGCTGTCCTGCTTACACAGTGCGGGGATCAGCAGCGGCAGGGCAGCCATTATGCCGAACAGTTTGACAGGGCTGAAATTCATCAGCCCCGTCAGCACGATCATAGTAATATGGGAACATGTTGATGATAATTTCACGCAGGGCTTTCTTGCCGCCGATCCAGGACATAAAACTATTAATGCTTCATCACCTCCTGCCAGACGCCGGCACATCACAGCAGGAGGTACCCGGCCATCTTGTGCAGACGGCCTGGTTGTTTTTCGTTTTTCTGTTTTATAACATTTGGCAAATGTTGAAACCCGCAAACAGCACATGGCTGTCTACAAAAAATTCAAATCCCTTACGCCGAAAAAGGATGCCGCGATGGACAGCATTAACCCATTCACCAAGAGCAAAGCCACGAAAGCCTACGATGCCGCCGTACAAAAGCAAGCGGCATACCGCGAAAAACACGCTGCCGAAATCGGGCAGTACGAAGCCGCCGATAAGTACCTCAAAGAGCATTTGAACGGCTACGGTAAAATCCCCGAAAAGGAATGGCGCGCGGAGCTTGCCGAATCGCTGACCGGGCGAACCGCGCAAGTTGAGAAATACTACAAAATCTGCGACGATGTGAAGAACGCGGAAGCGTTACGGCGCGGAGCGGAATATCATATGCGCAATGTTACGCCGGAACGGACGGCGGCGAGGACACAAGACATGGCGCTGTAAACAGCGAAGGTGATGTAGCAAAATTGCAAAATTGCTACATCACCTTTTTTACTCGTAATAAGATTTTTTCCCGACAAGAATACCCTCCACAATTTCAAAAGGGCAAGTTATCCCGATTGACAGCGCCTTCGATATAATGCTATAACCATCATCAACAGAATTACAATCGAGTTTTTGCATGGTGTTCTTGGCTATGCAACGGAGTTTTCCCATTACCTCAATGCCGTCAATGAAAACAGATATTCCTAAATCGCATAATTCTATCGCTTCACAAATGTCATCCGCATCATAAAAAATATGATAACAGTCATAAAAATCCGTAGTATTTTCCGCAAAGTCAGCCTTCTTACGCTCTGTATATTCCTTGTTGATAAGTGAATGTACTGCGGCTCTATCCAATCCGATAACTTTGAGCAAATCCGTACCCTAAAAGAATATTATGTTGTGGGTTTCCATATCCTCACCTCAATAATCGTATTGCCTATGTTGTTCAAGTTCTGTTGGAATATCTGTAACGTCCACAGCCTTTAACAACATAATACCCCCCATGAGTACATTATCCTGCTCGATAATGCCCTCACCCCTCTAACGCCGTTTCCGATAAGCAACAACGGCGGTTTTATATGATAGGAATTGAATTATACAACTTGTTAATATGCCGCTAATAATCATAATTATTTGGTTTGCTTGCATAAACTCTATAATGCCCGATAGCGCAGACACAAAAGACGGAATTACCACCACAGCCATGACTGCTATAAACGGAACTAACGACCAGACTTTTGCCTTTGTATAGCCCATCTTGAAAAATAGCGGCATTTGTATTCCCGTAATAATGGAAAAGGCTAAAAATGACAGGCTAAACCCAAGTAAAATATCGCTTAACTCCAACGCTCTGTTTTGAAACAGCGCAAAGATAGAATACATTACAATAACCGCAAGGAATGATGTGAAAAAGTTTAAGAACATGAACGCATACCGCCCAAGTACAATATCCTTTAAGCCTACGGAAACAGAACCATACAGGCGGTCAAGGTTGTTCTTTTCCTGTATAGCGAAAATGTTAGACGACATCAACGCCACAAACCACGCGCCAGTAACGCATAATACCGTAACCGACGAACCCATGAACCCAAACAACAGCACGATAGCCGCCAAAGATAAGTATGCGGCAAACTGTGATTTCATTGTGAAAAAATCCAGTTTTGTAATTTTGAAAAATCCAGTCATTTATTTGCGCCCCCTTTGTTTATGCTGATTACAATATCGTTAATCGTCGCGGTATCAAGAACGCAACTTTTATACTGCTCCGCGTCGTTTGCTCCGATAAGTCCCTCAAACCCCGTATCGGTTTTTCGTAAACCGATAATACGGTTTTCAAGCTCTGCCGTTAAATCTCTCACCCTGCCTTTGATAAGGCGGTAACTGTTTAACAAGTCCTCCATACTGCCCGTGTAAATCAATTCCCCTTTATTTATCAGCGTTATATAATCGGCAACCCGTTCCAAGTCCGCGGTAATGTGGGTAGAGAATAAAACGCTTCTTTCGCCGTCGCTTATATATTCTTGCAGGATTTCTAAAAATTCGTCGCGGATAACAGGGTCAAGCCCGCTCGTTGGCTCGTCCAGTATAAGCAGTTTCGCGTTGTGCGAAAAAGCGCAAGCAAGCATTAACTTCATTTGCGTACCACGCGAAAGTTCACCCACTTTTTTATTCTGCGGTAAATCAAAACGCCTTACCATTTCGGAAAAAACATCATGTTTCCAGTTATCATAAAAGATAGATACCGCTTTTTCCGTATCTTTGACCGTCCAACTATCCATATAAAATATGCTGTCGAACACAACGCCAATATCTTGTTTTATAGCGTTTTCGTTTTTGATATTGTCTTTGCCAAAAATAAGAATTTCCCCCGCGTCCTTTTCCAACATATTCAAAATAAGCTGTATCGTTGTTGTCTTTCCCGCTCCGTTCGCGCCGACAAGCCCCATGATGTACCCTTTTGGTAGGGAAAGGTTGATATTGTTCAATTTGAAACCGGGAAAACTCCTGCTAACACCTTTTATTTCCAAACAATTCTCAATCATTTTTTACCTCCAACAAAAGCCGTAAAAGGCTGATTATTTCATCATCAGACATTGAAGCCCGCCCTGCCGCTTGTATCGCATTATTAAGGTTGTTTTCCACTTCTTTAATAAGCTGTTCGCGGATAAGGTTAGAACTGCTCGACATAACAAAAAAGCCTTTGCCTTGTCGGCTTGTAATAAATCCCTCTTGTTCAAGCTCATTGTATGCCCGTGTGGTAGTCAATACGCTTATTTTTAAGTCCCGCGCCAACTGTCGGAGTGAGGGGAGCATTTCATCTTCCGTCAACTCACCCGATAATATTTGAGCCTTGACCTGTTCCTTGATTTGCTCGTAAATCGGCAGACTGGAACTATTCGATATTATTATTTCCAAATTATCACCTCTGTACTGTAATGTCTATTACATATACAGTATAATCAGAATAGGCGGGTCTGTCAAGCGGGAAAACTCAAAAACTTGTGAAATGCTTAAAAAATGCCACCCGACAAG
>Ga0082212_10010140_pt1 | contig 12091 bp, 12 predicted proteins | sample TergutNt197P3_FD_71548 | JGI IMG/M metagenome (GOLD analysis project Ga0082212, IMG submission 71548) | Neocapritermes taracua P3 segment gut microbial communities from Petit-Saut dam, French Guiana - Nt197 P3 | ecosystem: Host-associated > Arthropoda: Insects > Digestive system > Gut ... | reverse complement strand
TTTGCCTTATGCTCGCCGCAGGCAAAGCAGAAATGCCCATGGGGCTTGTTCTGTTTATGTCCACCCGGTTTTTTCTTTGCAGCCACTCGTCCCGCCCCCATTCAAGCTGGCTTACATTTTATCATATCGGAACTCCAATTTCACTATAAAAAATCGTGCTATACCCATTCTCTACACCGTGCTATACGGCACGTTTTTGAAGACCGGGCGCGTACAGTCGCCGACGCTCGCCATGCTTGTCAAACGCGAAGCGGACATAGCGGCGTTTGTCAAAGAGCCTTTTTACACGCCGACGATTGATTTGGGCGGCTTTGCCGCAAGTGGCGACATCTTTACGGATGTCCGATATGACTGTGCCAGTATTATAGCGTCTGTTACTCGTCATCATCGTCTTTTGTTTCAATAAAGTAGTCTATTTGCTTTTGGTTTTCTGCAATTGGAAAGGATTTCCGGCGATGAAGCCTTTCTCTCGCTTCTAAGAGTAACTCTTGAATTTTGCGCTCAAATTCTGCCTTCGGCGGTAAATGTGTCCAATACTCTGCAACGGCGATCCCGGCTTTATCCGTTTCCAAAAGCTCAACCTTCTCTCGGTTTGCCGTAGCACAAAGTATTATCCCCAGCGGAGCGGCTTCGCCTTCCTGTCTTTCGTATTTATCGAGCCATTTTAAGTACAGCGCCATCTGTCCATAATACTCTGCCTTAAATTTCCCAATCTTCAGCTCAACAGCAATTAATCGCTTCAGTATTCTGTGAAAAAATAGGAGGTCAAGCACAGTGTCCTCTCCACCAATTATCATTCTTTTCTGCCTTTTCACAAATGAAAACCCATGTCCGAATTCTAATATAAACGCTTCAATTTCTGTGAGAATCACTTTTTCCAAGTCAGCTTCCAGGAAGTTTTCTCTTAACCCATATAGATCCAGTAAATATGGATCCCTAAAGACATTGAAAGGGATTACAGAATTATCGGACAGTTCCACATTGGCAATTTCCCTGCGTTCATAGGCTTTGCGGGATATTTGGCGTCGCAGCTCTTTTGTGCCATAACTGCGTTGAGCGGCGTCATTAGCATAATAGAGCCGCACTTCTTCTGTTTTTATCGGCAAAAGCTCAATAAAATGCGACCAACTCAATTTTGTCGCCAGCGGCGACAAAATCTCCGTGTCGGAAAACTGTTCCGCAAATTGCATCATTCTATAGATATTGCGCTCTGCAAAGTTGCCCCCATATCTTTCCACCAATTTTGTCGCTAGCTCCGACAAAATCTTTTTTCCATATGCTGCCCGCTTAAAATCAAGGATTACCGAACTGACATAACGCCCAACTTCCCAAAACATCAACGTAGTTTCCTGATTGACATAGGCAACCGCACGGGATTTACGGTTTTCAATGATTTCAACAACTTTTTGAAAACTTTTAGTGCTAATTTAACGTCGGAGTTTTCAAGTTGAAAAATCCGCCCCGTTTATGATATGGTATAGTAGTTGGAAAGGATAGCTTTAATCCCGCGAACCCTTGATAATGCTGTCGTTCTTGGGTTTAGTGTTATTATGCCATACGGGGACCTGTCAAGGGTTGGACGTGAGTATTTACAAGCCACAAAGTCGGATAATATGCACAGAAAAACACGCAAGTTTTTCTAAGTACGACAAATCCGCAAGATATTGGAATAATTTGAAACAAACCACAAGATATTGTTGCAAATAGCTTGACTTTATTTCTGTGTATGATATAATAATATGCACAGAAATAGAGGAGGGCAAACTATGCCAGCAAAACCTTCAGGAGAGGTCAAAACCAGCACTGTTAGGTGTACCCAGAAAAACGGGGATATCTACGTGCTGAGGCGTCAAACAGTATATGATGCAGAAAAAAAACAAACCAAGATACTGAGTTCCAAGCTTTTGGCCAAAATTCCAAAAGGGTCAGAAACAGAGGTGCCTACACGCCCGAAAAGACAGCTTTTTGAAAACAAACCCGAAAATTCCGCAGGAATCAGTGCAACGCGCAAGCATATCGGCATGATGCAGATTATTGATCATATCGGAGCAGCATCTGGAATCGATGACGGCATATACAGAAGCACGGATCTCGGCACCGCGCAAAAAATCCTCTCGTTGGCACGTTATCTTCTTGCGACAGATGGCCACAGCTTGCCGGGCATCCTTTCGTGGCAATTCAACCATCCGCTTCCGTATGAGGATGGGTTATCGGAAAGCGTCTACCACGACTTGTTCTTGCGGGTCGGTCGCGATGAATCGTTGCAGCAGAGTTTTTTTGCCAGTCGTTGTAATGGCATCAGGGGAAGAGCTGTTTTGGCTTATGATTCAACAACAATATCGACCTATTCCAGCAATCAAATTGAAGCAAGATACGGATATAACAAAGATGATGACGGCTTGAAGACCATAAAACTGCTGACATTGTATTCGATTGAGACGAGGCAGCCGGTGGCGTTCACGAAACAGCCGGGCAATATTCCTGATGTGATCACCATTGAGAATGCGCTGAAGGAACTGTCGGTGCTCGGTATGGGCAATGCAGAAATAGTCACAGACAACGGCTATTATTCAGAGCATAACCTCGCGTCCCTCTTCCTTGCGGGCTTCGACTTCATAACGCTTGCGAAAGTCAGCCTCAAATGGGTAAGTGCGGAGATAGAGCGCCACCGCGAGGAGTTCGGAAAGGTGTCGAGTGTCTGCCCCTTTGATATGTTGACACATGGCATTACAATTGCGTGTATGCGCAACTTTGTCAAAGTAAGGAAATATGCCGGACATAAGCGCGGCATACAAAAGGGTGATGAGGAAACATTCCGCAGGCGTGTTTACCTGAGCATTTTCTTTAACCCGGGCAGAAAGATGGACAACGACCAATCTTTCGACAGCGACCTGATTGAGTTGAAAACCAGCATCGAAAGAGGCACAGATGTCGCCGCCCTTCCCGAAAGCGTCCGAAAGAAAGTCGAAAAGTACCTTAATATTGCACGCTGGGGCAGTCAAATCCGTGTTACAATCAACGAGGCCGCTTGCAGCGAAGCAAAAAAGTACAATGGCTACTTTGCGCTCGTATCAAACTGTGAAAAGGAACCTTTTGAGTGCCTGCGCAAATATCGAAAGCGCGAAACGATAGAATCCTATTTTGAATCAATGCAGCAACACGCCGACGGGACTCGGATTAGGGTTTGGGATTCGGATACATTGAGAGGCCGCATGTTTGTTCAGTTTGTGGCACTGTGCTACTACGAATATCTGAGCAAAGAAATCTACAGCATGAAGAGCACCCTTGGTATTGCGAACGGAGATCCCGAACACGATTCGGCCAAGAACCTCGCATTGGAGAAAAAACTGAAATGCTGGCTGGATAACTCGTCAATTTACCTTGTGCTTCAGTGGTTTGATACTATTGAGGGTGTAGAGGTTTCGACTAAACTCACAAGAAAAAGATGGTCAACAGAAATTACGCTTCGTGACAAAATGTTTCTCGATAAACTGGGGGTTTCCTTGCCTTATTGACGTAAATTCCCGATAGGAATTATAGGTGCAACAGCCAAAAAGTCGGATAACCTCTGCTCAGAGCTAGAATTTGCACAAGCCCAATGCCGTCTTGCAATAAGCGATAAATCTCGGGGTTTGGGGCAGGGCGCCACGATACAATATTATCACATGAACGCCCGGGATAACGCGTCAACAGCTTCGTCCAGCGCCTCCACCGTTTGATCGGCATCGTCATAGCGCTGCCCGCCTTGCAGCGTCTCCGGGATGTTATCCCTATAGGTTTCCTCGGCATCGCGGATCGCTTCGACCTGTCCGGCATGATATCGCAAAGCCGCCCGGCGCTTCCCCCTGGTTGAATAATCCGGAGCGGCCACCCTTGCTTTTGGCTTTTTCCCCGTCTTTCTGCCGCAGTAGTCATGCATCGCCCGCGAAATCACGGCAGCCATTGATTCACCGCGAGTGGCGCAAGCAGCTTTGAAGTCGGCGGCAATGTCTGGGTTGACGTAAACCTTGACTTGCGTGTATTTTTTGGCGTTCCATTGAGTCCGCGCATCGTTATCCATCGGCATGTTAGCGCCCCCCATGATTCAAGTCGGCAGGTATAGTACCACTATGATAGCACGGGCGCGTGGCTAAGTCAACAGGTATAGTACTATACCTATTCGTCTCTGGTTTTTGGTTTCACAGAAGGGAGCAAATCATCTTGAGTCATTGATCTAAAGAACCCTCAGGATTAGCCGTTTCGGCTTGGAAAGCTCTGGGTAAAAATCCGATGTTCGTAGGCAGACCCTGATTTCCCTTATATGGATAACAGAAATCACGCTTCGTGATAAAATGTTTCTTGAAAATTGAGGGGTCATTGCCTTATTGATTTATGTGTATATTATCCGACTTTTAGGTTATTATATCATATCACAAGGCTGGTTCTTCGAAAAAGTTATGTATAGGCCTGAGCACGCGCTGCATCACAAGAAAATGCATGGCTGATTGAATTAACGAGAAAACAAATCTCTGATGCTTTAGTTTTGGGAAAAGCAAATTGGGTAAAATAAAGACAGCCTCCATTCATGGATGCAAAAAATGGCATGTAGTTTTGCTTCAAATGATTGCGAAGGTCAGTCATGTGGTGGTTCATGACGGGCGGATGCCTCTCGCAAAATGCTGGTTTAGGCCGCCTGCTTGCGTGGTTTATACTTAACCGGAGCATAGTCGGAATAACGGAACCTTGCTTGTGTCGACAATACAGAAACGGCATTTATAAGCCCTTCTTTGGCCCGGCCGTATCGTATCCTCCGCAAAAGCTTGATTTTGTTGTTAAACCCCTCACTCATTCCGTTATTTATATCTCTGTCTAGAATTGCGTTTTTGACAGCATCGTAATCCTCACCGAGGCCTTTTGCGTACCTCTTGAACGGGGGAATGTCGCAGATGCGGTATTTGGCAATGAATTGGTCAAGCCTTTGTATGTCCGCGTTATCGATGAAATAGTGCAGACAAATGAGGAATTCGATGCACCGCCTCACGATGGGGTTTTTCTCCGCAACTGCGTTGTAGTCAGGTTTTGCTGCTTTTTTTTTAACCTTCGCATCTTTTTTCGAGCCGGAAATGATGCTGGCAATGCCGTCCGAGTAAAAAGCGCTTGCTTTCTCTTGCGCCTTTTCCCGCTCAGATTCAGGCAATTCAGGCGCCGGGCCGTCCCTCCCAGCGTCGCCGTCGGCGGCCCCGCCAGTCTCGCTTGCGCGAGTTGCCGCCGCTTCGCGCAAAACGAATTTGTAGACCGCCGTTTTTGTTACCCTCTGTATGGATACTCTGGCAGGCCTTGGCGGGGCGCCCTCAGGAATTGCCGCCCCGCTTTCTATTTCAGGCGCATCTTCGTTTCTCTTTTTGAGGATGTATTGATATATGGCATTGGCAGATCCTGTATACCCCAGATCTTTTATTACTGGGAGGATCGCCCTGTGGCTGCCGCCTTCCCCCGCCATTTTCATGACAACTCCGCCATACGGCTCCACAATGGATTCTTTTGAGGGCCTGGCACACTTGCCAATAGTTTTCTGGCGTGTTTTCCTATTTCCAGAGTTCGCATAATGCTCATCTATCTTTTCCTCGACGCCGTTGATGACATCGGCGGCTTCACTGAACAGCTTGATCCGCTCAGATTGAGTTGTCCCAAGCTTCTTGTCCACTTCTTTTGAACTAAGGCCTTGGTCGTGGAGACGCAGAAGCTCTATTACTGCCCGGTATTTCTTCTCCTGCCTTGCGGAAAGCGACGCTAAATGTACCCGCAGAGCTATGTCGTCATCTGCTAACGTGCTCACCAGCACGGTTTCCGCACCGTCAGGCACTTCGGGCAACGACCCGGATAGCGGCAGCTCAACCCATCCGTCGCCTTCTTTTGTGTATATATTGTAGTCCAAGCCTCTTGATAGAGCTTCCTTCACAGCGTCATGCGCATTCTCCACAAGGTGGAATAAGTCCGCTGTCTGCTTTAGCCCGCAATCGTTGCCCGCTTTGGAATATGCGCATGCCCTGTCTCTGCTGAGCTTATCTGCATTGGGGAACCTTGTGAATATTGTTTTTGCCAATTCGCTGTCCGCCCCCTTTGCAACCACCAGTATGATATGCCGTTCTGTGTCAACAACCACGGTGCTGGCGGTGGACGAGGAGCCCTTCCTCGCGTTGTTGTCGTCAACTGACAAAATCTTCACGCCGTCTGTGTCAGTCAGGTTCTTCTCTGTTACCATCCCGCTGGCCTCTTTCACCCTGTTCAATATGGTCCCCTGGCTGATCTTGATGCTTCCCCTGTAATCTTCGGCAAGCCCGTTCGCGCTGCGGTGTATTCCGTCATTGACAATTTTTTCGTCCAGATTTGTTGTGGTCTTTATATATGGCCGCCTGCATATGCCGCTGATGTCTTCGACAAAGCATTCCGGCCTGCCGCTCTCCTTGCAAGGCTGGCATATGTAAAGCTTTTCCCGCAGGCAGTGCATTACAGGCTTTCCCAGTATCGGCTCGTCTATGACTACCCGCTTGTTGTACGTGTGGCGTTCCGCATGGCTCGTTTCCCCGCACCTTGGGCATATGGAGCTTGTCGATTTCGATTCCCAGGTAAACGTGAACCCGCTCTCGTCGGATACTATGTTTATCAGTTTGAAATTCTCGAATTTCCTGGCATCCACGCTGAACAGCATGTTTTGTATGACCAGAACTATGCTGTCGATGTATTCGTCTGCATTTGTCATTTTCCCCAGACCAGTTTCCCTGAGCGCTGAGCGCAAATCGTACAATTGCATAATCATCCCCCCGTGATACATCTATCCAGCCTATTGGGTTCTTCCTCAAAGTCTGTGAACTGGCAGCCTTTGCCAGCTGCTAAGCACTGTCCAGCAGCAAATATGCGTTAAGCAAGATGGTGCCTGCTCTTCCATAACTTCGTCGTTTGATCATTTTGATTTTGTTGTTCATGCCTTCGCTGGGGCCATTGCTAATATCGTTATAAATCAAACTGTTTTTCACGGCATCAATATCTTTAAACAAGCCCTTAGCAAAGAGCGAGAGGGCGTCAACATCACAAGCAGTATATTTATCAATAAAAGCGTTCAACCCGGGGACACTCCGCATGTCAAAAACAGCATAAAAGTCCACAAGGAAAAGGATCAGCGTTCTGACGACGGCGTACAATGGCTCAACTAGTTCAAGGATCGGTTTTTTTTTACGCTTCCCTGTTTTTGCGTTTCTTGTTCTTGATGGCCTTCTTGTTCCTTTGGGCCAAAAATAAGGTCCAGGATTGTATCGCTGAGTGGCGATGTTTTGGCGGATGCCGGCCTTGGGTTTTTTGGTGGCTTGCAACCCTCAGCGGTTTCAGCCGCATTTTGAGGTGCGGCTGTCGTATCGGCGTTCTCAGCTGATTGATCGTTGACGTCTGGCGATTTCCGCAGAGCCTTCGCTTCTTTGAGGACGGCTTTGTAGACGCTGTCTCTTGGTATTTTTTCCAGCGTCAACGCCGGACGGTTTTTTGCCTGCTCCAAATCAAAACCTTCCAGTTGCTGTGCGTCCTTGGGTTTTTGTGCGCGAACAACCTCATCGGGCGACTCCTTGCCGAGTTTCAGCAGATACTGGTATATGGCGTTCTTGCTTCCCGCATATCCCTGGGACTGGAGCACAGGGTATATTGTCCGAGAGTTGCCTCCGGCCTTCCAGAGATCGACCACCGTCTCCCTGTATGGTTCGACGATCGACCGGGCAGCGGGTTGGCAGCGGGGTCCGCTGACCGTTTTTGCCCCCTTCTCGCCGGGGATTTCTGTGGCATTTTCCATGGCTTCGCATTTTGCTATGCGGTCTTTTATTTTGTCCTCCACATCGGCGAGCGTTTTCACTGCAGTCCTGCGAAGCGCAGTGACGTCATTGTAGGGTATGCCAAGCTCTGTGGCAATGTCGGCCGTCATAAGCCCTTTGTCGGACAATTCAATCATTTTTATTGTGTTCCTGTACTTTTCTGCCTGCCTGTCCGTCAGCCCGGCGAGTTGGATGCTTGGCTCTATCATTTCTTCCGGCACCGTATAATAGGCCTTCCTGACACTGCCGTCCTCCATCGATACCTGTATCCAGCCATCGCCATCACGCACAAACAGATTGACGGGGAGGGTTGCGGCCAGCGCATCTTTTACAGCCTTGTGCGCGTTCTCAAACAAATGAAACCTGTCGGCGCTTTGAATGAAGCCGAGCTCTTCCCCCGCCGATGCGTACCCCGTCGCCCTGTCTCTGCTCATATGCTTGATTGAAGGAAACAGCTCCAATACTTTTTTTGTTGCTTCTTTCGTTTTGCCGACTATGATCAGCAGTGCTTTATGCGTTTCTTCGTCGATAAAGACTGTCCGCCCTGTCGAGCTGTCCCCCTTTCGCCCGTTTATATCGTCTATTCCGACCACTCTGACGTTGTCCTGCGACAAATTGTCCGCTATGGCGCCAGCCACCTTTGCTACTGTATATCTGTTGATGGTGTCGTCGCTCACGATGCCGCCTTCCGCCTTAATTTCACGCTCTGCCCGATGGCAGCCGCTCCCCACAGCCCGCTTTATGCAATATTCTTTGAACCGATTGGTTTTCGCGCTGTTCTCGCCCGACAATTCATAAAACCTTTCTACGAATCGTTTGTGGGCGCATTTCTCATTGAGGCATATGTACCTCTTCAATCGGATCGCATGAAATACTGCCTTCCCAAATTGCGGGACATCCTGTATGTATGCCTCATAATAGTCGCAAGCTGGTTTGACGCTCATTGTATTGCAATGAGGACACTCCGATTCCCTTGATTCCGAGCTCCAATAATATACGACCTTATCCACGTAGCGTTCGATATTTTGCAGACGCAGACAGCCAGGCATCAGCCCTTCAAAATCGAACTCTGTTCTTGAGCCCATCTCGGCCCTGTATATGGACCCTATTTCTGCCTCTTTAAAACCACTGTCGGCAAGTTGCTTTGTAAACACTTCTCTCCAGCTGCGCACCGCGTCCATCGCTTGCCCCTCCATATGATTTAACCTTTTATTATATCATATCACAAGGCTTTGGCAATGTCCAGCTTTATTCACATACTTTAAGAATTTTTATTATGTCAGGTCATGGGGACGTCGTCCAACTATTTTTGCTGTTGCGCCTGCTCGTTATCAAATAGTGTGACGTCGCAGTTACAAGGGGGACTGCCCCACCATAATGAAGATTTCAAGCATTATTCAGGCAGTGAAGCATAAGTCGTCACACATTATGAGGAAGAACCAAAACAGCGATAAACTCTTCTGCCAGGGATGTATTGTAGCCGGTGATAGACGCAAGGGTCCCGTCCATATTGAATCGCTCCTCTCTATAAAGGCCGGGTTAAAATCTCCAATTCTCTGCGCCGGAACAGCTCCAAATTGATTTCGCTGAGTTCTGCAAGAAGCGCTGACATTGTCTCGAAACAGCCGAGGCAAACGGACACCTTATCCTCATAAAACTTTGGCACGTAGTCAAGAAATGTATGCCCGCGATAAAACGAAGAGAGGTAAAGGCTCTCATGGCCGTCGCCATTTGCGCAACGGCAGTTTGGTTTTCCGCATTTGATATGCCGGGTGATGAGAGAGGAACGCATCGCGTTTTCCAGGGCTGGAAGGGAACCAAGGATTTTTGCCTTGTGTTCTTTGAGTTCTTCCGTCGTGAACGCCTTGTAGGGGTATTTTGCCTTGTCATTAATAATCATGATAAGATAATATCACTTAAACGAGGACTTGTCAACACATTCTTCAAAAATGTGCGCCAAATCCAATAGGGAGCGCAGCACCTCCGCGTTAAATGGCGAACTGTCGGAACCATTCTCGATTTTTGGTGCAATCCAAGATTCCGGAACACAAAAAACGTCATCATCGGCATGGAGTGAAACAAATCGTCCATGTGGGCATTTGCGGATTTTTAATATCGGGAAGGTTTCTCCATGCAGCGGATGGAATGGATGGGTGATCGTGGCGGTTCCAAAATCCTTATTGAGTATTTGTGCAATGCGCGCTGACTGTGGGCACTCCGAGGAGCCTGACGCCGCCATCGGGCTTGGGTATTTCTACCCTCCTTACAGGCATGGGCTTATACTTCCCATCGACGATTTGCCGGATTATTTCGCTCTTATGCTCCTTTAGGTACGATGCAGCTTCGTCCACTGTCATCCCGTCCACTCCAGGCGCTCCGCCGTTACTCTTCACCTTCTTGTATGCCTCATTTAGATTGCTCCTGGACACCAGCTCTTCAAGAAGGCTGCTCGTTGCACCGTCTCCTCCTCCTGTCTCCGCCGGACGTTCGCTCTGCGCTCCAGCTTGCCCTTCGAGTTCCACCCTATCTGCTCCCTGCCAGCCCGCGTTGTCGGTTTTCTGCATTATTCACGCCGTCCTCCTTCCTCAGTTTCGAAGACTACTACCATTCGGCCCTTCCCAGCTTGCGCCGGTACTATGGCCTCTGCTGACTCCTCACAATTCGTTGTTACTACGGGCTCATGCCCGCTTGTGAGGCCTCCCCGGGTAAGAGCGATGACCTTCACCTCATGCACCTGCCACATCTACGCACGGAAGCTCGGACAGTATCGGACTTCGCTTGCCCTAGCAAGCTCGTCCACTCCTTGCACGCCTTATGTGATTCCTGTTCGTCAGGTCGAGGTTTTGCCTTCGGCTTCCTTCAGATTCCGCCTCGCGACGGACACCCTTGCCGTTCAGCTAACAGTTCCTACTGCCAAGCCTGTAGCGGACTTACACCGCCAAGTCATCTGCCCATGCCGGGCGCACTAGGGGACGCTGTCCTCAGCGTCCCCGTTCCTCGACGTCCATCCCCCGTCCAAAGCCCCCTCGCGCGCGAGGGGGCTTTGGAGATTGAGCAGAATGTTTATATTTGATAGGGATGCGAATGTGATTTTTTATCTGCAAATGCGGTAGAATTCCATCGGCGTTCTTGGTATAATGGGCAGGGAGTATTATTCCAAATGGCTGGATTACAAAAGGGGTGCGAGGATATGACGGATGACAGCTCGTGGCAAACCAAACACGCCGAGACAATATCCCTCTTTTTAGGTCAATTGATGTATATTTAACCCCCGTCCCAAACCCCTGTCAAAAGCCCCCTCGCTCGTGTGCGTTTCCACGGAGGGGAAGGGATGTCCTCACCGGAACGACCGTTAGTTTTTCTCCCGCATAGGCCAGTATTTGAGCGTCATCCGTTAATAAAACCAAATTGTTGGCAATTGCTGTTGCGATAAGCAAACGATCAAATGGATCACGATGATGAAACGGCAATGTTTCTAAAACCATTAAGTGCTCCTTAAAAGCATGAAGCAACTCAAATCCATTTTCTTGAATAATACGAAAGAATTCAGCTGTGCCTCCGACTAAATTCAATTTGTTTAAACTGAGTTTGATCGATATTTCCCAGCAAGAGGCGATGCTTACGTATTTTTCATTTGTTTCATCTAAAATAATAGCTTTTGCCGCATTAGACAGTTTTGGCGAATTCTCAGCAAGCCAGAGAACTATATGCGTATCAAGCAGGCATTTCATTCCATATACTCCTTAAAATCATCAAGCGGAGCATTAAAATCATCTGAAATTTTGATTTTCCCTTCCCAGCCACCCAGTTTTGCCTTTTTCTTAAGTGGTGCAACGGATACATCAAAAGACACGCTTTGCTTACATATCAGCTGACGTAAAAATAAATTGACAGCTGTTGTGAGATCAAGCCCAAGCTTTGATAAGACATCTTGCGCTTGAGCTTTTACCTCGCTGTCTGTCCGTATATTGATATTTGTAACGCTCATGCTTCTAGACACCTCCTTGATTATTTGTAATTATTATATGCTATTATGCTTATCATGTCAACATGTGGTGATTGTTTGCGCTGCGCAAACACGCACTTTCAGAACCCATCATTGCGAATCTTGCATCCACGTTGCTGCGTTTTTACAATATAATAGGCCTTTGTTTAACTATATTTGTTCCCGTGTTACGTCTTTTATCCATTTTCTGCTCTTCACCCTTAGTACTAGTAGAAATGTCTTTATAACTTCTTCAAGAATAATACTTGAATAA
>Ga0082212_10010139_pt1 | contig 12092 bp, 9 predicted proteins | sample TergutNt197P3_FD_71548 | JGI IMG/M metagenome (GOLD analysis project Ga0082212, IMG submission 71548) | Neocapritermes taracua P3 segment gut microbial communities from Petit-Saut dam, French Guiana - Nt197 P3 | ecosystem: Host-associated > Arthropoda: Insects > Digestive system > Gut ... | reverse complement strand
CATTATTGGCATCTTGTTGATTTAGGTGATGGCTGGTACCATTTTGATACGACCCCGCGCAGCGACAAAACCGTGATTTTTATGTGGACAGAACAGCAAATTAATGAACTGATGGAAGAGACTAGATACCGTTCCCATCGTTATGACCCTGATATATTTCCGGCTGACCGCAGGCCGATTAATTGAATACGCCTCGTCTTTTTTTCATGTACCTCTCATATCCGTCAATGAAAATCTATCCATATTACGGCTATTTTTCCCACAAAGAATCATAATCATAATCCCTTGCGAAATAATACATATTATCCAGTACATTTTGATAATTATCCGCCGTAAGGCGTTTTTCCCCATCACGGATACATTCAAATATATAACGGTTGATTTCTGGTATGTGATGACATAAATCACAGTAGATTTCAAGATTGCTAATGATATTATCTTCATCTTGGAAGTAATATATTTGCACATTGTCAAAATTGAGCAAATACTCTATGGAATACTGATAAACTGCAATTCTTTCTTCCAGCCTTCCGGTTTCCCTAAGCATTTGCCAGTAAGCGAGGCTGTAAGGCGGATAAAAGATGATAAATTGTGTTTCCGGGTGTGCCTTGATGTAAGGGGCAAAACTATCTAAATTTCTTTTGCAAATTTCTAAACTCTGCCTGATGTTATCCGGCGAAAGAACAGGAAATTCGGTCACACCAATGCCGGTATCATAGTATGCCTGCTGTACTTTTTCTTTGCTGTAATGCTGTATCCATGAATAGGCTTCGTCCATATTTCCGCCCATGCCGGCCGCAAATGCGATTAATCTGGTAAACGCCGACCCAATCACGCCCTTGTTCAAAAGATATTTGATGTCATTGAAAGGGTTAATGTCATAAAGATAGTGTGCTTCTTCGGTATAGAAAGTGTCCGGAGTCACTGTTAGCTGATAATCATTGATATCCATGATAATATGCTTAACTTGACGGTTCCCATGAAATATTTGTGCCAATATTGCACCAAGATCAGCGCTTCTTGCCCCGGCATAAATGAGCTTTGCCGTATGCCAGCCCATCTCTTCATCAAACCAAGAGGTATGGGAATTCTCTGACATCGACGTTCCAAAAAGAACACTGTCATAGTCAAGATTTCTGGCGGCTCCCGGCGTTTGATAAACCGCAGTATATAGATAAGGCTCCATGCCAAACCAAGGTTTATGATAATTATAAAATGGGTCAATCAGAAAGACGAATAGCATAACTGAAAATAGTCCGGCGGAAGTGAAAATGAAAAATTTTGAGATGCTTTTTTTATCCATGTTTTCCTCAAAAATTAAAATACAAAAATTGGGCGATATCTGATAACGAAACCAATGATATGATAAATAAGCAAGATAGCCCCAATACATAAGCTGTTCCTGTTTTATTGTCTGCGACCATGTTTTGCACATCTTTCGCTTTCGCTATTATTGTCATTACAGCCACGAACCACAAAACAGTACCTATGTTTGCCCACAAATCATAGATTTTGTCATCAAAACTTAACTGCGAAAGCATTAGTTTAAGCCCGCTTCCTCCAAAAACTTCCGCCATTTCTCTAGCCAGCCCGCTTCCACCCGAAAGCAATCGCTTAAATACCGATAATGCCTGCCGGATATGCGCAGCCCGGAAAAACACCCACAAAAAGCTTAAAAAGAGAAACGTGCCAAACCATTTCAATAGGGCTGGTACCTTCACCCAATATTTTTCAAAAACTCCGTTAAGCACTACTGCCGTTCCGTGCATCATGCCCCATACTACAAAGCTCCAATCAGCGCCATGCCATAGGCCGCTAAAGGTAAATATAATCATTATGTTTATGTAAGCCCTTAATTTTCCCTTTCGGTTCCCGCCCAGGGGAATATATAAATAGCTTGTAAAAAAACGAGTTAAAGTAATATGCCACTTCCGCCAAAATTCCTTGATTGAGTGTGCCTGATATGGAGAGCAAAAATTCATTGGTATGTCAAAGTTAAACAATTTACCCAATCCAATAGCCATATCGCAGTAGCCGCTGAAATCAAAATATATTTGAATTGAGAAAGATAGAATAAGCACTGCGGTACTAAGGCTGTTTAATTCCAAGACATTGGCGTATCCCCAATCGGCAGCCCGGCCAAAGGTATCAGCTATTAAAACTTTTTTCGCAAGTCCTAAAACAAAATATTGAATCCCTTTATATGCCGATGAATAATTTACTTTTCTTTTTTCCTTATTTTCATATTGCGGAATCATTTCATGATGCAGTACAATCGGACCGGCGATTAACTGCGGAAAAAAAGAAACGAACAAAGCATAATTCCAAAAGTTATATAACGGCGTTGACTTTTTATAGGTGTCAATGAGAAAAGAAACTTGTTGAAATGTGAAAAAACTGATCCCCAGTGGAAGGATAATGTTTCGCACCATGAAGCCAGTACTAAAAATTTGATTGATATTGTCAACAAAGAAATTATAGTATTTGAAGTAGCATAAAACCGAAAGGTTGAATACGACCCCTGATATTGCACAAAGCAAGCGGGACTTATCTAAACGGAATAGCAAAATATGAAAAACATAATTTATGATAATGCTGCTAATTAGAATCAGACTGTAACTCCAATTATAATAAGCATAAAAAATAATTGAAGCAATCACCAGGCAGATGGTGGCCATGCAAAAAAACTGTCTTTTATTCAATCCGAAATATAAAATCCATATAATTGGCAAAAAGACAAAAATAAAAATATGTGAATTGAATAGCATAACAATCGGAAGCTCTTTCTTCGTTTTCTTTGGTTTCAGCCAAAATCGCCGGCAATTACGCCGCCGCTCAGCTTTTTTGAGAAACAAAAAAACGAAATACCAGAGACTCCAACTAATACCTCGCTATAAAAGCGAAACTGATTCTATGCGATTACATAAAGCGGTGATTATTACTTACTTGAAAATAACCTTCAGATAAATTATAATAACCATGTGTTGCAGAGGAATCCTGTATTGTGTGGCAACCCAGAAATTACCATACCTTGCCTGTCAGAGTTGGCCCTCTGGCAGGTGGCACACGTTTTCGTATTTCTCAATTATCAGTTTATACTGTTACTCGCCTAAAAAGTATAGTGCTACTTTTCAGGCGAGTGGGCGGAAGCCCTCACTAGCAATATTTATCAGCATTCGAGCTAGCTCGAAGCTGCTCATATTGCTAGTGTAACAGTATAACATATAAATGAAAGCTAAACAAGAGAAAAATCACATGAAAAAACTCGGCATTATCGGCGGCTTAGGCCCGATGGCGACGGCCCGCTTTTTGGCTCTGATCACCCAAATGAGCCAGGCCGCAAAAGACCAGGACCATATCGAAATTTTATTGCATAGCCGCCCGGGAATCCCCGACCGGACCGCCTTTATCACCGGCCGATCCGACTTAAACCCGGAAGCGGATTTGGTTACTGTGGGCAAAAATTTAGCGGATGCCGGGGCGGAAATATTGGCAATCCCCTGTTTTTCCGCCCATTATTTTATCGAAGCCATCCGCGTGGAAGCGAAGATTCCGGTTATTGATGCCATCACTGAAACCGCATCATGCTTAAAAGAGGCCAATATCAAAAGTGCCGGGATTTTAGCAACGGACGGCATGATATACAGCCATCTTTATCAGGAAAAATTAGGGGAAGCCGGTATCAAAGCGATCTTACCGGAGAAAGAGGAGCAGAAGAGCATCGTCCGCTTAATCTATGATTTGAAAGGCGGAAATGCCGTTGATTTGACGCAGTTTAACTTGATATCACAGCAGCTTTTCAGTAATGGCGCCGATGTTGTTTTGCTGGGCTGTTCAGATTTATCTATTTTAAAAAGCGACCACAATTTGCATTCCGGTTATCTTGATGTGCTGGAAGTTTTAGCAAGAAAGGCCGTACTCGAGTGCGGAAAATTGCGCCCGGAATATGAAAAGCTATACTGTTTCACTAGCAATACTTGTCAGTTTTCGAGCAAGCTCGAAACTGCCAATATTGCTAGTGAAACAGTATAATGAATTAACGAAAGTTACGAACGTCATTGCGAGCGAAGCGAAGCAATCCAGAAAAATAACGATTATTACCCTACCCTGATTTGATGAAAGCAAGGAGAACCCCTGATGCATGAACTACTGGAAATCCTCACTGAACTCCACGAAGACATTGATTTCACCACTGCCGAGTCCCTCTTCGACAACAAAATCATTGACTCTTTCGATGTTGTATCCATCATTGCGGAAGTTTATGAACGCTTTGACATAACCATTTATGCCGAACATATCATTCCGGAAAACTTTAATTCTGCCAAGGCTTTATGGACATTGATAGAAAAATTATTGGAAGATTAGTGTGAAAGATGACGTCATTGCGAGGAACGCAGTGACATGCCATTGCAAGCAATGACGCGCAATCCAGATTACGACTCTGGATTGCTTCGCAGGAATGTTTTTTATTCCTTTTGCTCGCAATGACGGATTCTTTTATGGCTATTTGAGTCGCGCATAGCGCGATATGTAGGTTAGTATGAAGAATAATTCTAAGGCGCAAGAACCGCACCTAAGAATTATTAAAACTTCATACGGGAAGAATGGATAAAGCCCCATTCTTCCGGGCTATCTAAGTCGCGCGAAGCGCGACATATGAGGTGATATGGAATCGGAATTGAAGATGATTATTCTGGTTGACGACAACCCAACGAACCTGGCGGTAGGCAGTGATACGCTGGATGGGGTTTATGATGTCCTGACGCTGAACTCCGGCCCCCGGCTGCTGAAAATTCTGGAAAGAACCATTCCCGACCTGATTCTTTTGGATGTTGAGATGCCGGAGATGAACGGATATGAAACCATCAAGGCAATCAAAAGCAATCCGGCGACGGCAGATATCCCGGTGATTTTCCTGACCGCAAAGGATGACGGCGAAAGCGAGCTGGAAGGCCTTTCCTTGGGTGCGATTGATTACATAACCAAGCCGTTTTCGCCGCCGCTTCTGCTCAAACGCATCGAAGTCCATCTGCTGGTGGAATCCCAAAAAGCGGAGCTGATGCGGCAAAAAGCGGAGCTGACGAAATTTAACCTGAACCTGCGGGACATGGTCGCGGAAAAGACGAAAACAGTGGTTGAGCTGAAAAATGCCGTGCTGAAAACGATGGCTGAGCTGGTGGAATGCCGCGATTACGTGACCGGCGGCCATATTGAACGGACGCAGAATTATTTGCAGATTTTGTTGCGGGCGCTGGCGGAACGTGGTTTATACAAAGAGGAAACGGCGGCCTGGGATTTGGCGTTGGTCCTGCAATCGGCGCAGCTCCATGACGTGGGCAAAATCGCGATCCGGGATGGCATCCTGCAAAAGCCCGCCCGGCTGACGGCGGAGGAATTCGCGGAAATCAAGACCCATACGCTTTTCGGCGAAAAGGTCATCAACAAAATCAAGACCAATACTTCAGAACAGGAGTTTTTGGAGTACGCAAGGGTTTTCGCCATTTCCCACCATGAAAAATGGGACGGGAGCGGGTATCCTTATGGGCTGGCAGGCCGGGAAATTCCGCTGCTGGGAAGAATCATGGCGATTGCCGATGTTTATGACGCGCTGGTTTCGGAGCGGCCATACAAAGAGGCGTTTCCGCATGAAAAAGCGGTCGAAATCATTGCCGAAGGCAAGGGGCAGCATTTTGACCCGGCGCTGGTAGATTTGTTTTTCGGCGTTGCGGATGAATTTGACAAGACCGCTTTGGCACACCAGGGAGGTTCCGTATGTTGATAAAGGTTTTGCTTGAAAAATACAAGGCGCGTTTTGAATCGTATGGCGAAGAGTCTACCCGCGATACGTTTAAGGGTGAGCTGAATTACGATTCCGGCAAGCTTTTTTATATGTTCTTTTTGGCATTTTTCGCGTGGCTGCCTTATATTCCCTATGATTTGCAGATTCACCAGTATCCCGCTTTTGCCGTGGGGATAAGAATCTCATTCACCCTGATCAGCGCGGTTTTAATCTTGCTGAAATTCACCAAGCGTTTCCGGCACCGCCCGGATATCCTGCTGATGGCGCTGGTGATATCCCTTTATTTTTTGACGGCAGTCGTTACCGGCACTTCGGGCCGGTATGCGCCGGGGTATGTCGGCGGGCTTTCTTTTGTTTTGCTGCTGCCGGTTTTCGTGCCTTTCCCGGCGAAGATGAAGTATTCGCTGCCGGTCCTGGCGATAACCGTGTTTTTCGTGGCCGGGGCGCTGACCGGCCTTGACTTTTCCGACCTTTCCGTCCTCTATTCCTTTAATGATTTATTTGTCTCATTTATTATCAGCATGGTGCTGTCCTATACGCTGAGCGACTCGCGGTACAGGTCGTGGGAACAGCGGCAAAAATTGAAAGAGGTAATTGAGAATAACGAAAAGAATCTGGCGACGATATCCAAGCTCGCCGATGAAGCGGCGGCGGCAACCCGTTCCAAGTCGGATTTCCTCGCGAAAATGAGCCACGAAATACGCACGCCGATGAACGCGATTACCGGAATGGCGGAGTTGGCTTTGCGGGAGGAGTTGACACCGGCCGCCTATGAACATCTCCTGACCATCAAGCAGGCCGGGACGAACCTGATTTCCATTATCAATGACATCCTGGATTTTTCAAAAATCGAGTCGGGCAAGCTGGAAATCGTGCCGGGTGATTATTTGCTGCCCTCGCTGTTAAATGATGTCATCAGCATCATCCGGATGCGGGTCATTGATTCGCCGGTTTGCTTTGTCGTTAATATCGACTGCAATATGCCCAGTTCGCTGTATGGCGATGAAATCAGGATCCGCCAGGTATTGCTGAATATTTTGAGCAATGCCGTCAAATATACCGAGGCCGGTTATGTATCCTTCACCGTGACCGGCGATATCAACGGCGATATGGTTGACCTCATTGTCGAAGTGGCGGACAGCGGCAAAGGCATGAAACAGGCGGATTTGGAAAAATTATTCGGTGATTTCGTGCAATTTGACTTAGCAAGCAACAAAGGCATCGAAGGAACCGGGCTTGGGCTCGCCATCACCCATAACCTTGTTAAGGCAATGGCCGGGGATATCACGGTTTCTTCGGAATATGGCCGGGGCAGCACTTTTATCATTACCCTGCCGCAAAAAATTCTGGGGCATGATAAGCTGGCTACGGTTGAAAATCCGGCGGAAAAGCGGGTGCTTGTCTATGAGCTTAGGGATATGTACGCGGATTCCATCGTCTGTACGATTGACAATCTGGGCGTGAGCTGTACCCTGGTCGCAACGGCGGCGGAGCTGGAAGCGGAAATCGGCAGCGGGGTTTATTCGTTCGTGTTTATTGCCTCAACCGAATACGAAAAAGCCGCGAAAATATGCTATGATGCCGGGACGGATGCCATGATCGTGATGCTGGCCGGTTTCGGTGAGGCGGTGGCCGGCCATAACGTCAGGGTTTTGTCGATGCCGGTGCATTCGATCTCCGTTGCCAACATCTTAAACGGCGTGGCCGATGAATTTTCATATGGCGACAGCGGCGAGTTTTTGACGCTGTTTACGATTCCGGACAGTGCGGTTTTGATTGTGGACGACATCAATACCAACCTGAATGTGGCCCAAGGGCTGCTGCTTCCGTACCAGGCAGAGGTCACGCTTTTAAAAAGCGGGCCGGAAGCCATTGCGGCGATTACCGCCAAGCGATACGATCTAGTCTTCATGGATCATATGATGCCGGAAATGGACGGCATCGAAGCCACCGCCCGGATCAGGGCAATAAACCCGGAGGATCCGTATTACCAGCAGGTGCCGATTGTGGCGCTGACGGCAAACGCGGTTTCCGGCACCAAAGAAATGTTCCTGGCTAACGGCTTTAACGATTTTCTGTCAAAACCAATCGACACGATCAAGCTGAACGCCATTTTGGAAAAGTGGATTCCGAAAGCCAAGCAGATGAAAAGCAAGGCCGAAAACGCGGCAGGCAAAGGCCAGCCGGAGGATGCGGCCGCCACCGTGGAAATGGAGATCGCGGGCATCGATGTTAAGAAAGGCATCAAAATGTCAGGCGGAAGCACCGCAAACTATAAGCGGATACTCGGTATCTTCAAACGCGACGGGCATCTGAAATTAGAGGAAATCAAAAGCTGTCTCGAGACGGATAATCTGCCGCTGTATGTGACCCATGTCCATGCGCTGAAGGGCGCCGGGGCCAACATCGGGGCGGACCGGCTGGCGGAAACAGCCCAGACGCTTGAAACGGCCGGCAAGCAAGAGGATTTGGTCTTTGTCCATACGCATACCGTTAAGCTGCTTTCCGCCCTTGAAGCGCTTTTGCACCAGATCGGGGCTGCCCTGGCAGAGGACAATGCGGCAAAGGAAAACGGGGACCTTGATCTGTCGGCATTACCCGGCTTCCTGAGCCAGTTAGCCGCCGCGCTCGACAGCGTGAACCCACGCGCAATCAAAGAGGCCGTCAAAAACCTCCAGCCGTTTGACCATGCGGCGGGCATCGGCGAGACCGTCACAAGCATACTGCAAAATACCTTAGTCGGCGAATATGACGAGGCCGCCGCGCTGATAAGCTCCTTAATCGGAGAAAACGGCAGCTTAAAGCAGTGACGTTTTTTCCGGCTGGGTGTACATATAATGGAAAGGGAGGCATCAAAAATGGGACGCATTGAGGAATTTATCCGCGAAGGCAGGGAATTTATTTATTTTGATTTATCAAACTTCAAGACGAACGATGAGTTCATTCAAGTGATTGAGCAGTCCAAGCCCATCATCGAAACCTATGCGGGCCGGGCATTGTACACGATTACGGACATCACCAACGTGCGGTTCGATTCAACGACAAAAGAGCTGGTCGCGGCGTGGACGGCGCATAACAAACCCTATGTGAAATATGGGGTCGTGGTCGGAATGGACGGAATCAAGAAAATTATGGTCAACGCGATTTTCGCTTTAAGCGGGCGAAAAAATATGAGTTCCGCTTCGACCAGGGAAGCGGCGATAGAGTGGCTGCTGAAAAGGGAATGAAAAAGATAAGTGCTGGAAAGGACATGGTTTATAAATGCTGAATATCAAAGAAAATTGCCTGTTTGATGAAATATCACTTGGCGAGGTAATGCTTCGCCTTGATCCCGGCGAGGGACGCATCCGCACCGCCCGGAATTTTCGCGCCTGGGAAGGCGGCGGCGAATACAATGTCGCCCGCGGCCTTAAGAAATGCTTTAAATTAAACACCGCGATTGTCACGGCCTTTGCTGATAATGATATCGGCTGGCTGATTGAAGATTTTATCTTGCAAGGCGGCGTAGACACCCGCTTCATTAAATGGACACCTTACGATGGAATCGGCCGTAGTTGCCGTAACGGCCTCAATTTCACGGAACGCGGTTATGGTGTACGCGGCGCGATCGGCATCAGCGATCGGGCGAACACTGCCGCGTCTAAGTTAAAGCCCGGTGATATCGACTGGGAACATATCTTTGGTGAATGCGGCGTGCGTTGGTTCCATACCGGCGGAATCTTTGCCGCCCTTTCCGAAAGCACCGCCGAAGTTGCCTTAGAGGCCGCGAAAATAGCGAAAAAACACGGAACCATTGTCAGTTATGACCTGAATTATCGCCCCTCACTTTGGAAGGACATTGGCGGAATTAAAAAAGCGCAAGCAGTTAATAAAGAAATCGCCGGGTATGTTGACGTTATGATTGGCAACGAAGAAGATTTCACCGCTTGTCTCGGGATGGAGATTGAAGGGAATGACGAACACCTCTCCGCGCTTGATATGGACGGCTACAAAAAAATGATTCAGCAAGCCTCAGCCGCTTATCCTAATTTTAAAGTTATCGGCAATACTTTACGAACCGTAAAATCCGCCACGATCAATAGTTGGTCGGCGATTTGCTGGGCCGAAGGCCAAATATATCAAGGCTTAACATTTGCAGATATGGAAATTCTCGACCGCGTTGGCGGCGGTGACAGTTTTGCCTCCGGTTTGATTTTCGGGCTTTTAAATGGCAGCGATTATCAAACTGCATTAAATTATGGCATTTGCCACGGCGCCTTAGCCATGACCACCGCCGGTGATACATCAACGGCTTTGCGAAAAGAAGTCGAAAAACTTATGAAAGGCAGCAGTGCCAGAGTAGAGCGCTAACAGTATGAAGTGGAGATTATTATGAATCAAATATTAAATAAAATTAATGAAATCGGCATTGTTCCGGTAATCGCTCTTTCGGACGTGGAAAAAGCGGTACCTTTGGCCAAAGCGTTGCTGGAAGGCGGCATTCCTTGCGCTGAAGTGACTTTTCGGACGGCTGAAGGGGAAGCGTGTATTCGCCGCATCGCCGCCGAGGTTCCGGAAGTCTTAGTTGGCGCCGGAACCGTACTAACAACAGAGCAAGTGGACAAAGCGATAAATGCCGGGGCCCGGTTCATCGTTAGTCCTGGCTTTAACCCTAAAGTAGTTACCTACTGTCTCGAAAAAGGCATCACTGTCACACCGGGTTGCGCGACTCCCTCAGACATGGAAGCCGCCCTTGAACTGGGCCTTAACGTCGTAAAATTTTTCCCCGCCGAACAAGCCGGCGGCCTTGCTTACATAAAAGCCGTCGCCGCCCCCTATACCGGCCTTAAGTTCATGCCTACCGGCGGAATCAACGCTGATAATTTAAGCAAATATCTCGCTTTTGACCGCATCGTTGCTTGCGGCGGCAGTTGGATGGTTACAAAAGACCTGATCAACAGCGGAAACTTTGCAGAAATCACGCACCTCTGCCAAGAAGCAGTAGAAATCATGAAAAGGTCCCGCAGTTAATAGGGCGTTCCAGTCGCGTCACTCCGCGTTTTAGTTTACATAATTCCTTTAGAAAAATTTTATAAAAAAATTGTTGACATGCCTTTTGCTTTCTGATATCATATAAAAGTCGCACCCCTAAAGATATAGATTCTGGCGGGTGAGACACATCACCTTGCGTTTAGCAAGATAATGTACCTTGACAAATAAACAGTGATGCAACCCTGAAAAATTCAAAGAGAAAATCATTCTACGGAAACCATTCTGTTGAATGAAAAAATTCTGCTAAGCAGAATTAGAATTATTCAGAAAAAAAATCCACATCGGCAGTAAGCTAAGCGCTGACTGCCATGTAAAACGGAAACGTTAAAAATGAAAGCCAGATAGTGGCTAGGAATCCAACTTGTGAAACACCAAGCTGGAGGACTTTTTATGAGAGTTTGATCCTGGCTCAGGATGAACGCTGGCGGCGTGCCTAACACATGCAAGTCGAACGGGGTTATACTTTTGGAAGTGATTGATTTATCAAGCATGGACATGTGTATAACTTAGTGGCGGACGGGTGAGTAACGCGTGGATAACCTGCCCCATGCAGGGGGATAACACTTAGAAATAGGTGCTAATACCGCATAAGCGCACAGTGATGCATATTACAGTGTGAAAAGATTTATCGGCATGGGATGGGTCCGCGTCTGATTAGCTAGTTGGTGAGGTAAAGGCTCACCAAGGCATCGATCAGTAGCCGGCCTGAGAGGGCGGACGGCCACATTGGGACTGAGACACGGCCCAAACTCCTACGGGAGGCAGCAGTGGGGGATATTGCACAATGGGGGAAACCCTGATGCAGCGACGCCGCGTGAGTGAAGAAGTATTTCGGTATGTAAAGCTCTATCAGCGGGGAAGAAAATGACGGTACCCGCATAAGAAGCCCCGGCTAACTACGTGCCAGCAGCCGCGGTAATACGTAGGGGGCAAGCGTTATCCGGATTTACTGGGTGTAAAGGGAGCGCAGACTGTCAGATAAGTCTGGAGTGAAACCCATGGGCTTAACCCATGGCCTGCTCTGGAAACTTTTTGACTAGAGTGCGGGAGAGGTAAGCGGAATTCCTAGTGTAGCGGTGAAATGCGTAGATATTAGGAGGAACACCGGCGGCGAAGGCGGCTTACTGGACCGTGACTGACGTTGAGGCTCGAAAGCGTGGGGAGCAAACAGGATTAGATACCCTGGTAGTCCACGCCATAAACGATGATTACTAGGTGTCCGGGATTTAATAATCCCGGGTGCCGCAGCTAACGCATTAAG
>Ga0082212_10010138_pt1 | contig 12092 bp, 12 predicted proteins | sample TergutNt197P3_FD_71548 | JGI IMG/M metagenome (GOLD analysis project Ga0082212, IMG submission 71548) | Neocapritermes taracua P3 segment gut microbial communities from Petit-Saut dam, French Guiana - Nt197 P3 | ecosystem: Host-associated > Arthropoda: Insects > Digestive system > Gut ... | reverse complement strand
TAACCACCTAATTCCATGAAAGGAAAGAAGATGAATCTCAACCTCAGACACTTGCTCAGTCTAAAACTGGCAGTACTATCACTCGCCGTTTTTGGCTTTTCGCCTTCCGCGGTCGCCCAGGAGCGCCCCAAAGAACGCATTGGCGTGGTAGCCTTCGAAAACAACTCGCAGGTCAGCGATAGTGCCTTTAGCAGGGGCCTTGTGGACATACTAAGCTACGAACTGTTGAAAAGTAAAAAATATGAGCTCGTTGAACAAGCACAGATGAATAAGGTGATAGAGCAGGTAGCGCAAGGTATGGCAGGCATTACGGATGATGTCGCCGCGGAGATGGGCAAAATAGCCGGCGTTGATTATGTAGTGATGGGCAAAGTGCTGGAAGTTAGCGAAGAAGCTCGCGAAACTTCGACTTCGCTTCTTTCTAATGCCTTGAGCAAAAATTCATCGAGAAACACGGCTAGCTCGTTGACCAGAAAAACATCGGTTCTAATAAACATAAAAATGCTTGACGTAAAAAATGGCAAAATTGCCTTTATTGAGCAAGCAGAAGGGGTGGAAAGCTCCACTGTAAGTTCATGGGATCCTGTCAGAGATCGCTACGTAAACACTGCTCTGTACTCAAAATTGACGCGCGAGGCTATTGCCAGGGTTGTGAGAAAAATGGGAATTGGCACAGAAGCCACAGTGGTACAGGTTAAGGACAATATGGCAATGATTGATATGGGTAGCAATGATGGAGTTATAAAAGGCCAGCGTTACATGGTCATCAGAGAGGACGATCCCATCGTTCATCCCATAACTGGTGAGACCGTGGCCGTTGAAGAAACTGTAATTGCCTACATCGTTATCGAAACCGTTGCGGCATCTACCTCTACAGGCAAAATAGCCAATGTCCAAAAGGAAAAAGTCGTAAACGACCGTGGCAAGAAAAAAAATGAAAGACTAGAAATAGTGCCAGGGATGTCGGTAAGGCAAATTGATGAAACGGAAGGAAGAAGCATGTGGGAGAAGATGACAAAGAAGTGAACCGTTATTAGAACCATCGGAGATGCAAAGCTACGTCAAAATTGAGCAGTACGCTACTTTTGCGTGGCCGACAGGATGTTGGCGTGGCCGAGCATCGCGGATTTTGAAATCACCCCACCACACCAATGCCACCTATTTTTTTGCATAGTGGCTGTGTCGTTGGAATCCAAATCGGAGCAAACCAAATTCTTAGGCAAGACAATTCGTAACAACGGCTTAATGTCGACATATGAAGGTTTTCAATGCTTGATTTTGTAACACCAAAATTTGCACTCAATTGTCCCCATTGCAATACGCATGTAGAAGCACCCAAGGGCATATTTGGTATTAATTTTTTAGCCAAGAAAAAATTCAAATGCCCCGCATGTGAGCGTGACATAGTGATCGATTCTGCAAGCCTTGTAACGCTAAAATGTTCTGAATGCGGGGAATCGGTGGCCTATGACCAGCGTCAAGGTGACAAAGCAAAGTGTCCAGTTTGTAAAAAGAAACTCACTACAACGGGGCAAATGTTTGCTCGCATGCTTAGCTTTGCCTGCCCTCAATGTAGCTGTAGCCTGAGCGTAAAAGATGACGTATTAGAATACACCTGCCCAGTCTGCGGATTGGGCAATATTGATGTATTAAAAGAAGTGCAACTAAAAAAGATTGCCAAAACGGGGCTTGCAAGCGTAATTAAGTATGAAGGCCAAAACGATACTTTTGTATGGAAGCATCCGGTTGAAGACTTTAACATTGGTTCACAGCTAATTGTCCACGAATCCCAGGAGGCAGTTTTCTTTCGCAATGGCCAGGCAAGGGAATTATTTCCCGCTGGGCGACATACATTAGAAACGCAAAGCGTCCCTTTGATCAATGATGTCTACAATTCCTTGGTGGAACCATCGGGGATGTTTCATGCAGAAATATACTTTGTAAACCTCACAACGCAAATGGGAATAAAGTGGGGCACTGATAGCAGGGTAAGGTTTTTAGAACCAACAACTCGCCTCCCATTGGATATTGGGGCACGTGGCGCATATAACATGCGTGTTTGCGATTCACGGAAACTGATATTAAAGCTGGTGGGTACCGAAAATAAGTTGATATGGTCTGACCTTCGTCAAGACGGGGAGGGGGCAAAAGAGTTTAAGGGTTACTTCCGTTCCATGGTAATGACGCGGGTAAAAACCCATTTGGCAAAAACCATTAAAGAAAATCAGATCAACATACTAGAAATTGACGAAAACCTTGATGAATTGTCGGGTGCGTTACAAATACGACTCAATAAAGACCTGGAAGAATATGGCCTGACCCTATCTGAGTTTTATCTTGAGGCCATAGATACAACAGATAATAAAGGGAATCTACAAAAGATTTTAGAAGCGCACACCGCCCAGTTTGAAAAAGTCCGTGCAATGGAGGTAAGAAAAGCGGAGTTGGAAGCCGAGGCAGAGGTTGCGCGCGCTCAAGCACAGGTAAAACTTATCGAAGCTCAGATGAATGCAGATACTACAAGAATAGTTGCCGGTGGAACAGCAGATAAAACGCGCTTAGAAAAACAGGCAGACGCAGATGCTCACTTAATGCAGGCAGAAGCCGAAGCCCGCGAAATGAAAATGAAAGAATATTCGTACAGCCAGGAAACGCAACGTCAAATCGGATTGGAAGCCATGAAGGGAGGCATCGTTAAAGAAGGTAGTGGCGGCGGTGGAATGGGATCAGCCATCGGAGATGTCGCAGGCCTTGGAATAACATTGGGTGCCCTTGGCGGAGTGATAGGACTTACAAAGGATGCACTCTCTCCAATGATGGGTGCTTCCTCGGATATTGGCAAAATGGTTGGGAACGCAGTAAATCCTGCGATTTCTCCCTCCGATAATTTGTCAGGCGGTTTATGGGACTGTGCTTGTGGGCAAAAAGGGATTCAGGGTAATTTTTGCTCCGATTGTGGTGGAAAAAAGCCAACACCACCAGAAACATGGAATTGTGCCTGCGGGCAAATGGGCAATGCAAAAAATTTCTGCTCAAATTGCGGGTCACAAAAAGCCACCTCTTGGGACTGTAAATGCGGCAACAAAAACATTGTCGGAAATTTCTGCGATAACTGTGGAACTCGGAAAGAAGGGACAGGATGATAAAATACAGAAATCGCCGAAGTTTAGTATTAGCCATTATCTTTATTGTTTTCAATATACTGGTTTTTGTAATACCATTTCGCAAAAATGGGGCATTTTGGGTCGCCTACGGCTTTTCAGTCCTAACAATAATTGCTCAATTAATCGCTGACACCATTGCTTTTCGCAAAGCCGATAACCTAAAACGCGCCTTCTTGGGTGTCCCAATAGTAATTATTGCCTTTCGCTGTCTATTAGCTGAATTGGCCATTTGTGCAACAATAATGCTTATTTCTCTTGTGGTTAATCTTCCCGCGTGGGTTGCAGTTATCCCATGCATACTTGTCCTCGCCTATGCCACGATAGCTATTATTTTTGCAGATTGGTCGCGCGAGATAATTGAACAGATAGATACAAAAAGCGTAACAGAATCAAGGTTTATCAATCACCTCTATGTCGATTTGAAATCGCTGGTACCGCGCATTTCAGATGGTGTGTTAAAAAATAAAGTTGAAAAACTATCGGAGGATGTCCGTTATAGCGACCCAATAAGTATCGCTGATTTAGCCGACCTAGAAACGGCAATGGAAAAGTTATTTGCCTCCCTAAAGCAGGCTGTGACCTCAAATGGGGAAAATATCGGAAAAATAGCAGACGAACTTTCTTTATTACTTACTGAAAGGAATAATAAGTGCCGCCTACTGAGGCGACCACAATAATTTTGTATTGGAGGAATAGGCTGTGAGTACTGAGAAATGTCCAAAATGTGGCGGAGAACAATTCGTATGTGACGACAATAAAAAGATTACCTGCGAATACTGCGACACAATAATTCGAATGCCAGCTAACCCCAGTGATGATAGCTCCAGCGTAGGCTATAGCACTACTGCACTTGTGGCTTCAGTCTCACCCATAGAAACAACCAAGAAATCAACAAACAAAAAGATAGGTATCGCTATTGCCTCAATCTTGGCTGTTTGCATAATCGGAGGTTACCTAGCCTGGAAATCAACCGGCAAAAAAGTCGTTAATGAGGGACAGGGTACCCAAGCTACTGGGGCACCAATTAATCCGTCTGATGTCAAGGCTACCACTACAGAAAAGAAGTCATCTGGCGATAGTCAAAACATTAACACACCTGCACCCCCCAGCATTACATTGGCACAGGGAACTTCGATTTTCGTACGAGCCACTTCTGACATTTCAACAAATCGAGTTAGGGCAGGCGAGGGGTTTTCTGCAGTCCTAGATGAAGACATTGTAGCGAGTGGTAAAACCGTCGCAAAACGGGGAGCTACCGTCAGAGGCGTAGTTTCAAACGTAGTGCCAGGCAACCAAACCAGAGGCACATCTATGTCTCTAAAATTGACAAACCTGACGCTTACAAATGGTAGCAAATCGATCACAACAGACGAACATACAACGACTGCCCCCACAGGGGCTAGTCAAGGCTTTCCAGACATCATTATCCCGGTATTAATCAAGGAAAATACCATCATCGTTTTCAATCTAAAGGTTGCCGTGGCCATAGACTCCAATTGAGGATTAATGGCAACGCTCTCAAAAATACAACTAACTTTTTTTCACAGGAGGTGTCACTTTGGCACACACATTCATTTCTAAAACTAAAGCTATCGGTTTGGGCTTCATAGCCGCCCTTGCGGTGTTTGCCCCGCTAAATGCAACTGATTCCGGATTGAGGTTTGGCGGGGGGCTTTCTGTTGTCAATCCCATCGGTGGATTGGCTGACGTTTCCAAGCTTGGATTTGGCCTTTCTGCATTTGGAGAAATGGATTTAGGAAGCGGCACATCATTACGTGGAAGGCTGGAATATGCCAGTTTTTCCAAAAAAGAATGGCATTGGACGCTCAAATCAAGCGCAAATTCTTTTGTCCTCATGGCCGACTGGATTTTCAATTTTAATACTCAGGATGAAGGCTTGTACGCATTTGCCGGAGGTGGTTTTCTAAACAACACTGTGAAAGTGGAATTTTTAGGTGTGTCCGATACAGCCAGCGAGTTTGTTTTTGGGCTTTCAGGCGGAGGCGGGTTTAATTTCACGAGAAACTTTGGGGTAGAGGTTATTTACACAAGAGCATTTGGAAAAACATCTTCTACCGGAGAAATCGCAGGCACTGGTTTTGACTGGGTGCAGGCTTCATTTAAATTCAGGCTATAGCCGAAAACATCACACCTTCACTCCGAGGAATTCATAACATTCAAACACAGAAACACTGCCGCAAGGCACCTTCTAACAACTTTTTCAAGAAAGGTAATATCATGAACAAATACCTAAACTGGCTTGGTGTAGCAGTCATTGCGCTTGCCACATTAATAGGTTGCTCTAGCTCCAGTGACGAAAAGGACAAGCCTCCGCAAAACTACACGGTAGTCTTCAACACAAATGGCGGTAGCCTTGTGAACGACCACACAGTTTTACAGGGCAACAGTATTGCCAGTTCCCCAACGACTGTATGGGATGGTTACGTTTTTGAAGGCTGGTACTTCGACAACAACACATTCAACAACAAAGTGGCCTTCCCATACACACCTACGGCCAGTATTACGTTACACGCAAACTGGACGATTATTCCGCCGGTTGATCCTGATACACCTGATTTTTCTATAGTCAAATTCGAAGCAGTCCCGTATGACCCTGACTTTGATGGTGACCAGATAAAGTACTCGTTTACCTACGGAGACTATTCTTACTACTATATTTATTTAGGTACCTTGCGTAATATTCCCATATCTCCATGGAACCACTATTTGCACACACCCGAATTGCCTCTGCAACGCACTTGGTCGCGAGAAACGATAACCAAGGAAAGCCTGTCACGGTCTGTTACTGAAGCTGTCGGGGCAGCAAAAAACATTATTGATAACTTTAGCTTGAGTGCTGGCACTGGGTCTAAACTAAGCGTTGAAATTGGCGCGAAAGTTACTCCAATTCCGGGATTTACTGTGCAAGAAAAAATTGGTGGCGAGCTTACTTTCGAAACGCATATTAGTAAAAGCGCTACCACTGGATTCCAGGAAACGACATCTCTTACCGTTACAGAGACGTACTCCACAGAAACCATTTATGCAGAATTGGACTCGTTTACATATGCTTTCACCAGGGATGATCCGGGAGGGTATTATAGGATGTCATATTTTGCCATTTCGGATGTGTATTTATATGTCATTAAGGAAACTAATACAAAAGATAAGTTAGTATATTTTGAATTCAAGGAACACGTAAGACCTGGTGAAATATATCCAGGCAGAGACTATAGCGCAACAGGGAATTTTGGTAAACAGGATGCTTCGGGCTTCGAGCTCGACATGGCATTGCTGGAAAACCTCCCACCAGCGGGAATGGCTACTGTCAAATTTGATAAAAACAACTCTGATTCTGGCAGTACCGAAGCTGACCCACAGGCAATAATGGTAAACGTCGGGGGGCGGCCTGGTAATCAGATGTCAACGCAGTCAGCACAACCTATGCGACCAGATCATTTATTCAATGGTTGGAACACGAATGCCAACGGTACTGGGGAACCTTTTCTTTTCAACAGCCTCGTTACGGAAAACATCACCGTTTACGCGCAGTGGGAACCTGCCCCTGATTTATTCCGTACATTAACAGCAAGAGTAGCATCAGCTGGTGGCGGCAGAGTAGTTTTCCCATATGACGGATTCCAAAAAGAAATCTTCCATGGAACGTCAGTAAACATAGAAGCCGAGCCAGCAAGTCATTACACGTTTGATAAATGGACAGTTGAGTCGGGCGATGCGGTAATTACCAGCCCTACAAGTCAGAAAACAACGGTTACCGTAAACGCGAACACTACGATCATTGCCCATTTTAAGCCTAACTACTATACGCTGACGTTAAGGTCGAATAACGATACCTGGGGCTATGTTTCGCCAACGAACATGCCTAATATTATTGGAGGAGTTCCTGTTACAATCAGGGCTACCCCCCTAAATAGTAGCTATTACAGGTTTAATAGTTGGACTCCAGATGACCCAAATATGGTGGAATTTGCCACGCAATCGGCCTCCACAACCGTTACATTAAAAGGAGACGCAACAATAACAGCTAATTTCGGCCCGATTACTCAGTATACATTAATGACCGAACCCTACCCGAAAAATTGGGGGACAGCCTCCGGTCGTGCAGATGGTACAGACCACGACCCAATCACCCCAATCTCCATAAGTGCCAACCCATACGGTGGCTACAGGTTTGTTAATTGGACGGTATTGGGAGGCGGCAAAGCAAATGCAGAATTTGAGAATGCAAAACCCGATAGTGATGGCCGTGTAAGCGACAGCGCAAGCACAAAGGTAGCCTTAAGGACGGACGCAACAATCAGAGCAAACTTTTTGCCTGCCAGTGCCACTTATGGTGGAGAAGTAGGGAGACTAGAACTGAAAAGCACAGGAACGTATATTCTCAGATTGCGTGTTCAATATTGGGACGAGAACGGCAATATGAAAACACATGAATTTGGCAATACTCCTGGTGGACAAACCAGAAACATTGACCCAGGCAACGAGGCCAACATACCTGACGGCAGTTGGGTTCGGGTTTATGCTTGGGTAAATAGCGGTGCTGACAGGCAAGGTGCCGAATATTTCATATACAGAAAAGGAAGCCCTAAAACGGCTTGTTATCGCATCCCTACTGTGTGGCCAGCTTCCACCACTCTTTATTTTGATGGCGTGAAATAACAACCTGCATTCCTGAAAGGTTAAAGATGGGATTCACAAAAAACCCTCGTAAACCTTACATGGATTATTTCAACAACTGTGTCTCAAATCCATTGGCAAGTTCCGAATTAACCCCTAAATCCTGAGGAGAAAATCATGGGGAACAACGAACATCAAAACGACTTCACAAAAGTCAAAGTAATCGACTTTAATCTTCCTTTTACCCAAATGATCATTCTGATCTGGAAATGGAGTGCGGCACTTGTGGCGGCCTGGGCCCTTCCCGCCGTTTTCTTGGGCGGGATTTTATTTGCAATGGCGAAGGCAGGAGCGTTTAAGTAAGGTAGATGTTTAGATAGGAGAACAATATGAACTCAGAGCAAAGCACAACAAATGCAAAATCAAGACTTGCGGCTGTCTTGCTGGCCTTCTTTCTGGGTAGCCTGGGGATACACAATTTTTTCTTGGGCTTTTGGGGCAGGGGTTTAACTCAACTGATATGTACAATAGTGGGCATCCCTTTGAGCTTTATTATCATTGGTATTCCCTTACTTTCAGCCGTAGGACTGTGGGTATTTATTGAATTTATTTTGCTGATCGCTTCTGTTATCAAGGTTGATGCCTCCGGCAGACCGCTAACGTGGGGAGGTTCATAATAATAAGATATTGCGAACTCTGAAAAGGTCCTGATACCAAGGTGCGATCCTTTATTCGCACCTTGGTATGATATGGTGGATTAACTTAAAGAGCAGTACATGGAAATGGAGATATGGCTACGTTTTTCCCTTCACTCCTAATCCTCCAGACTCGTTGCGCTTTCAACCCTGTCTACAACTCCGCTGGTTTAACTCTGCACTGCCCTTTAAGTTATGCCGAAGGCATCCGTAATATAGAGTGGGGCTACAATCGGGATGGAGATTTAGGTAATAAAGCTCGAACATTTTCCTAGCTTGGTATTCCCCCTACCCTCATGTAAACTATGCAGTGGAGTAGGTATGTTTGAGTATGAAATATTGGTTGTCGGCCAACTTGAGTGCAACTGCATTATTCTGTGGGATACAGAGTCAAAAGCTGGTGTAGTAGTTGATCCGGGGGATGAGGCAAAGCGGATCGCTTCAAAGGCAGAGGCTCATTCACTCACAATTGAGGCTATCTTGTTGACTCATGCCCACTTTGACCATCTGGGAGCCGCTACAGAGTTACAAGGTATCTGGGAGTGCCCTGTATACCTTCATCCTGATGACAATGAGATGTTTGATAGCCTGGATTTTCAGACTTCTAAATTTAGGATGCCCCCAATCAAAAAACCAGCTATTACTCCACTCGCCGATAAACTACCTTTGGGTATCAGATTTCTGCATACTCCCGGACACAGCCCCGGATCGTCAACTTTTTTGGCTACTTCTCTAAAAAGCCCTATTGCTTTAACAGGAGATACGATCTTTTGTAAGGGAGTAGGTCGAACCGATCTTTGGGGAGGAAGCTGGGAACTGTTGGAAAATAGCATCCGTACACAACTCTACGTCTTGGATTCCAATACAGTTATAATTCCGGGACATGGTTCCACGTCGACCATTGGCTCTGAGCGCACCGGAAACCCTTTTGTGAGAGGTTAGCCCAACAATGAATGTAGCCAAAATGCAAATCACTAGTCATTCAGTCTGCTGGCAACTGTCAGACATATTTTCAGATACTTTGAAAAAACATTTTTTCTGCACTCTCACCCTGTTATTTTTCATCTTTTCGCCAACTCTTGAGGCTCAGGGAACTAATACAATGTTCCCACAAAAAAGCCCAAAAGCAAGCGTCAGTCAGGTAGTTGGTGTATGCACAGTAACAATCGAATATCACCGACCCGGTATCCGCAACCGACCAATCTGGGGCGAGCTTGTGCCCTTTGGCGAGGTTTGGCGAACTGGGGCAAACGAAGCTACAACCATTAGTTTTTCACATGCAGTAAAAGTTGCAGGTAATCCTGTTCCAGCGGGCAAATATGCACTTTTTACTATTCCGAGCAGGGACAGATGGACAATTATTTTGAACAAGCGCCACCACCAAATTGGCACCTTTGAATACAATCCCACAGAGGATTTACTCCGTTTCGACGTGCGCCCTGTTGCAACATCTTTTTCTGAATATCTAACTTTTGAGATATATCCTGCTAGCGATGCTAGTGCTTATGTTGACTTGGACTGGGAAAAACTCCGCATATATTTTCTAGTCGAAGTCGATCTTGACAAGGCGGTTGAGGCTCGAATGAAGGAGATCATGGCAAATGCCAAGCCTTCAGACTGGCTCCCGCGATGTGAGGCGGCACAATACCTACTTGATTCTGAAAAGGATTTGCCACAGGCAATGAAGCTAATTGAAGAATCAATTAAAATCAAACAAACCCCCCAAAATCTTTTTGTTAAGGCTCAAATACTACGCTGGGCAGGTAGCGGGGCAGATGGATACAAGACTCTCGAACTGGCTATCGAACTGGCAAATAAACAGAAAACTTCCCCCGCGATAGCTGTTCCAATGGAACAATTGCGCTCACAGTGGCAAGGGGAAAGCCAAAGGAGGTAGCTCTGTATCGGATTAAAGAAATTTTTTACTCCCTGCAAGGAGAAGGGTTTCATTCTGGCAGAGCCACAATTTTTATCAGGTTTTCTGGTTGCAATTTGTGGTCTGGGATTAGTACCGAGCGTAATCGCGCTCTCTGTCAATTTTGCGATACAGATTTTTTGGGTGTAGATGGTAATCAAGGGGGAGAATATGACGCTGAAAATTTAGCGAATTTAGTTCTATCCTGCTGGCCAAAAGAAGCTCCCCCCTTCGTAGTGCTCACTGGTGGTGAACCTCTGCTACAGGTAGATGATTCATTGATTGCTACCCTGCACGCCAGTGGGTGTGTTGTTGCAGTAGAGACCAATGGAACCCTGCCCATGCCCAGGGGAATTGATTGGATTACTGTTAGCCCAAAGGCCATAACAAAATTGTGTATTACAACCGGAAATGAACTAAAACTTGTATATCCACAAAAAGATTTAGAGCCATCACAATTTGAGGGCATGGACTTTGATCATTTTTATCTGCAACCAATTGATGACAAACAAAATCCAGACTCGGTTTTGGCCGCGGTCGATTACTGCCTAGCCCATCCAAGGTGGAAACTCTCCCTACAAATTCATAAATTAGTGGGCATCATGTAGTTTCCCACCTAGCACTTTCACTTATTAATAGTACCTAACTTAACACCTCTGGTGATTGTTACAGTGACTCCAATATCGCAAGATGCAAATCACCATAAACCAATTACCAAGAATCAATTTTGAAGGAGTTATACATTGCAGTCAAAAACGCCTCAATGGCAATCCGCCTGTAAAAAGACTCTACTTGATTTCTCTAGAAATGACTCCTTGCGGTTTTGGGGGTGGGGACATATCATAGATGGGGAAAAACTTCCACCCTTCGACTATCGCTACGAACATACACTAGCAGTAGTTAAATTAGGTAAGTGGCTGGCTCCGCTGGTAAACGCCGATAAAGACATCCTAATTTGTTCTGCATGGCTACATGATTGTAAAAAACGGCTTGGCACGAAGGGGAAAGACAACCATGCAAAAGAGGCCGCAGAGTCGGTAGAAGGCATACTTAATGGCACAGATTTCCCTCCAGAAAAAATACCCGCCGTACAACACGCAATTTTACATCATGTAGGTCTCAAACTCGCAGAAACGCTTAATCCAATTGAAACAGCTTGTTTGTGGGATATAGACAAACTTAGCAAGCTCGGAACCGCCAGCTTGATTCATTCCATCTGCATCCTCCCCGCTTTTCAGCCTGCAACAACCGCCGAAATATTATCAAGGGGTGAAAACTGGCTTGAGATAGCTCATAGCATAGTCACTAGTATGAATACTGCGCCAGCCAAATCTGAGGCAACTAGGCGGTTTGAATTATTACAAAGTTTTTACAAAAGGTTCCGAGAAGAGTTGTCTAGTGGTTGCTAGAGCGGGTTTGGAGCAGAAAAAGTTGAAATGCAAGGTGATTTCAAAACCATTTTGTCCTTTCAAATCGCTGTTTGTTTGGTTGCTACGTCACGTTCATTGTGGCGTTTCGCGCTGAATACCAATTAAACGCAACCTAGTATTATTACCTGTAAATTTTGAAATAATACAATGTTACGTCATACCAAGTTGCACCCAACCGGGAGCAACTTGGTATGACGGCAACGCGAATGCGGTGCCCGCAGAATGAACGTGATGTTGGAATGAAATTGCA
>Ga0082212_10010137_pt1 | contig 12092 bp, 7 predicted proteins | sample TergutNt197P3_FD_71548 | JGI IMG/M metagenome (GOLD analysis project Ga0082212, IMG submission 71548) | Neocapritermes taracua P3 segment gut microbial communities from Petit-Saut dam, French Guiana - Nt197 P3 | ecosystem: Host-associated > Arthropoda: Insects > Digestive system > Gut ... | reverse complement strand
TTGCAGCGGTTCACGGCAGGTAACGGTTAATACTGCGGTTTTGGAATTGTAGTAATAATAAACCGCTTCGGGATTGATGGCGTAAATTGATTTTTTGGAAGGCGTCTTTCCCAGTAGGGTCTTCCAGAAAAGGTTGATGTCCCTTTGACGGAAACGTACTTTAGCAGATACCGTCACTTCGTCCAGTTCGAGTATTTTCAAGGCGACGTCAAATAGAACAGGGGTATTTCCTGGCTCAATATCCTTGAAAGCCGGTTGATAACCCACATACGAAACCGTCAGCGTGAAACTTCCTTCTTCTGGTATGTTGAGCTGGTAATGACCTGTTGAATCCGTAGTCGTACCAACAGATGTGTTAGCAATAAATACCGAAGCATCGAGTACAGGTTCTTTAGTTTCTGCATCGGTGATGCGCCCGCTTACAGTACGTTGGCAGTAAACGACAAATGGGATAAATAGGAGAAAAAAAACATAAAAAATTCTAAACAGGTTCGTGTTTTTTAATGAGTATTAATATTTTTTTATATTTCTCATATTTTTATCGAATATAAAGTTTTTATAATACGTAGCAAAAATACAAAACCTTTTTGTAAATTACAAAATAATAAAGCATTTTTTTTCAAAAATTCAAGGTAAAAAAAGTTAACTGTTTGTATTTTTCTACATATCAGTAAGATAAGGTCTTTTCTTTGTCGTCATTTCTCCATAATTTGTCTTTGTACCGGATGATCCTTCCGTCGTTTGTCAATCCCTCAATAATAACGGCATAGGTAGTCGGTTCATCGGCTGTGTAAAACTCAAATGAAGCAACGCCCTGACTGTCGGTCTGCACGACCGGTTGCCAGTGGATGGTGGTACGCAAATCGGGTGTTTGAGCATTGCGTTTTTCAGGCGTGTCGTATTTTGGAGCGTAAAATTCTACGGGCTGTTGGTAACCCAGCGGTAAGAATGTTTTGATATGGAAAGGAGGTATTTCTCTTTTGTTGAATTCACCGCCTTTTTTGGTAAACACAATGATGGCTCCATATTCAGTCACGCCTCGTATACCAAAAACAGACATTTTTGTAGCATTCGGATTGATCCAATCAATTTGTGCAATCTCGTTTACATGTAGCGAATGAAGGTAACTGATATCCATCAATACATCATCTACTAACAATAATGCCGGTGGAATTATACCTTCTTCAGATGAATTTATGACTTGAATATTATTCAAATTGAGCCGCAAACCCTGAAGTCTTCCTAACAGATCATTCATACTTATTTCAGGAAACTCTTCCAAATCTTCCCACGTAATGGAACTGCTGGGCGAATCGTAATATGTCGATTTTCTTAGTGGTTTTTTTCTCCCGGCAGTAACGGATACCTCCGGCAGGTGGTACATACGCATACCATTTTCGCCGGTATATTGCTGTTCTGCCTTTTCTGTGTATTTTTCAAACTGCATCCTGTCATACGCTACAGGCGGAATAGCAGGTAACGTTCTTTCCGGGAAAGTCTCATCGTCTATGATCAGGTTCATGCGTGTCATACCTTTTTTTTGTACAGCACTTACAATAAACCCTGTGCTGTCGGGTATTTCACCTCCCCGCAGGAAAAACCGTCCGTCCCTGTCTGTTTTGGCGCTATCGAAATATCTTTCTCCATGTCCGTTTTTGAACGACATCGCAGTTACTTCGATATTTCCGACAGTACTGCCTGATAATACACTTTTGACAGTACCTGATATTTCATCACCCAATTCAAGCGGCAAAGTCGGGTACGAAAAACGTCCCTGCGCCATTTCTGCCATGTTATAACGCCTCCAGCCTTGCGTCCGCATCAATAAATCCAACGCCCGGTCGGATGCCGGCGTATTTTGAAAATACCAAGCCGGATTTTCAATATGTCCATGTAAATCGGATGTAAGCAGAAGTTGGGTCAATATATTTGTCGTGGAATCGGGCGTTACTTCCTTGTCGGAGGTTACGGCTACCGAAAAATTTCCGGTTAATGGATCGCCTTCGCTGTCGGCAACGGTTATTGTGTTTTTCACCAGCGAACGTTCGGCGTAGTTTTCCCTGTCGGGCTGCCAGCTTACCTGCGCCTGATCTTCATTATTGATGAAGATCAGCCGTTCGCTCAGCGGATTCATACCGGAGTCGAACAAAATCAGATGCAGTACGCCCGATGGAAGTTGCTCTTTCGCAAGTGTAACATAATTTGTTGTATGATCCCAAAGAGTTACAAAATGTACCATCCCGCGCGTATGGGCAAGCAGGTAAAGTTCATCGTTTTGTGTAACTTCCGCCGGTTTTACAGTCGATACAAAAAATCTGTTTCTTACCTGACTGACTGACAGCATATATCCTTGATCCACGGCAACCGGCAGGTTAAAACGTTTCGACTGTCCCTGTTCATTTTCACAAACAGCGTAATAAGTTTTTCCCTTTTCGGAAAGATGCGAGAAACTTCCCATTCCCAGATAATCGGTTTTGATTTGCGATATCTCAGTTCCGCTTTGGTCATACACAATTCCGGAAATGGCTGTTGCCTGTCCGCTGGATTTCATCGCCTTGAACGCAATTTTACATGAAGTTCCCTGCATCAGCGATCCGCCTTCCGGAAAAAAGGCAACATCGAAATCATCGTCAGGCGTGGGAACCTGTATGAATTGCCGGTAGGGCGATCTGAATGCCACCACGTCCAAAAGCATGACCCTTTTACGCGAAGCGGCGGGCAAATTGAAACTGACGCTTGCCACTCCGTCACTGTCAGTTTTGACATTCATCGGTTTTCCATCGTTAATGCTTACTTTAACGGTTTGCGGAACCAATGCTTCGCGAGAGCTGACATTCGAAAAGCGGAATGTAGCATTTACCCGCCTGCCGGATTCAAATGTAAACCGGGAATCTATCTGAACGATGCGGGCTTGCGGATCGCCGATGCGGATGTTTTTGGTATAGAAATAGTCTTCGTCCAAACTGCGCATGAAAGTAGTGTAGGCGCGTATCGTATAGTCGCCTTCCGGCAGATCGTCGGGTATCCACAAATTACCGTGATACGCATCCTCATCATTGCGAATTTTGACGCGCGTTACCACCGAATCGAGAGGATTGATCAACTCAACATACACATACCGGCTCACCGGACTGGGAACATGATTCGCCGCATCGGCAAGATATGCTCTGAACCAAATCTTTTCTCCCGAAATATAATAGGGTTTATCGGTGTGCAAATAAACCTTTTCCTGTGGAAAAACAGCCAGCTGACGGTTGAATAAGTACACCAGACTGTCCGGTACGCTGTTTTGTCCGTACAGGATTGTGGAAATTCCCGCCAATAAGCAGGATAACAAAATTCGATGTACCATAAATAGTTTATTTTTAAGGTTTTGATAGATATTTATCAATTATGTGCGTTACATATCTTCCAGAATCCTGTTGATTTCTTCAGGCGTTAAGCCGGTAAAAGATGAAATGGTTTCAATGGAAAGTCCTGCCCTGTGAGCGTTGATAACAACAGTTTTATAAGTTTTTTCTTCGCCGATTGCTTCGCCTTTTTCCAAACCGATTGCTTCGCCTTCAGCGCATCCCTTGGAAAACGCATCGTCTATTGAATTTTGTTCGTAGCGCGTCTGTTGCAAATGATGGTCGTAGGCTCGCTTTTCTTCATCCGACAGATTATCGTACAGCAGTTGCTGACTTGCCTCCTTCAGTCCGCGAGCCGTAAAATTTTCCGGGATTTCCGTATTTTTCAAATAGTAAATCCACTCATCCAGACTGTCCGTTGCCAAATCATCGAAATCGCATACACACAGTATGTAGTATTCAGGAAAAAGGTCTTTGACGTTTTCTTTCAAAAAGAACCTTTTTTGTTCCTCATCTAATTTTAAGGGATTGTGGTGGTGTATGCCGCGAAAATCGGTAACGCCGTGATATACGTAATCCTTGCCGTCGCCCATTCTGAAATAGACGATATTAATATGGTATATCTTTCGTATTGTGCCGTAACGATCGCCTTTCTTCATGTATTCCGTAACGGTTTTGGATACGCCGTAGAGCATCCGGAGCAAATAATCCACCTCGTAGTTGTTTTGCACCTCAATAATAAGCAATTCTCCGTTACTGTTCTTTACCAGCATGTCCACACGGTTGAACTTGTCGTCGGGGTGTTCCTGATTACCTTCGCTTTCGCCGAAGTTGATGATTTTGATGTCATCTTTCAGAAGTACCGAAAGCAAACCTTCCAGTATCGTATAGTCGGCTTTGTTGCGCAACATCCGCTTAACTGCCCAGTCGAAACGTATCAGATGATTCTTTGCCATTTTTCAGATGCTTTAATGTCTGGCAAAAATACAAACAAATTATTCCACTGCAAAATAATGTTTACCGGAACCTGCCTGCAATTTCACGAAAGCGCCGTCAACCGTTCCCTTTTGCGCTGCGCCATTCATGGTCAGCCTCTGTTTTTTGTCAAATAGCGGCAACCATACTTCTGCAACCGTATTGGCAGGGATTTCGATTTCCATTTCAAATTTCGTTCCGGGTGCGTTGTTGAATGATACTTTTACGTTTCCGCGAATGGTTGGTATGGTGAGTTCGGCATGAGCCAATGCGGATGGCTGCGGTTTGATGCGAATCTTGCGGAAGCCCGGCTCCAAAGGTTCTACCCCCATCAGTTTTCGCGGGATAGCGTTTGCAGGAACGGCGCCCCATGCGTGGTTCCAGTCCTGATTGGGTTTGTATTTGTTGTCCCATGCTTCAAGCGAAACAGTGGAGCCTGCGCGGATCATGTTGTACCAGCTGCGCTCGGCAGTGGACGAAAGCAACTGAAGTCCGTAATCGGCGTCATTTCCGTTGTACACGGCGTCCATCAGGAATTGCGAACCATATACGCTGCAAGCCATGCCGCGGGAACGCATGAAATCGGTTACCGTCTTGTTGTTTTTTGCGGGAACCATATTGAATGCCAGCGGAAACATATTGGAATGCAACGCGCTGTGATCCGTATCAATACCATCGTTGTAATATCCTTTTTTCTTGTCGAGCAGAAGTTTATTGAATTGTTGCCTGACGTACTCCGCCTGTTTCAGGTAAGCGTCCCTGTCGGCGTTTTTACCCAGAACATCGGCAATGAGGCTCATCATCTTCAAAGCCTCATAATGATAGGCATTCGCGACTGTATTGTAGTCGGTGAACACGAAAGCGTCCGCTTCCCCTGGCGACTCCTTCCCTACCCCAAGAACGCCGCTTTGAGGCCAGTCGACAACATCGCGTATCGCTTTCCCTTTAAAATGAATGGATTTCAAAAATTCAGGCGTTTGTTTGCCGGTGCGCGTACTGATCAATCCATTCGTTTCGGTAAGCGCGGTAAGCGTCTTGAATTTCAAATCGTTGTAAAAACGTTGCAACGATGCGGGATTTCCGGTGTATAGATAATCAAACCAAGCCATCAGTACCGATTGCATGATCCATTCAGCGGGCCAGGTTGCATACTCAATGAGGTATTCGTGGCTGTGGCGTGCAATGGCATATTCGCGATCCACTGAGTAGTGGCACAACTGGTTGATCAGCGCGTCGGCTTCGTAAGGAATGCGTTCGCGGTCGCCATCCACATACGTTCCCAAAAAAGATGTTGCTTTGATGGAGTATTTGCACAAATCCCAAACCTGATTCAGCACCGTGTCGGATGAGTAAAAATGCGAAGCCTGTCCGTTAAACGGATAATGCACCGATTGTCTCATCACATCGCTGTTACGAATGACTCCCTGATAGCCTTCCAGTTCGCAATAGCGAAAAGGGGTTACTTCGCCGGCATAGTCGGGCATGAGGATGGCTTTGACGCCGCTTTCGTTTGCCGTAGCGCTGGTATTGCGCCGGTCGGGACGTATTTTCACCATATAAGTGTGCGTACCTGCCATCAACGGAAGTTTGTAGAACGCATAACGGATGGTTCCGCCGGGGTTGCGGCTGATGCGTCCGTTTTCTGCGTGTTCGCCCAGATGAATGATCACAGTATCGGTTTTCGGCGACGACAGCGTGATACGCAAACGTCCGAAAGCGGCTTTACCGAAATCTATAAAAGTGATTTTTTTATCAATGGAACGTATTCGTTCAGGATATTCGTCGGTTACCTGCAAGGGATAACAGGCGGTGCGGTTGTCGAGCGTTGCGGCTGTAATGAAACTTTTCGGTTCGGAAAACGGGCTTTCCTCGCCGTGGTTGCTCCATGTCTGCACTTTCCAGTAATACACGGTGGATGGTTGCAGCGACTTTCCGGCATATTGCACTGCTGTGGAGTTATCGCCTGCCGTGCGTCCGCTGTCCCACATATCGGCTTGGTTCTGCGCCAGCAACTTTACATCGCTTGCTACCAGAATACGGTAAGCAGTTTGCAGCGTGTTGGGTTTGTTGTCGTTCATCACCCAGCCGAAAAAAGGTTTTTCGCTGCGAATGGCAGCCAGTTGATAACGTTCAATGGCTGTATGACGTTCCTCTAACGAAAAGTTGGCGGGATAACCATCGAGGAATACCCGACCGGTATGTTCCAGCAAATCGGTAGTAAGACCAGTAGGCGGATCGGCTGCAAAGGAACGGAAAACGAAGAGCGAAAAAATAAAACTTTTTATCGCCCAATTGAATGAAATCATGTTGTGCGTAATCATTGACTGAATATTATTTTCGCAAAAATATCATTTTTTTTGGTAGTATTATTTTTTCGTTGTATCTTTGCACCGCAAAAAAAGATAACACTCGTTAACTATATATTGCGGGGTGGAGCAGTGGTAGCTCGTTGGGCTCATAACCCAAAGGTCGTAGGTTCGAGTCCTGCCCCCGCTACAAGATCAAAAAATAAATCCCTGTGGTTCAGAAAATTACAGGGATTTTTTGTTAAACACATCGCAAAACCACTCGCAGAAATATCAAGGGGGTACGTATCTCACGCACCCCCTGACATTTTTTCCATTTGACTATTTTATTTTAGGAACGCCGAGTTGCTTACAGATTTCATTACAAAAAGTATCCTTAATTTCATTATGCCGTGGAACCGGAGTAGTTTTGTTGGTTTTGGGGTTGTAATAAATAGTATGATTGCTTCCTTCTCTAAAAAGGAAACAACCTTCACTGTTTAGATATTTGATAAGTTGATTACGCTTCATTATACCGTTACGAGTTCTCTGCGGATAATCGTTTTGTCCACACGCCTTATTATTCCAAGTTCCCTTTCGGCTTCCAAAACAAGTTCGATTGCCTCTTTCAGATTTTCTTTTACTTCATCTATGGTCTGTCCCTGTGTTATTGCATTGGGAATTTGCTCGCATTGTCCCATATACCAGCCATCTTCTATTTCCTTAATTATTGCCGTATATTCCATATCTTTATGATTTTTGAATGGCAAATATACGCACTTTTTCCGAAAATGATACCGAAAATCAAAGGAAAATATCAAATACAGTCATAGACAATTAATTTAATCACTATCCGGCAGCATTTGATGAGTTATATCAATATATACCGCTTTTTGGAAAACCCGGAGGAGTGCTGGCTGGGAGTAATCAAAGAGCGGAAAAACAGTCATCAGAACTCGCTTTTCCAGAAAATGACGGGGGCTTACTTTTAAAAATAGAAAAAATAGATATTGATTATTAGTGAATTAGAAATCAATGAAAGAAGTTTTAGAGGTTTACCGGACAATAAAGATTATCTTTATGAACATATCAATAAAATTTTGAAGCCACAAACCAATTCGCAGAAATTATATGCTATGTTAAGGACAGTGCCGTAAAACCTGACAGCGGGAAATGAAAAATAAAACAAAAATTATATCTTTGCGTTTTTAATGTATCTCCCCGCCGGATGCTATCCGGCTTTTGCCAATTTTGATGAACGAGAGGTTAGTATGAATAATTCAGGCTAAGTTATTGTCCTTTATAAACTTTTGTATCAAGAGATATGTAAACCATATTTGATTACCGTTCCTTCCATTTTTTTACGCTAACACCGGTTGTGGTTTCGTGATCAATGACAAGGCTTTTGTGTTTGAGTTCCTGCGGCTGAATGAGGGTATTGTTTCGCAGCGTTACATCCTGAGCGTACAGAACGAATACGGCGCCTTTGTCCTGCAGCGCGGTAACCGGATTCCGAGATATATTTTCAAAGCGATTTCCCCTAATCAGCACATTTTTCACCGACCACACTCCAAGCGCAGGCATATCCGAATTGCGAATTGTGTTGCCTGTGATCTTTACGTTGTTCACAGCGGTATAGGGCACGGGCGTGAAATTGCCGTTCTGGGGGTCTACGCCTGCACCCACGAACAGGCAGGCAGGTTGCCGCCTGACTATGTCGCACTCGTCGAACACGTTATTTCGAATCGTGATGTTACTCGGTCCCGGTCCAATTACCCACCGCCCCCACCGTAACACGAGGGTCATGTTGAGCGGCGGATAGGCTGTGCGGTAGAAGCGGTTGCCCTGAATCAAACCGTTGGGAAGTCCTGCGTGTATGCCATGGCAACCGTTGTAGGCAAATTCGTTATCTTCGATCAGATACGACACATCGGTCAAAGCCAGGTTGAACAGGTAGTGGCTTTCAAGGAGCGAATCGGGTATAATCCGGTCGAAAGTCAACAGACAGTCGCTTGGGGCAGGATGATTGCGTACACCGTGTATCCATTCGGCTTTCTCTACCCGCGCGGTGAATCCTGTGGGACAGAAATTGGCATCGTAGAACTCCATCGTGTCTCCCATGCGGATCACATCTTTTAAGAAATAGTATTGCAGGTATTGGCAATTGATTTGGCACAAATCGTCGCCTTTTCGTTCCATGTATGGGGGTACGAACCCGCTGCTGATGTGCAGCCCGTCATCGTAACTGTAGACGATACGGTTGTTACGGTAAACAATCTTCCCAAAGGAGTTGTGTAACTCGCCCGCTGAATGTGACGAATAGAAGTGCCGGCTATCAGGACGGGGCGCCACCGTACATTCCGCGATGGTCAGCCCCGTAGTGGCATAACATGAGAAAGCCGTTTCAGGACAGGAGTAAATTGTCACACGTTCCAGCGTCACATTGCGGCTGCCGGTTACGTAAACCCCACCTGCGAAATAGTTGTGATAGAAGCGGATGTTGCAATACTTGCCCACATCGGATTCCCTGAGCGCAGAAGGATTCTTCATCTTCACAAAAATATGCTCCTCATCGATCATTTCAGCCCCATCACTGTAACCGGTATAAAGCGAAAAGCCTTCCAACGAACGGCAGTTGGCAGAGATGTCCCATTCCCTGCCCATGTGAATGGGAGGAAGTGTCCTGATCCCACCGTGAAGCAGTTTGAAGATGATCCCTTCGTTATTCACGGAGTCGACCCGACCGACAACGGAAAGGGGGGAGATATCCCAGTCCCAGTCAATGACCAGGTCATGTAGGCGGAAGTTTTCGGTGTTTTCAATACGGATGAAACTTCCGCCTTGTTTGCTCTCTGTTTCCAAAAAGATGAACTCGGCGCCATTACCGTTCAATATGATGTCCCGACAATCCTTGAACCATATCTGGTTGCCGGTTTCGCGCCTGATGCGGTATACACCCTTGCGCACTTCGATCATGGTTCCGGGATGAACGGCAACGTAGCGGCATACAGAATCCAAAGCTTCGCCGTTTGCCTGTGGAGAATTCTGTGTAGAAAGACCGAAGTCATGGCAGTCAATTACGGGCATCTTGTACTTACATGCCAAAAGCGACACTGAAAGAAGCAAGGTCGGTATAAATCGGGGTATAGTCATGAAATAAAATTTAATAACTGAATGAAATAGACGATTCGGTTATCCAGACATCCTCTTCTGCGGGAGTTGCCACGCCGAACGTAGCTATACTGTAAAATTTATGATAATTCTGATTGTCCCAAATGTAGGTGTTCAGCGTGTGTGCCGGTATTACGGCATTCAGAGCCTTGCATTCAATCTTTAAACCCGTTTCATTGTTGGTGTACACGATACATTTACCCGGCGAGGCAATCTTGTTGTCTCCGTTCTTGTTGAGCGACGCCGATTGACCGCTCTCGTTTTGTGCATGGGTAGCCAAATTATCATCTACGCAAAAAAGGGCGTAGATGCAATTTTTCACCCTGGCGTTATTAGCGCCCCACTCCAGACGATTGGCTGTAGTGTAGCCTCCGTTGCTAAATGTTGTCAGTTTGAAGTGTTTGCACTCTACGGGCAAACCCGGCACAGGTTGGTAGCCTGACTGACCGTTCAGGGCGCCGACGCCGGTTTGGTGCATGGTAGAATGTTGTTCGTAATGGAACGATTGGCAAGGAGTAAGTGTAATAGCCTGCGAATGATCAATTGGAAGACCATCGGCGAAAAACTGAACGCCGCACCCGGGAACCATATCAATACGCTCGTTACCGTGATATCCTCCCGTAGCATCGGTTACCTTTTCGCGCGCCGAATACCAAACGAATTCATTCTCCCCGGCGGTAAGGATACGCTGTCGCTCAACCATCTGTCCCTGTTCGAGGTGGGCAAAATAACTATCCACAATTCGCCACAAGTTACGGTTTTGGGCATCAATCACTTCATGTTGGATACGGAAGTGGGCATAGCAATCATCACTGCCGTTGATCTTCACATAAACGTTCATCACTTCCCGCGTCCCTTTCTCAAAGGAATAACAGAGCGAAACAATTGTTCCTTCAGGTACTGAGGATTCGTCATGTTCTTTTACAGGCGTTGAGGTTTTACAGTCACAAGTGGCAGTCAGCAGGATCAGTATCAACAACAAAAAAGTACGTATTTCCATTTTTCAAATCGGTTTTTAGTTTACCTGTCAATTGACATTCACAGTGATCCTGTTCGTGTTTTCGTCCGCGTAATACATCCCGCCCAGATAATCTGTAGCCGAAACAGCAAAACTGTCCTGCCCTGATCCTGTTTTCAGGTATTTGATCACGCCTGCCACCATTTCAGCCTGAGTGAATTTATCATTCCGCTTCATGGGAATGCCATACCTGGTCAATACTCCTTGTGAGGGCATAGCTTTCAGTACATATACTATGTTATTTTCCGAATAGTCATATCCGTCGGTTACGACTGGACCCTCCATAGCGAAACTCACATCAGGGGTAAGGACCGCTATCCCGTTCAAGGAAATTACAGGGTTGTTGTTACGTAATCTTATCTTCGATGGAAATGCCCCCGTTAAGGCAACATAAGACACAAAGGATGCGAAGGAAGCAGTAGAGTAATCTTTCGCACACAAATAAATGATTGTTCCCGCATTGGTAACATCCGGAGAATTATCATATACGGCAAAAGCGATCTGTGTATTGGATACGTTGCTACCGGCATTTTCACAAGACTCGATCATGTGTCCGGTAATATCCCATTTCACATAGAACGGATTGGCAAAAAACCACGACGATGCCGGTACACCCGAAGTCCCAGGTACGATAAAAGTTGCGTTGGTCAGGTAAGACGATGCCGCCAGGGGGTACGTTCTACCGCCTATCATGCTATTGTACGATGCCGTTGTTTCATTCCATGAGACGTCTGCAAGACTGTGGAGATCAATCCGACATGTAGTACCGGCAGTATAAGTAGCTAACTGACCCACTCTGACAGTGAATTCTGCTGAAACGAGATCATCAAGAAAATCAATGTCCTTAAGTTGCAATTTGAACAGTCCTACTCTATTCACCCCCGAACGACCAACGAGAAAGATTTGCTGTTTATCAAACACATTCGAAGCGTCGGCTGAGGATATATAAACATAGGTATCGTCCGTAATAAAAAGCGTATCTTTCTTCGCTCCGGAATCGTCCACCCCGACAGGTTTTTCGGAGGTAAGAATAATTTTGGGCTGGTAGGTCAGGATATTGTTCACCACATGAGCCACCACATTATCTTTAAATATGAAATCCTGTTGCTGTACGGTCAGCGCACCTGATGCAATTTCTTCAGGATTGTCGTTGATTACTACGCTGTTACTCTGACTATACGATATCCATATCGGGTCGCCCGCCAAAGTCGTCACACGGTTGTTTTCACCCAGCGTCATGTTCAGGGAGTGATACGCTCCCGGAAGGATGAGATACCGGAGAATGTTTTTTAG
>Ga0082212_10010136_pt1 | contig 12092 bp, 9 predicted proteins | sample TergutNt197P3_FD_71548 | JGI IMG/M metagenome (GOLD analysis project Ga0082212, IMG submission 71548) | Neocapritermes taracua P3 segment gut microbial communities from Petit-Saut dam, French Guiana - Nt197 P3 | ecosystem: Host-associated > Arthropoda: Insects > Digestive system > Gut ... | reverse complement strand
GAGCTGTGAATTCGCGGATGTCGTAATGAAAAGGGCATGAAGAAGCACAGAAAGGCTCTTCCTTTTCCCAACAGGCTTTGATGCGTTTTTTAGCTTCTTCCATATATATTCTCCGTACATATTTAATGTTATGAGAGCGGCTAAGAGCCGCCCCTATAACATTGGATCCCAGTGTAATAAGTATAAGGGAGTCGAACTTATACGCTTTTGTGTGTTTGAGTTGTAAATGATTTACTTTTATAGTCAATCGGGCTTGACTCGGTTCCCTAAACTGTGGTTGAGAGGTGTGGGGTTCCGAGTCAAGCCCGGGATGACGGTATTAAAGCTGAACCTATTGCAGTATATGAGGTTTTTTAGAAGAATTTTTCCGCGCCTTCGTTCAGCGGTTTGAAAAAATCTTCACCACCAAACTTCACAGGGTTGGCCTTGATGTTTTCCAATTCCTCGTAAAGATCGGAACCAAGGAAGTATTTTTGTGGTTTTGGTGACTCTTTGCCAGCGGCAATGGCATCCAAACCGGCCTTGATCTTCTCCGGCTTAGCCGGCAATTCATAGATACGTACGCCGCAAGCGTTGTTGATAGCATTGATCACCGCCACATGACCGGAAGCCTGGAAGGCTTCAGAAGCGCCGGAAGAACCAAAGGGGCCTAATTCGTCGGGACGTTCGTAGTGGATTACATTGATTTCATCCGGTGTATCGTTGCAGTAAGGAACGCCGCAGCTGGCCATATTATTATGTTTCTTCACATCATGATAATCTTCTGAAAGGGCGAAACCAATGCTGTGGCTGATGCCACCATAAGCTTGGCCGTTAACAGCTTGGATATTGCCAATTGTGCCAACATCATCTACGCAGGTAAAGCGGATGCAGCGTGCTTTGCCTGTTGCGGTATCTACTTCAACTTCAGCCATATTCAGACAGTAAGTGTAGGCAGGTGTTGGGTCACCGACACCTGTGTTAGGATCGAGGCGGCAAAGGCCGGGTACCGTAGTATTGGAATATTTACCAAAGTATTTGGTTTCGATGCCTTCGGCTACCATTTCATCATAGGTGCGATAGCTGCCATCCGGTTTCTTCATGGCTGCCATAAGTTTTTCTGCGGCAATGATCGTAGCTTGACCGCTCATATAGTGGGTACGGCTGGCACCGCTCATGCCGCTGTCCGGGCAGAGTTTGGTATCGTTTTGGACAAGGCGTACTTGATCCGGCTTGATACCCAAGGGCTTCAAGGCTTCCAAAGTCAGCATCAAGGAACCGATATCACCACCCTGGCCCAGTTCCTGATAGGTGTCGTATTTAGAGATAGTGCCGTCCGGATTAAGCTCCAAAGCAGCTGAAGCGCTGTCCGTTCCGCCTTCTGTAACGTTGAATCCGCCCCATGCCAGACCCACGCCACGACGAACTTGCGGCGTATCGGCAGCTTTGGCATCAGCAACCGCCTTATCATAATGGGGTTTCATGATCTTCATCATTTCTTCCATGGGGTATTGGCGGAAGGGATAGCTGTTGATATTATCTTGTCCCTCGCGACAAATATTACGCCAACGAAATTCAAAGGGGTCTATGCCTGCTTTTTCAGCCAACATGTCTACAAGAGCTTCACCGCAGGTAAAAGCTTGAGGTGAACCGTAGCTGCGGTAAGCAACACCGAAATTGTGGTTGGTATTGGCAATACGTGTTAAGCCTGCTACATTTGGCACATAATAAGGCCAGAAGGTGAAACGAGCCGGCTTGGTCATAAGATCATCGCCGCCAACACTGTAAGCACCATGATCCATACCAATATCGAATTCACCTGCCGTGATAAGTCCGTTTTTATCGCAAGCCAAACGGCCATTGGAGTGAGAAGGACAACGCTTGCCGGAGAAATGCTGATGTTCTTCATAGGTCATAGAAAGTGCTACCGGTGCTTGCATGACTACCGCGGCAGCCCCGGCTAAGCAAAGGTCGCCGGCATTAGTGGACCAACCGAAGCTGGCGCCGGTAGGATTCATTATCACACGCATTTGATCTTTTCTGAGCCCTAGGGAATCACCAATACGTCCCAGGGAAGAATATACGCCCTGGGATTTACATTGGAAGGTAAGTATGCCGTCTTCGTCAAAATAGGCCTGCACTGTAGTACCTTCTATTGAAAGGTGTGGCTCGCGGCTGCTATAGAAGCTCCCTTCCGCCACGACATCTGATTTATCGATTTCTTCCGCTACATTGGCAGCATCTTTCAGTCCCACGCCCTTTAATGTTGGTTGCATGGAGAAAATATTGGGTGTATCTTCATGAACGCGTATGGCATCCGGCATTACTGCTTCTAAATAGGTAAGATATTCAGGTAATTGCTCTATTTCCACCTTCACCTTAGATACGGCAGCACGGGCATGTTCCTTGGTATCTGCTACCACTAAACCAACTACGTCGCCAAAGCGGAAAATTTTATCATCGCAGAGAGCTTTACGGCTGGGCTGCATAACGGTGGTGCGCTCATGGAAGTGGCCTTCAGTCATCAAATTGGTGCCACCGGCAGCGACCAGGTCTTTAGCTAAAATTACCTTGACCACGCCGGGCATGGCTTCCGCTTCAGCAACATCGATGCTTAGTATTTTGGCATGATGGGCGACCTTGGGCTGTACGGCTACCACATGCAAGCTGTTGGGCGGCATTTTCAGTTCTTGGTCGTCGCCGTAATCAGCCACACCGCAAACTTTTGCCAAAGCAGTAGGACGTACGATAGGTTTACCGTAATATTCATTATCAGTAGGCAATTGATATGTGATATCTTCGATAGACGCTTCGCCGCGCATCACCTTAGCTGCAGCCATAACACCATCTACGATTTGTTTATAGCCAGTGCAGCGGCAAACATTCTTATGTTTAGTGAACCATTCGCGGACTTCTTCGCGGGTGGGGTTATTATTCTTCTGCAGCAGGCCATATGTTGAAACCACAAAGCCGGGTATGCAGAAACCGCATTGAATAGAGCCGTTGTTCATGAAGGCTACTTGGATAGGGTGAGGATGCATTGGTGTGCCGATGCCTTCTACGGTGATGATCTTACTGTATTCCTCCACATTTTTGATTTTTTTGGTGCAGGAACGAACAATCTCCCCGTTAAAGATCACCGAGCAACTGCCGCATACGCCGGTGCCGCAGCCCACCTTTACGCTGGTACATCCCAATCGGCGCAGCACATCGGAAAGCTTATCATTTTCCGGGTCGCACATAAATATGCGGTTAGCGCCGTTGATGTTTAGCCACATTTTTTTTAAAGCTACCATAAATTTACCTCCTAATGTTTTTTATAATTATGTAATTACCGACATAAGCCGGATAATTCCTAAAGCAAATAAAAAGACGCCACCTGTAAGGTCGCGCCAAAGCATACAAAAACGGATAATACACCCGTATTATGCTTGTCAGCGGTTCCTTCCCCACAGGAAGCATGGGCGTTTCCCCCCACACTCTATCGTTCCATATCCCATAGCCGTAGCCGTAGGTATATGGAATCGGAACCAGAAAATATTTTATGTGTTCCAACAGAATATATTTTACATTAAAAAGTATGCTTAGTCAATGGTTTTGATTCTTGCTATATTTAACAGAATATTTAAATTAATCAATTTTTATTCCAGTTATCGGTAGCTGCCCTAACTGTCCTTTTTGCTTGGCCAGCAAATACCGGTAAAGTCTGATAACGCAGCTTTAAAAGAGGCGGTTCCACCCCCCCGCATCGCAAAACCTGCCGCACCTTTGCCTCGCTGTAAGGGATTAAGCTGTCCAGCGTCAGCCGTAAGCCGTTCTCGGGCAAAAGTTCTGCACAATAATCCAGCAAATCAGGCAGGCAAAACAAAGCCTCATCCAGGGCATGGATAGGATATGGCAGCAAGGTATTAGCGGCGCGGCCTTGTACTTTGCCCAAACGCGGCAGGCAACCTCCACAAGCACAAGGGGTAACGATACGCTGGGCTAAATCGCCTGTGCGGTAACGTATAAGCGGCATAGCTTCGTTAACCAAGGATGTGAGCACCACTTCACCCAACTCGCCATCCGGCAAATTTTGTCCGCTATCAGGATCAATAATTTCCACTATAAAATCTGTATCACGCAAATGGCAGGCTTCATGCGCCGCGCACTGCACGGCTAAACCATACCCTGTTTCCGTCATGCCGTAATGAGTGAAAACATCGCTGCCCCACGTTTGTTTTATTTTGCGTACAATAATTTCCGGCACATAATCGGCGGTCAGCAATACTGATAAAGGACGTAAATTGGGGGCGCTTAAACATAAGCGGTTTATTTGCGCGGGTAGCCCCACCAGACAATGGGCGTTGGCCGCTGCCTGAAACGCTGCCTCTGCATCCCGTATCGGCCCATGGATCACGCTTTGCACATTGATATCCTTCAGCGCGCGCTGTAATAAATCCCCCAAGCTGTTGGGGCTATTATCGGAAAGAAGTATCAGTATCTGCTGCCCCGCTTCAATAAGGGTGGTCATGCCGTAAGCAAAAAAATCCACGATACGGGCTAAATCCCCTTGGCTGAAATAAACACGCTTAGTATCGCCAGTGCTACCGGAAGTGTTGAGTGTGGTAACACGCGCTACTTGAGAGCCGCTCATGCAAAGCAGTTTTTGCGGCTGAGCGCGCAGTATTTGTGACGGCATAAAAGGTAAGCGCGATAAATCGGCCCGCCCGGAAACAGCATCAAGATCCAATCCCGCTAATTGTTCCGCATAATAAGGGCTATGTTTACGCGCATAGGCGAGTTGGTCGCGCAGGCGGGAAAATTGCCATTGTTCCAGCGTATGCCGATTCAAGGAGACGCCTAATCCTGTTTTCTTTTCAAGCCATGGCTGTACAGGTGAGAGCAAGCTACCCCTCCTTTTGGGCAATCAGCAAAAAATAGCCGCAACGTCCGGCTTTAAAGACTGCGGGATCATAGGCGCATTCATAAAATTCTTCCAGACCCCGGCCATATTTCCATAATAACTGCGCCGTCAGTTCCTGCAAATCTTTGCTGCGATCCTCAAATATTAAGCAAGAAAAACCTGCACTAATACATAGCTCTAACCATTGATTACGATTCAATAAAGGTTCACCAAGCGGCAATGCTGTATTTTGCGCATAAAGATCGCTGATAGCAAGCTTACCGCCTGGCCTTAATACGCGCTGAGCCTCTGATAACGCTTGCAATGCATCCATTTGCGAAAGGCTGCATTCATAGAAAAGGCCATCCCGGCTTATATCCGCATATGGCAATGCTATAGCATCTCCTGTTTGGCAATAGGGTCCTGCTTGCCTTATAGCTGCCGCGTCACAATCAAGGCCGCGAGCTTTGAAGCCAAGAGCCCGTAAATAGCGCACGGTAGCGCCCTTTCCACAGCCGATATCGGCTATACGAGCCGCAGGAGCAAAGGCGCATAAGTCAAGCGCCCGCTGAGTCAGGGCCATTCCGCCTATGCGGCATATCTCTCCTGACGCAAAAGCATCAGTGTAATCAGTTAATATATAGTCTGTTTTTGTCACTGTTTGTTCCCTGTTCATAGATAGTAAGAGCAAAAAGGAATATGTTTTCCATTATCAAACACATGCAGACTGCATTGACGTAAACGCGCGATATCCAGAGTGGCCGCGTCTTGAAAGGCCATGGCCGTTATAGTAAAGCCGTGGCTTTTTACCCGCGCTGCAAATTGACCCATATTGGTCAAATCAAGCGCGTCAGAGGTGCGACAACAACAATTTTCACTATCCTGCTGCCGTTGCCAGCGCCGTCCGACAAAATCCCTGTTTTTAGCCGCCGCCTCCGGCCCACAACAGCAAGCCGGTTCAGCTATCGCACTATGTTGATGCAACGATTTTAAAACGCCGTCCGGCATTACCATAAAATCGCCGTGCAACCCACACAAGGGGTGGTCGCAGCGGGAAGGGGAAAAATCTTCCTCACGCAAGAGGCCGTTACTTTGGCTAATAATATCATAAAGCAATTCGTCCAGCGTATAGCGAGGAGCCGCCTCCGGCAGTAGAGGGCTGCGCCCAAAATAACTCACAGGCTGGAAATGCACGCCACGTACCGCCGGGCTGTGTGACACGGCAAAACGGATAATATCTCCCACCTGATCAGTATTCACGCCTGGTACCAGTGTTGGCACCAGGGTGACGCCAATATTATAGTGCGCGCAATTTTCGATCACCTGCTGCTTCAGTTCCCGCAAAGGCCTTCCGCGTAAGGTTTCATAAACGCTATCATTAAGCCCGTCAAATTGTAAGAATACGAAAGATAACCCCGCTTTTGCCAATTTTAAGACCAAAGCTTCATCCTCAGCAAGACGAAGACCGTTGCTGTTCAACTGTACATAGTGGCAACCTGCAAGCTTAGCGGCGGCCACTATTTCCGGCAAATCATCCCGTAAGCTTGGTTCACCGCCGGAAAGCTGCACCAGGGTTTGCCCCGGTACGGCTAACTCTTTAAGCCAGGCTACCACTTGTTCAAAAGGCGGGTCTACGGCTTGGTTAGGGTCGGAGAAACAATTGCGGCAGGTCAAATTGCAGCGATCGGTTATAGATAATAAGACACAGCATGTTGATTGCATGTGGTCAGCGCATAGGCCACAGCCTGTAGGGCAAGACAAATTTTCCCCTGCTAACAGGGGCCGCGCGCCTTCGATCCAGCGCCTGAAATCATAATGATTGCGCCAAACCGGGACGGAAAACTCCCCATGCTCGGGGCAATGACGGCGCAAATATATACCTTGCCCTTGCTCTTCATATATCGCCGGCAAGCGGCGTTTGCATATAGGACATAGAGCCTCTGTATGCCGGACTATGTTTTCTGCATTGTGAGCCATGCTTATTCCTCATCTTCGTTAAAAAGATATCCATGATCGCTCAATATCTTTTTGGCATGTTTATAGGTTTCTTCCGTAATTTTCGAGCAAATCATAGGACGCATAATTGGCATATCGCCCAGAATATCGCGGCAATTTATGCCACCATAACGATCTCCATAGGTATATTCGAACCACTCGGCCAGTTCCGTAAGCCCGCCTTTAGCAATTATTTGCGGCATCAGCAAGGTCATCATGCAGGCTGCGCCGGAAAGAGCGCCGCAGACCAAACCGGAACCTAGGCCGCTGCATAAGGCTTTCGTGGCATCAAGTAGTTCTGAGTTTTCGCTACCTTTGTGGTACAACCCTACAGCAACCAGTGCCGAGGAGCAGCAATGACCACGCTGCAGCAATTGATGAAGATAAGTAATGTCATTTGACAAATTATTCACCTGCTTTTTGTTTTGGGTTGCTGATTATACATGCAATATTTTTCGATAAGTTTTCCGAACATAACTCTTCTTCATCAATTCAGCATATCCTTTTTGTTAGTTTTAAAACCGAGCAAAAGCAGGGCAAACATAGACAGGGAACCCAATAGCGTATAGTGGACTTCCTTTTATAAGAAAATTACACAGACTAAATTCTATCACGTTTTCCATTTCAGAATAAATTCTATATCCTCGTCCACTGTGGAATTTACTTTGGGAATTTGCAAGTATAAAAAAAGCAGAAGTCTCTGTCCTCTATCTATTGACTTAGCACCTCTTTCTCGGTTATAATATAGCTGGGAAAGGGAAATCAGAGGTGAGCTAATGATCGAGCAGTTGCAGGAGGAGTATTATAGCGCTTTTACCGTCTTATCCGATGAAGCTGTTGTGGAGCTGGCGCGGGAAGGCAGCATAGAGGCGCAGGAATACCTTATTAATAAATACAAAAACTTTGTACGGGCCAAAGCGCGCTCCTATTTTCTGATCGGTGCGGATAAAGAGGATATCATTCAGGAAGGCATGATCGGTCTGTACAAGGCCATACGGGATTTCCGCTCGGATAAGCTTTCTTCCTTCCGCGCCTTTGCCGAGTTGTGCATAACCAGGCAAATCATCACGGCTATCAAGACGGCCACCCGCCAAAAACATATCCCCCTTAATTCCTATGTCTCCTTAAACAAGCCCATTTACGATGAGGACAGCGACCGCACCTTGCTGGACGTGATTTCCGGTACCCGCATCACCGACCCGGAAGAACTGATTATCAGCCGCGAGGAATTCGACGATATCGAGACTAAAATGGGGGAGATATTGAGCTCTCTGGAGTGGAGGGTACTCATGTATTATCTGGAGGGCAAGAGCTATCAGGAGATAGCGGGGGATTTAAAACGCCATGTTAAATCCATAGATAATGCCTTGCAGCGCGTGAAGCGCAAGCTGGAACGGTATTTGGCTAACCGGGAAGCGGAATAAAAAAGCGCTTTTGCCGAATCGCGGCAAGAGCGCTTTTATTTTTTATAATGAAGGGGTGATCACGTGCAAATAAACCGGCTGTTCGAGATAGTGTATCTCCTTATGGATTCAAAAAGCCTCACCGCCAAGGAACTGGCCGAGCATTTTGAGGTATCGCCTAGGACCATATTGCGGGATATAGATACTCTCTCGGCGGCGGGTATACCGGTTTATACCTCCCAGGGTAAAGGCGGTGGTATCTTTATCCTCGACAGTTATGTGCTGAACAAAACCATTATTTCGGAAAGCGAGCAAAACCAGATACTTTTCGCCCTGCAAAGCATGGCCGCGACCAAGCAAGCGGAAGCGGCGGGAATTTTAAGCAGATTGCGCAGCCTATTCCATAAAGAGGATAAGGATTGGATTGAGGCCGATTTCTCCCGCTGGGGCAATAGTGAAGTGGATAAAACCAAATTCGCTTCGCTGAAAAACGCCCTACTTAACGAGAGGGCGGTGTCTTTTACCTATTATAACTCCGACGGGAAAACATCGCAGCGCCATGTTTATCCCCTTAAACTGCTGTTCAAATCTACGGCCTGGTATTTACAGGCATTTTGCCTTTCCCGGCAGAACTATCGGACATTCAAAGTAAGCCGCATGAGCGATGTAGAAGTGTTGGCGGACACCTTTCGCGGCACAGATTTTAGCCCCCCCAAGACAGAAACGCCCGCCGTTGTGCCGCCCTCTCTCATCGAGGTAAAATTACGTATTATGCCGCAGGCGGCCTTCCGGGTTTATGATGAATTTGAGGAACAGGATATCCTCACAAACGAGGACGGTTCCTACACCGTTGTCATGAACATGCCCCAGGATCATTGGCTGTATGAATATATCCTTTCTTTCGGCGCGGCGGCGGAGGTTTTATCCCCGCTTGAGGTGCGCAGAGAGATACTTTGCCAAGCGGAAAAAATAACAAATATCTACGCGGTTAAAAGATGACATGCTGTTGTCGTGTTATATATGTTATAGTAAGTACGAACTAATCAAAAACAAGAAGGAGGTATAGAGCAATGGAAGAAAGGTATTGCCAAAGCTGCGGTATGCCCATGGGCGCGGCGGACGAGATGTACGGAACAAATGAGGACGGAAGCATAAGCGGGGATTACTGCAAATACTGTTTTGATAAGGGGGCTTTCACTGCGGATTGCACTATGGAAGAAATGATCGAATTTTGTGTTCCCCATATGGCCACCGCCGATTCCGGCTTAAGCGAGGAAGCGGCCCGAAAAATGATGACAGAATTCTTCCCCACTTTAAAACGTTGGAAAACGGCATAGAAAACCACTTATACAAACCCCATCACCCGCAGTATAAACACAAAACCGAACATGGTCAAAGCGGAAAAACCCGTGCCCACCACTATGGCTTGGGATGTAAGCTGATGATCGGCGCCCATTTGAAAAGCCAGGGGGAAACAGGCTACCGCCGGCGGTCCGGCGAACATGGCCAAAATCACGGCCATCTGTACGGGGTCGAATCCCATTCGGCAGGCTACAAGCACCACCGCTATGGGCAGTACGGTCAGTTTAATTAATACGGAGATTAAGGCCAAGCGCAGCTTGGCTTGCTCCCCCCGAAAGTGTACAGAAGCCCCTAGGGTAAACAAGGCCAGCGGCATGGCCATGTCGGACATATATCCCAAGGGCGTTATCAGCAATTGTGGCGGTTTAAGGGGAAAGAACGAGCAGATTATGCCTAAAACAGCGGCAATGATCAGGGGATTGGCGCAAATATTTTTAAACAGCATGGCCTTGCCGACGCCTTGCTGTTTATTCTTGTACAAGACTAATACGGATAAGATATTTAGCAGCGGAACCATGAAAATCAGTACGACTGCTGTTTTGGTTATACCGGGCTGCCCCACCAGATTATAGATAAAAGGCAGCCCCAGCAGCACGCTGTTGGAATGAAAGCTGGTTTGGATAAAGGCGCTGCTGGAAGAGACATTCCGGATAAAGCGGGGTGTGATCAGCCAAAGCAGCGCTAAGCTTACCATTGTGCCGCCCACGCAGAGGGAAGTGAGAGGTAAATCGAAATCCGCTCTGAAGTCGCTTTGCAAGATATTAAGAAATAGCAGGCATGGCAAGGCTACATAGAAGCAGACCTTGGTGCTGGCTTCTACAAAAGTGTCGTCAATAAAACCCCTGTTTTTAAATACAAAACCCAGCACCACAATAAGAAAAAGCGGTACTACCGCGTTTAGGCTGAATAATAGCTCTTCCATATATAGCCTCCTTAAGCATAGCGAGATAGCCTCCCCTACTTTTCTGGTTTGTACGGCGTAGAGCACAGGGGAAAAGCGGTGCGGAAAAGGCCGTCGCGGTGGAAATAGGCGGCTTGGGCCGCCGCCGCGGTGGGGATGGCTGCTATTTCCCCCAGACCTTTGGCCCCGCCGGCAGGTTGGTTGTGATAGAGGGACACGTCCTTCTTGCCCACAAACAGCGGCACTATTTCCGGCGCATCTCCTGCTTTCAGCAGACCCAAGCGGGCAAAGGTAGCCTGGGGGGCGCCGTCGGTAAGGCACATGTCCTCGGAGAGCGCATAGCCCAAGCTCATGAGCACCCCTCCCTCTACCTGGCTCTCCGCTAGCAGGGGATTTATTATGCGCCCGCTGTCGTGGGCGGCAATCACGCGCTTGATACGTCCCTCTTCATCCAATTCCGCCAGATGGGCGGCATAGCTGTAGGCCACGTGGCTGACGGGGTTGCTTTTTTCCGCGCCTAGGGGGTCGGTCATTCCGGAGTATTCGCCGGAGAATTCCCGCCCCTCCAGAGCGGACAAGCTGACCGCCCTATCCAGCGCTTCCCTGAGTAAGCTAGCGGCCCGGCGCGCCGCTTCCCCGGCGAATAAGCTCTGGCGGGAAGCCGTGGTATTACCACAATCCGGGCTGGTAGCGGTATCAGGGGCATTCACATGAACCAAGGCGGGCTTGAGTCCCGTCTCCTCGCAAACCATTTGTAGCAGTACCGTGGCCAGCCCCTGGCCAATACAGGCCCCACTGCAATATACCTCCGTCAACCCATTTTCTATGCGTATCAGGCAGCGCCCCATGTCCTTTATGCCCATGCCCAAGCCGCTGTTCTTGATGGAACAGGCCAAACCGGCTTGTGGGTTAGCCGCGTAATAGGGGTAAATGGCATCCAGAGCTTCCTCTATGGCGCAATCAGATTCCGCTATCTGCCCATTGGGCAGGGTGTCTCCGGGCTTGAGCGCGTTTTGCCGCCGCAGTTGCCAAGGGTCAAAGCCCGCCTGTTGGGCCAGTAAATTCAGATTAGCCTCGGCGGCAAAGCAGCTTTGGCTCACCCCGAAGCCGCGAAAAGCGCCGCCGGGGGGGTTGTTGGTGTAATAGGCGCGGCCCTCTATATCCACATTAGGGATGCGATAAGGACCCCCCGCATGGGTGCAAGCCCGTTGCAGAACCGGACGGGAAAGGGAGGCATAAGCCCCCGCGTCCGCCACTATGCGCACCTTCACCCCTGTAATATTACCCGCAGCGTCGCAAGCCGTGGTATAATCTATCTCCATGGCATGGCGCTTGGGATGCACCAGCATGCTTTCGGCGCGGCTAAGGGTCAGCTTAACGGGGCAGCCGCAATGATAAGCCAGCAAAGCCGCATGATGCTGCACGCTCATGTCCTCCTTGCCACCGAAGCCACCGCCTACCGTCGCCGCGCGCACCCGCACCCGCGCAGGCGGCAGGCCCAGCATAGCCGCCACCTCCTTACGTGTCTGATACACGCCCTGGTCGCCGCTGATCATATGTATCTCGT
>Ga0082212_10010135_pt1 | contig 12094 bp, 13 predicted proteins | sample TergutNt197P3_FD_71548 | JGI IMG/M metagenome (GOLD analysis project Ga0082212, IMG submission 71548) | Neocapritermes taracua P3 segment gut microbial communities from Petit-Saut dam, French Guiana - Nt197 P3 | ecosystem: Host-associated > Arthropoda: Insects > Digestive system > Gut ... | reverse complement strand
TTTTATAAAAAGATTTAGGAGAACAATAATGAACATAAATAAAAAAACAGTATTATTATTTCAGGATAATGGCAGCGATGATTTTTTCGACCTTGAAAGCAGATTGACTGCTTTGCTTTTTGATAAAGACATGATTGAAAAAGCAAACAAAATTATCTATGAAGAAAACGAAGATTGGGAACTTATAAACAATTTTAAAACAATGGAAGAAATAAAAGAAGCGTTGGATAAAAACGGAATCGAATATGAAGAAATTGAAATGAGTTTCGTTGACTATAACAACGACAGGGAGGATTAAACATGCAGGTTTTAATGGAAATAAACGCTTGGGCTAACCGGTGCGGATATTTTTTCAATGCGTATCTTGAAAAAGATATTTCAATGAACAACGGATATAACTGCCGGCATACCGAATGTGATCATATTGAACAAGGTGTTGGCGGCTGCCACGCCGGGGCTTGTCCTTTCGGTTTTGAAGCAGATGAAGAAGATTGTATAAATTTCGGTATGGAATATGAAGAAGCAAATTTTATCATTGTTGATATACCGGAAGAAGATTATAACGAAAATATTATGTGGATACGGAAAATAACCCCGAAACGCGAGAGCAAGCCTAAAATAAACATCGAAATATTTGTTGATTCAAACGAAGATTTACATAGCTTTAAAACAGATATTTATAAAGGATTAGACAACACTTTAGCCATAATATCCAACGATAAAACCAATTATGAGTTATACGCTGAATACGGAATACTAAATATGTATAAAAGCGAAAAAAACGATGACGGAGAATTTGAGACTACGGAAAAATATCACGCTTATGAATATATGGATGAAATGGAAGATTTAGAAACATTTGTTCAAAAATTGATTAAATTATTTTTATAAAAAAGTTCGAACAACAACGAAAAAATATGGGTATGAACCAAACCGACAAAAATCAATAATTTTAATGTAAACCGGATTGCATATATAAGCAGTCCGGTTTTGCTTTTTATGAGAAAGAAATTTTAACAAATAAAACAATTTTCTATATTTTTTATCGTGTATAATTGTATTTAGGTATATGGATTATTGTTACTTATTTAAAACCATGAACGGTTAATATTTTGTCAACAACTATTTTATACTATTTTTCTGATGCTTTGATGTTTTAGATATAAATTGATTTTACATTATATGAGGCAGTAATTACCAAATGATTATATATTATGATAATAATAAAAACGATATTTCAGAAGAACAATTAAAAGGATTTTTCGTTGGCTGGAAAAAAACGCTGACTGCCGAACAGCACCGTAAACTCTTATATGGAAGCACGTATTTTGTTATTGCGGTTGACGATGAAACGAATCAGGCGGTCGGTTTCATCACAGCATTAAGCGACGGTGTAAATTCGGGATTTATTCCATTGCTTGAAGTCCTGCCTGACTATCAGGGCAAAGGAATCGGAACAAAATTAATGGAAGAAATATTAATAAGGCTGAATAAAATCCCCAATATTGATCTGACATGCGATGTAGAATTGCAGCCGTTTTACGAGCGGTTCAAAATGCTCAAATCAACCGGCATGGTGTTAAGAAAATATTTAAATACATAAAGGAGCGGCGAGCTTATGAAAAACGAAAAAACCCGATGTCCATGGGCGGAAAACGATGAAAAAATGGCGAAATATCATGATGAAGTCTGGGGCTTACCCGAACATGACGATCAGAAGCTGTTCGCAAAACTTTGTCTGGATTCAATGCAGGCAGGGCTTAATTGGCGTACGATTCTATATAAACAGGAAAATTTTGAAAAGGCTTTTGATAATTTTCATATTGAAACAGTCGCCGGCTACGACGAGGCAAAGTTTGAGGAATTGATACAGGATACCGGAATTGTACGCAACCGGTTAAAAATCCGCGCAATAATAAACAATGCCAACCGCGTTTTGGAGATACAAAAAGAATACGGAAGTTTTAATGCTTATATATGGAGTTTTACAAAAGGAGAAGTCGTCAAAAATAATTGGCAGACGCTCGGTGAAATTCCGGTTTCCAGCCCGTTAAGCGACGCAATCAGCAAAGACTTGATAAAACGCGGGTTTAAATTTGTAGGCACCACTATCATTTACGCTTATCTGCAAGCGGTAGGAGTCGTAAACGACCATTTGGAGAGCTGCTTTTGCTATCAATAAAAAAATAGAGAAAGAAAAGTTTTTATTATGAAAGAACCGGAAATGGCAGCCGAAGACGCTGTAGAAATCATCAAACTGTTAGAACAAAACGGCATCGAAGTATATGTTGACGGCGGTTGGGGTGTTGACGCTCTGCTCGGTGGGCAGACGCGAAAGCATGAAGACCTTGATATTGCCGTACCCCACAGATTTGTGCCGAAATTGCGTGAACTTCTGGAAACTCACGGGTATGAAGATGTACTCCGCGATGACACGCGCGACTGTAATTTTGTGATGGGCGACGATAGGGGACATTTGGTTGACATACACTCCTATACTTTTGACGAAAACGGAAAAAACATATTCGGCGTTGCTTACGAACCTCATCATTTGATTGGGAGCGGCACAATAAACGGTTATCCGGTAAAATGTCCGCCGCCGGATGTGATGGTCGAGTTTCATACTGGATACGATGTTGATGAAAATGATTACAGCGACACAAAAGCGTTATGCGAGCGATTTAACATACCTCTGCCAAAAGATTATGAAAGGTTTGAATACTGATTATTTTAAAAAATATATATTTAAAACAGGAGAAACATAATAATATGCAGCCAAGTCCATTAATAAACAAAAAAATAGTGCGAAACAATATAAATTTAAAGAACGCACAAAAACAAGAGAAGCGGCTAAAAGGCAAAGGCAGCAGAAAACCGCTTAAAAATTATTTGGGTAAAATCGTTTCTTTATCATCACCCGAATTAATCGGTAACGAGTCAGGCGTACCGAATTTTATACCCGATATTTCCACAGAGGATTTACTTGCCGCTCTTGAAAATGCAGGTATTACGGGAATGAGCGGCAACGGGTTTCCCATACACAGCAAAATCAATACTTTTCTTTCGGCGAATTCTGATAAAAAGATATTGTTGATTAACGCCGTCGAATGCGACCCCGCGCTCAGGCACGACGAATGGCTGCTGGATAACAGATACAACGAAATCACGCAAGGTATTCATTATCTGAAACAAGCTCTTTCGTTAGACCAAGTGGTTTTAGCCACTAAAAATAAAAATATTACATCAAACAGTGATTTTTCCGTTTCCATCGTCCCACCGAGATATCCGATGGGAGAAGAACATTTTTTGATTAAACAGGTACTCGGAATCTCTTTAGAAATAAAAGAAAAACCAGCGGAGTATGGTATTCTGGTGTTGAATGTCCAAAGCATATATCAAATATGTAAAATCGTGAATCAATGCTACGACGGCGGACGTTTTATCACAGTTGCCGATCTAACAAGTGCTTCCGCAAGGATTGCATATATTTACCCGACTGACAGTATATCAAGACTCTTACAAAAATGTTTCGATGAAACAGGGGATAAATCCATATATCGCGGTTATGGGGTAATGTCATGCGTCAAAGCCGCCGAAACTGATGATTTTTCTAAACATGAAATGTTCGCGGTGTATGCAGCCCCGCCGAATATAGATAATGCAAACCATTGCAGACATTGCGGCAGTTGCATCAGAAAATGTCCCGCAAAAATTAAGGTTGCCAAAGTTGTTTTGTCTGTTGATAATAATAAATCCATTGATTATGGTTCCTACAATCTTGAACGGTGCGTCAAATGCGGAGTCTGCACATATTTTTGTCCGGCATCGAAAAATGTTTCGGGGTATGTTAAGGAGATACTGGATAAATAGCGGAGGTTATAATAGCAGATAATAAAGAACAAATTTTATACGGAGGGGTCTTTATATGATACCGTTAGATAATTACGAAAAATGGGCAGAAAGATTAAGCGAAGCAAATACTTTTGAGGTAGGGTCTGATATTGAAGTGAACAAGATATACCTAAAAGAATTTTTAGAAGCTCCGATACATAGATACACGCCTGTTCTGTCATGGTATATCAAATCAAAATGGGTTGACGCTTTTAAGATGATAAAACCCGACGCACCGATTGAAGTAGCGGAGCTTGCTTCCGGCAGCTCGGTGTTTGTCCCGCAGGCGATCGCGCAGCATTATATTAATCCCCAAACGAAATATACGACGTTTAACTTGAACAAGCGGCTTACTGCGGGCTTTAAGGCGCAAACAAGATTTTTGCCAATAAAAATCGACGTTGTCGAAGACGCGGCGCAAAAAATAGACGACTATATTGGCAGGGACAAAATCGACGCTGTTGTTTTTGAACACGCCATCAACGATATACTTCAAGGCATGTTCGCATCGCGTAATAATATTGACACTATTGATACGGACTGGTTTGAGATATTGCCCGAAATGATAAAAATTATATCGGCAGAATACAGAAACGGGACTTTTGACGCCGCTGTAAAAGATGAGTTCCTGACATTACTAAAATCATGCCTGAACGTACTCAAGCCAAATGGTGTCATGGCGTTTTTTCAATTTATGTACCAAGAGGATTTAAATCTTGGCTATGATGCGGAGCTTTACGGAAACATGGTTGATGTTGTACGCAAATGGGTGCATGACGCAGAAATAGGTCAGGAAATATTTTTCGACGGTTTTGAGCCGCATTGGTGGATGTTTATACAAAAAGTCTAATAATTTTAGATAGGGGTAGAGATATGATAAATGTTGTTATTAATATAACGGAAGAATATGATAATTTGATACATTTCGCTGGCAGTTACGATACGCAGGCTGACGACATAAAATTTATCGCCCGCTATAAGGATTTTATATATGAAAGCAAAATGTCCGAAAGCAAGCATACTTTTGAGTTATATATTCCGTTTGCCGGTTCAGGTAATATTAATTTATTTGTACATCAGGGGAACGGGGAATTATTTCCGGCTAAAATCAGCTATGAATATCCGGCAAGGCTCAACGATTTGCCGCACTCTTTTTTCATTGGCGATAATACGTTGATAACAAAAACAGAAAACGGCTCACTTTATGCTGAACCGCTTGAATATGAAAAACTCTGCTCTTCCGTAAATCTTTATATCGACGCAAATTTTTCCGACAAAAAATATGAAGACGACAAAAAAGTTTTACAGGAATACTTGAAGCAGTATCAAGCCATGTCAAAAAAGGAAATCTGGCTGATAACGGACAGGCGTGACAGGGCTGACGACAACGGGGAATATTTTTTCAGGTATAGCGTTAAAATAGACGACGGGATTGAAAAGTATTTCGCCGTTACTGAAGATTCTCCCGACGCGGAACGCATGGCGCAGATAGGAAACATCGTTTATTTCGGTTCGGCGCAATTTAAATTATTATGTTTATTCGCCGATAAATTTATTTCCGCCCAGTTGAATACAAGACTGCGTGATTACTGGAATAAACACTCATATATCTTATATGCAGGGCTTGACAGAGCTAAAACTGTCTTTTTACAGCACGGAATCATCATACACGGGATTTCCGGCTGGCTGAGGAAACTCAACCAAAATATAAAATTATTTGTGACTTCTTCGCCTCATGAATATAACGAAGTGTTAAGCGACGATTACGGTTATGATAAAAGCGTTGTAAAACTGACGGGAATGCCCAGATACGACAGCCTTTATGACAATAACCAACGAAAAATCTTTTTCGCCCCTACATGGAGATTCAGTATTGACAGAGATAAATTGCAGAAATCGGAGTATTGCAAAAAAATAAGCAGGTTTTTAAGCGATAAAAATTTTATTAAAAAGCTAAAAGAACACGGCTACGGGTTGATGTTCAAGCCCCATCCCATGTTTGCGGATATTGTTTCATATTTCAAAGCGGACGAATATGTCGAGATAATACCGTATAATGTTTCTTATCAGACTTTATTTGCCGAAAGTTCGCTACTGATAACCGACTTTTCATCGACGGCTTTTGATTTCGCCTATTTGAAAAAGCCCGTGATTTATTATCATTTTTTCGAGAACCACATGGGAAAATCATATTTTGATTACGAAACGATGGGGTTCGGAGAGGTTACCGCGGACTACGATAAACTTATTGATATGGTCATTGAATACATAGATAACGATTGCGTCATGAAAGACGAATATAAACAGAGGGTTAACGAATTTTTCGCGTATTTTGACAAAAACAATACCCGGCGTGTTTACGATGAGATTATTAAGATGTAATTTTTGAGTAAAACGTAAAGACAAAACCGTTTGTAAGGATTGAAAATCAATCTTTTCAAGCGGTTCTTTGTTTTATATAATATTTGTTATTACGGCGTAGCGAGATTTTGCGCGGCGGTTTAATAATGCTTATACTGCGGTGTTTGCATATTTTTGCAAATCTTCTTTTATCGCGTCAAGCTCCTCGGACGGAAAATGCAAAGAATAACTTCCGCTTACTATTTTTTCGAGCAAATTTTGACTACGGCTAAACGGCGCAATATTTTTGGAAATTCCGGATTTCAAACCTCTGAACAGCAGACTTGTAAATTCATCTTCTGCGCCGTGTTCAATGCGGTTTATTGTGTCAGATAAAATTGCGTGTTTGGCGGCAAGTTTGAAATGTTCTAACGCGGCGGCATAATCATTTTTATTTAAATAAAATTCGCAAAGATGAAAATGAGCGTTGTTGAGTTGACTGCTAAAAAAACCGAAATTTCCATCTTCGCAAAAAATATTTATTGTATCAATAACTTTGTGATTCAACGCCGCATTTTCATCGGAATTATATTCCGCTATTCCGCTGTCAAGGTTGATGTTCAGTTGTAAAATTTCCGTACATATATCGTTTATATCCAATGCGATTTCTCTTTGTATATGCTTGAATTTTTCCGTACCTTTGAGTGTATGTCCGAGTAAATACTCGCGCGTTGCGCCCCTGCCCGACAATTTATCTACCAAAAGCCGCGCTTTTTCGTGTTCGTCCATATCGCAATATGCATAACACAGTTGCTGTATCGCCACATGCCTTGTTTTATCATCGGTACATTCCGCGAGAATCTTTTCACCGAAAGCGATTATTTCTTCGTTGAACGCTTTTCGTTTTGTTTCCGATTCTGCTGGAAGCCGCGCAATATTATAAAGAGCACACATAAGAGTTGTCATTAATGTGTAACTGTTCGGATATTCTTTTATTCCTGCGCGAAGTATTTTTTCGGCTTCTTCATACCGGCTTACAATAAGGCAATTCCACGCTTCTTTTTGGATTTTCTCAATACGTTCTTTTTTTACGTTAATGTCAATGCCGAGAAGCGTGTCCGATGATATGTCAAATATATTCGCAAGCATGGGTATCATTGTTATGTCGGGGAGCGTTAAATTGGTTTCCCATTTTGAAACGGATTGCGGAGATATATTAAGGTATTCTGCAAGCTGTTCCTGTGTCATGTCTTTTTGTTTGCGTATCTTTTTTAAGGTTTCTCCAAAATTTTTCATATAAATTTCTCCTGTTATAATAGGTTTAAATTCAAAAACGTTTTTGTGATTATATTATAACAGAGATTTTTTGCAAAAACAATGTATCGTTAAGTGATATAAACTCACTTGTGAGGTGTTTTTTGCTTCATTAGATTCTACGAATAATATTACCCGTCCCTTGATGGCTTATATAACCGGAACATACGGTTAAAATAGAAATATTTACATTTTTTCCGTTGTATGAACGGATTGATTATGATATATTATAATTGAGCTTTTATACACCGTTATCTGATAACAGAAATGCGGCAAAAACTTTTATTGTAGAGGTTAAACATGAATATTATTTATAATGATACGAAAAAAGATTTACCTGTCGAGCAATTATATCATTTATTTTTTTCAGCAGGCTGGGCAGGCTCCGAAATTACTCCGGACCCGGATATGCTAAAAAAGTTTAATGTTCCTTTTATTAATTCCACTTTCGTGATTTCCGCATGGGAAAACGAACGTTTGGTAGGAGTTGTAAGGGTATTAAGCGATAAATTTATCAGGTCAATAATATATGATTTAGTAGTTGACCCCGAATATCAAGGCAATGGAATAGGTACGGAACTGGTAAAACGGTGTATTGCACACTATCCAAAATCAGAATGGTTACTTGGGGCAACGAAAAATATAGCAGGTTTTTATGAAAGAATCGGATTCCAAAAAGGCGATCCGAACAGTGACGGTGTTTATTTATCAATTCCGCATCAACGCGCCAAATAGTAATATATTTGACCTTTACAAGAATTAAATATATAATCGACAGGAGGTATATTAGATTGAACGAATTACAAGATATTATCAAAAAGAACCAGGAAAATTGGGAAAATGAAGTTGAATCAGGCGCACACTATACGATTCCTGATTTAACCTTGAATACGGATTTATTAAAACAATTTGCTAACGGCGATTTGTTGGGTTGGAGCGAAAAAAAGGGTAAGTTAAATAATCCGTTGTTGAAAAAAATCCGTCAATATGAGTATGCCGATATAAAAGGGAAAAAGGTGCTTTGTTTGGCATCGGGGGGCGGTAACCAATCGGCGATGTTTTCGTTGCTCGGCGCGGACGTGACAGTGGTGGATATATCGCAGGGACAATTAAACGCAGACATAACGGCGGCAAACCATTACGGTTATACTGTAAAAACCGTTCAATGCAGTATGACCGATTTGTCTGTTTTCGAGGACGAATCTTTTGATATTGTTCATCAGCCGATTTCTATATGCTTTGTTCCCGATGTTGCATTGGTATATAAAGAAGTATTCCGTGTGCTCAAAAAAGGCGGGCTGTATCATGTAGACCATATAAACCCCGCGACGCACCCGACATCGTATGAAAACGATATCGACGGATGGGACGGCACCGGTTTCAGAATCAGTTCACCATATATAGGCGGACCGCTAATGATAGACGAAAACGGCAATGAAAATATGACTTGCGGAGAGCCGACAGGCGAATTCCGTCATTTGTTTATAGATATATTCTGCAAATTAACGGAAGTTGGGTTTCAAATAAAGTATATTTGGGAAGATGAACGAAATTTGGTTACTGCGTTAAATCCGCAGAATGAAATTAAACCTTGCGATGGTTCATACGATAACAGTTTTTCTGTCGTCCAAAGATATATGAATGTTTTATCATGCAAATAACTTATTTATATTGAGGTAACTAATGTTAAAAAATGTATTTTATATGTTAAATAAGAAAAACAGCGATAAATTGAATCTGCATAAAAAACAAGGCAATTCAAAATTATTATTTAAAGCAGATTTTGAAAAGTTCGACTTTGATTTTAAGAATATACTGGGTTGGATATATTATCCAAATTATTGTTTTGCGACAATAATCGACAATAAAATAGTATCATGCGCAAGTGCCGGGTATCATGCGGACAAAATTAATAATAATATCATAGAAATAACCGTAGCAACGCACGAGGACTACAGAGGAAAAGGCTATGCAGTTTCAAATCTTGTTGCATTATGCGAATATGTTTTGAATATGCGGGAAAATAGAGAAATACATTATATGACAGGCGTAGATAATATTGCCGCGCAAAAAGCCGCAATATCAGCCGGATTGATTAAAACATGGAGTATCTATATTTTGTCGAGAAAATTAAAAAACAGTTGGTAACATTACATACAGCGCAAGGATGGGAAAATTTTGCCCATCCTTGTTTTTGGTTTATATTATTTAATTCGCTGATGTCAATATTATATAATATTTGTTATTACGGCGTAGAGAGGTTTTACGTGGCGGATTTAATAATGCTTATTATCGAAAGCTACTCGTTATTGAAAACATAATATTTCGCTTGCATATCCCACAATTCCGAGTAAAGACCACTGCATTTTAGTAATTCGTCATGCGAACCGTATTCAACAATCTCACCATTTTTAAATACGGCAATAGCATCACAAAACCGTGCGCTTGACAATCTGTGTGAAATATACACGGCAGTCTTTCCTCCTACAAGCCCGTTAAAGTTTTGGTACATTTCATATTCCGCGCGAGGGTCGAGAGCGGCAGCTGGTTCGTCTAAAACTACAATCGGCGCATTTTTAAATAACGCCCGTGCTAATGCTATTTTTTGACCTTCTCCGCCTGACGGTTCAAATCCTTCTCCATCAAAATTTCGGAATACAAAGGTTTGTACACCTTTTGGTAAGTTGTCTAATTTTTCGCCGAATCCCGCTGTGCGTAAAGCCGTTTCCACTTCGCTGTCGTTTACATTATCGCTTTCGGCAAGTGCCACATTATCTTTCAATGATAACGCATATAGTTTGTAATCTTGAAATACCGTTGAGAATAACGCCATGTATCTTTCAAAATCAATATCGCGTATATCAACGCCGTCAAGATAAATCACGCCTTCTGTTGGGTCGTAAATACGGCAGAGCAGTTTTACAAAAGTTGTTTTCCCTGCGCCGTTTTCACCTACAATAGAAAGTTTTTGCCCCGGTTTTAGCATTATATTGATGTTACGCAGGGCATATCCCTCTTGTCCGGGATATGAAAACGATATGTCCCTAAACTCAATTTCATGTTCACCTTTTGGGATAGGCAAATGAGCATTGTCGCGCATTTTCGCGGGGACATTGAGGTATTCTTCAATCGCGTCATAATAATTGCGGTAAATGCCTACTTCAATAATGTTTTGCATAAGTCCGCGCATGGCTCCCGAAAAAGCCGCAACGCCGCCGACATACATTGAAAAATCTCCGATTGTAATATGCCCACCCAAAAATTGCATTACAAGATAAGCGTAGGAAATAACTTGTTGGATTAAACCGGTAAAAGAATTAAATACGCCGGATTTTATTCCGAGCTGATTGTTCTTTTTGTATAATTCAAATCCGTAATCCCAATGTTTCTTTTCCCTGCCCATTAACCAGTTGCCGAGATTATTAAGACGAAGTTCCTTGCCGTAAGAAAAATCTTCTATAACCTGTCCGTAATACATAGTTCGTCGATTCAATACCGTCATTTCTAACCGCATTTGAGCTTGCTTCTTTTGAACGCGGGATTCAAACAGGCTTGATAACAATACCAATACAACGAAGATTATCACAATCAACGGATTCAAAGTCGCCACTACCGCAATCACGCCGACCATTGTAAATGCTTTGCCGATTATGTCTATTGCCATGTCAAGCACATAGCTGAAACCATGCCAGTCGCCGAACAAGAATTTTTCGGCTTTTTCTTTCATTTCAAGATAACGGCTGCTTTCTATGTCAGCGTAATCGGCATTAATTGTTTTACCATGCAAAAATTCATTGAAGCGTTGCGAAATGGTTATCCTGTGCGTAAACCCTGTGAGCATTAACCAGTTGGAAATTGCGGTCGCTACGAAAGTATATCCGACTAAAATACCGATATATAACGCAATATATGAAATCCTCTGTTCACCCATTAATTCGTTTATAATGTAGCGCGGCATTACAACCGCTACTATCGGAATCATAGAAGATATAAATTGATTTAATATATTGTAAACCAAGTACCGTTTTTCGTGTTGCCAACTAAATTTTATAAAAAATAACAAACCTTTTATCATAAAAATACCTCCAATTTTATGTCCGTAATAAATACGGGAAAATCAGAGCGCGTCGCGCTCCTTATGGGCATGAAAAAAGCCATAAAGAGCATAACAACAAAAGGGTATATTACTCCCTTTGTTGTAACCGTAAAAGCTCTTTACGGCTTAAATGTTGATATAAGGCTTATCGTTTCTTCTCATCATTCGCATGATTAATCCTCCGTACTTAATATAAATTCGTTAATTTCTACGCCAGCATCATGCATAGCATAGAAAAGATTTCTAACCTGCATATATCATAACATTAAAATGTGAAAAAATATCGACTAAAAATAACGAAAACGGATAACGCAAGGTTTCGCTTTTCAATCTTCGGTTATGACAATACCATATTTAATTTATATATTATTATACTCCCGTTCAATGATTTTGAGTGCGTCCGCCATTAATTCCCAAAACATTTCGTCGCCTTTTTCTTCAGTTGGCATACCA
>Ga0082212_10010134_pt1 | contig 12097 bp, 10 predicted proteins | sample TergutNt197P3_FD_71548 | JGI IMG/M metagenome (GOLD analysis project Ga0082212, IMG submission 71548) | Neocapritermes taracua P3 segment gut microbial communities from Petit-Saut dam, French Guiana - Nt197 P3 | ecosystem: Host-associated > Arthropoda: Insects > Digestive system > Gut ... | reverse complement strand
CGGCTGGAAAATCTTCCTGGGAAACTTTCTCCTTCAACTGCTCTATGTCTTTCGGCAGGGTTTCAAGATATTTTTCAAGGAGTTTACGGGCAATCGCGGGAGGCAGATTCAGCCCCGAAACGATTCCATTTAAAATTTCTTCACGCATATTTTTCTCCCCCCAACATAAACCGGTTGGAATAATTAATCATACCATCCTTGAAAAAAATACCCAAAATCGACATTATTATAGATTAAATAAGAAATATTAAAAATGTGTTTCGTAGAATTTATATGAATAAACCTGATGATGGAAAAATAAACGAAAAAAACCGCTCGTTTACGACAGGGATGGCGGCGGACGCAGTCATGAGAGTGTTGAAATCAAACGCTTTCACTCTGGGGCTATGCTTTTTTTTAACCGTGTTCCTGGTGTTTATTTCAGTATATTCCACGTACACGGTTCGCGAATCTCTGAAAAAATATAACGAAACCATTGAAAAACACCTCAGATCGCTGGCCCTGCTTGCCGTCGATATCGTTCCCGTCGAGGATCTTGACCAGATAAAATCCGCCGAGGATATGGATAAACCCGTTTACGCCGACGCCAAAAAACGGCTTGACGAGTTCAGCAGCCAATGGAACCTGCTGTTTGCGTATTACATACGCGCAACATCCGATGGCCGGTTTCAGTACATTGTCGACAACGCCTACGATCCCGAACTTACGGACGGTCCAGACAGTTTTTTCGATATGGATGATGAACCTGCGGCAAAAGCCGCGCTCAAAGGGGAGGTTGTCAACAATAAAGTCGGCGAATACGTCGACGAATGGGAAGGAATAATATCGGGTTTCGCGCCCGTATTCGACCGTAACGGCGAAATATATTGCGTCGCGGGAGTCGATATAAATGACGAATCTATTCTCCGCGCGGAAAATAATATCAGCTTGCTGCAAATTATCACGCTGTTCCTTACGATCGCCACAGGCATCAGGGTAATTTTTGCGTACCGCGATAAAGTTGAATCTTCAATACGGGCAAGCCGCGCGAAAAGCGAGTTCCTTTCAAACATGAGTCATGAAATGCGCACGCCGATGAACGCGATTCTGGGAATGACGGCGATCGCGAAAGCGTCGTATGACCTTGAAAAAAAGGATTACTGTCTCGACAATATCGACACCGCCGCCACACACATGGTCAAAGTAATCAACGATGTTCTGGACATATCAAAGATCGAGGCCAATAAATATAAACTTTCTCCGGTCTGTTTTGATTTTGAAAGGATGCTTCAGAAAGTAATAAGCATCATCAATTTTCAGACCGAGGGAAAGCAGCAGGAATTCCATGTCCGCCTTAACGGCGATACTCCGCGCTTTATTATCGCGGACGATCAGCGTCTGACGCAGGTTTTGACAAACCTGCTGTACAACGCCGTGAAATTTACGCCGGAATGGGGCGCCATCACGCTTCACGCGCGCAGCACACATGAAAACGAAGGCGTAAACACCCTGTTGATAAGCGTGGCGGACACCGGAATCGGTATCACGGAAGAGCAGCAGCCAAGGCTTTTTGACTTTTTCGAGCAGGCGGACAACAGCACTTCGCGGCAGTTCGGCGGCACCGGGCTGGGTCTGGCTATTTCAAAACGCATTGTTGAAATGATGGGCGGCAGGATATGGGTTGAATCCACGCCCGGACAAGGTTCGGTATTTTCATTCACCATACAGGCAAAAACGGGAGAGGAACAACCGGATAAAACCACGAATTCCGGGATTGACTGGAGTTCCATTCGCGTGCTGGCGGTGTGCGCCCTGGCGGAAATCCAGGATTATTTCCGGATGACGGCACAGAGGTTCGGCTTTATATGCGACATAGGCGACGACAGCGAACAGGCGCGCGGTTTTATCGAAAAGGACAATGAATACGACATTGTTTTTGTCGATGGAAAAATTCCCGACATAGCCGATTTGATCGAAATTATCCAAAACTCCGGACAACATGGCCGTGACCAAAAACGGACTCAGGTGGCGGCCATTGTATCCACTCTGGAATGGGAGATACTTTCCGAGAAATTCCGCGGGGCCGGCATAGACCATTACCTGTCAAAACCCATACTTCCATGCTGTATTGCAGATTGCCTTAATTCCTGCTTCAAAGGTCAGGATACGCCCGGCAAGCGGGAGGACGATGTCGAAGAATTCGCCGGCCGCCGCATACTGCTGGTCGAGGATCTTGAGATTAATCAGGATATTATCAAGGCGCTTCTTGAGCCTACGCTCATTGAAATTGTCTGCGCCGGAAACGGCGTGGAGGCAGTGAAGATTTTCAGCGAATCACCCGAGAGCTACGACATGATTTTTATGGATGTACAGATGCCGGAGATGGACGGTTACACCGCAACGCGGCGCATCCGGGCGCTGGACGTACCGAAAGCGCGTGCCATACCGATTATTGCCATGACCGCCAATGTTTTTCGCGAGGATGTTGAAGAATGCCTCGCGGCCGGCATGAACGACCACATAGGAAAACCCGTAAACTTTAATGAAGTAATTAAACGAATCCGCGAACACCTTTCGTAATGGTTGCCTCTTCAACCAGCATTATCGGGATATCGTCTCTTACCGGATAAATGCGCCCGCATTTTACGCATTCGAGACCTCTGTCGTCTGCGGTCGGCTTTACTTCCTCGCGGCAGAGAGGGCAGGCCAGAATTTCAAGAAGTTCTTTTGGAACAGACATAACACACTCCGGGGTTCAATGGGTTCAACGTAACATAGCGAAATTATTCGTCGATTATTGTTTGGGAATCTCGAAATCTTTCATGGTGAGAGTTGGATTGATTTGTATTTTCTCAAACCGCATTACTCTGTCAATAGTATCTGCTTTGTATGTAACAACACGGGGAAACATGATGCCGTCAACCGCCGTCCATTCGCTGAACCGCATAACGGTTTCTAATTCTTCATAGTTTGGAGTTGGCGGTACCCAAGGGCCTCCGGGTGTGTGGGAAGTCACTAACCATTGCTTGTATCGGATAATTGAAGGATATTTGCTTTGCGCGTCGAATTCTATTTCACAAAGTACGCCACTGGGCGTAGTGATAACAAATCTGTCCGGTATCGAGCCGGAGGACATCGTCAGCGGCATTGGGCCGGCCTTCATTAGTGTTCCGATCAGAAGACGCGCCATAAACCCTAATTGCGCATTGATCGTATCCGGATCTTTGGAAACAATCGGCTTTGGCGCTGAGTTCATAGATCCCGTTGGATCTATGATGTTCAAGTTGATAATTTCCCCTTTGGAAACGCTGCTGTATATGGTTCTTGTTGAAGGGGTAGGTGCGGTCCGAAAGTGCTTTTCGAACCTGAAATAGTTGTCAGGCGGCAGCATCCGTAATTCAAATTCAAAATGATCATAAGCAGCGGTTCCTGTTCCAGATAGTATGAGTGATTTGATACCGTCGATTTTTCCCGCGCCGCCCAGCGCTTTTTGCGCCGCATCCACCGCTTCTTTTGCCTTCGCGTCTTTCGCTGTAATGCCGTTTGACTGTGCCATCAGAAACACGGCGCTGAGACATATCGCCGCCATCGCGGGAACTCTGCGTAAGCAGAGATAAAATATACCTGTTCGCTTAATCAGCATTTCCTCTATTCCGTTTGACTGTTCTTTCATAAGCTGATTCTCCTTAAAATTCCCTTTTCTCTATTCTGCGGCAAGCGCCCGGCTTATTTCAATTCGCAGAATGTGTAATGCCGGCATTAATGATGCCGCCATAATAATCAAAAGCATAAGGACAGCCATCAATATCAGTTCCGCCAGTCCCTGATACTGCGCGCCGTTATAAAAGAAATGTGCTGAAGCTTTCCCAATCCACCAGCTTGCCAGCGCGCCAAGCAAAAGCCCCGCGTCTCCGGCTTTTACAACGTCTTTCATGACAATCCAGAATACCCGTCCGTATGTCGCGCCCATTGCGAGATGAATGGCGATCTCACGCATACGTCTCGTGATCGTAAACAAAACCGTATTCACAATACCTGTCGCCACTATTACAATCGCAGCGATAGTGAAAATAAGCACGATAAAGCTGGCCAGCACTTTTCCCGACGCGGAAGAATTTAGCAGCTTGTCCCAGGTGGTATGACGTGTAATAACGGTTTCAGGAGCGAATTTGTAAATAGTCTGTTCCGTGCCGCCCGTTCGTCGCAAAGCTACAGGATGCACGATGTAATGAATATAGGGGAGGGGGACGTAATCTATTGTAAGAGGTTCAAATACAATAGGCTCAACAGCGTCGTTTTCCCATGAGTGGTTAAGGAAGTCGGCCACTACGCCTACTACGGTTGCCGACTGATCAGACCTGTTGCGTTGAATAAGCTGGCCGATCGCTTCCTGTGGAGACCATCCCGCCGCCTTGGCAAGAGCGGCATTTAATAAAACAACCTCTCCCCGGCGGTCTTTTTCGTTGAATTCCCGGCCAGCGAGAAGTTTTCCTTTTACCGTGCGGACAAATCCGGGCGATATACCCATTCCACTCGCGAATTGCATGTTTTTTACAGTATATGGAGTTATGGAAGGCGCATCTTCAAACAGACGCCCTGTACATGCGGCCACTCGCGCGTCAGGGTCGCCGCCACGCAGCGCTTCAAGTGTTTCATGTACTATTGCCGCTCTTTTAGCCTCAGGCATATTTACTGAGTAAGCCGTCGTAGTCACCCAAACGCTGGAATCTACCCCTACGTCTTTATTAAACAGTTCAAGATAGCTTCTTACAGCCATGTTTGATATGGCCAGCAGCAGCATGGCAATCGCCGTCTGGCTGACAATCAATAGCATTCGCGTGGCTTTGTGGCTGCGAAACACGGTTAAATGGCTTCTATTGAATTCATGTCTGTAGTTTTTCAACACAACCATCATTGCGGGCATCAGACTGACAACAACCACGAAAATCATGCACCCCAGAAGAAAAACATACACGATCCAGCCGGAAGCGGGCTTGCCAAAAGCCATATTGTCAGCCGGAATCATGTTCTCAATAATCGCAAAAATACCCGGAATCATCATGCCCGCTATTACAGCGGCAATGCCGGACAACAGAAGCAATTCGAGAAACAGCGGCCTTATCAGGTTGAAAAAATTCGCCCCGAGAGCGGATTTCAACGCGAATTCACCAAGCTGATAATTGCAGCGCATCAGATAAATGCCGGCTACATTTGCGATGCACAAAATCAATATAAGACCGCCGATCAACCATGCGCCAAGCACGATCCGCCGCGTCGGCGCAAGCCGGTCTTCCAGAACAGATTTGACGGCAAGGCGCGGCACAGTTTGGTTTTTGGAAGCCGGGGCTAATCCATCCGAGATATTGAAAATCATCTGTTCCGCTAATTGCGGAGTAACACCCGGCGCAAGTCTGGCGATTACCTCTATCCTGTCATTGGCGGCCTTATTAAGAATCCATGGCGCAAACCCTATGTCTTTCTCGAAGGAGTAGAGCAATGGCAAAAACCTCTCAGGCAGTATTCCCATTAGAGTAATTTTTCCGCTGCCCGAATCGAATTCCCTGCCGATGGCCTCGTAGCCAAAGTCTTTCGTTCCCGTTCCGTGTGAGACAATCAGGGGGACAGGATGCGCCGTTTCGCTGGATAGCTTCCATTCATGAAGCCCGCTAAAAGATATTCCAAGAACGTCAAAATAATTGTCAGTAACATCAAAACCCTGAAGAGGGACATTTTGCCTGGGAGTCATAATCGGCCAGAAAGTAGTCCATCCCCCGCTCGGCGTTTCATGCCTGCGGGTTCTATGAGCGGCCAGATCGGCAAATACATCGGTTCTTTCTTTAAGCTCAAAAAAAAGGGATGTTGGCATACCGGTCAGCATTGGCGCTCCAAAGCCGTCAAGTCTCGCTTGTCCCGCAGGCGAAGCAGCCGGGTAGCCGACTTTTACCAGTTGCCCGGCATCTTTAAACGGAATTGAAAATACGGAGTATCCATACCCCGCCGCGAACATCGCGGTCGTCAAAATCAGACAGACAGTTAAAATCAGTATTGTACTGGTCTGTTTCCACGAAAGCGCCCTGCGGCAAGCCTGCATTATGTCTATGTTATGTATCATGGGCGGGCCTATCTGATAAAATCCGGGACATCTATGGTGAGTCTGATATGAACGAATTGCTCGGACAACGCGATTTGGTTTTCGTTCAAAGAAGCGCGGGAGCGGCTATGCCACAAAATAAACGCAACCAACAAAACCGCCAACATCGTTACGGCAATAATGATTCCACTGCGCGCCGGACGCTTGAAATTTATATTCATCGCTGATTCCTTTCATTAAACCCCTAATTCCTGACTCACAATACGACGGCGGGGCAATAATTGTAACGGCGCGATTCTTACTACGTTGCGTTAATACGGCAGACTTGGGAGCGCTGGCGTCCCCGCCGGCGTGTAATAAACGATGCGGGCGAAGTCCGCTTCCATCATCTATGCCCACGTCATGTTTAACTTATAGGCGATGGTAGGCGGAAGCTCTGCTTGCCCGACTTGGGAGGGCAGGAACTAATTCCCGTATTTATATGTCTATATAAATCACAATATTTTGATTTATGTCGACATATTAATTTTATATGATACAACAAGCTTATCTTGGCGCGGGAGGTTCTTGATTGATGAGACGCAAAATAATGGAAAAATTGGTTCAATGGAAAAACAAGCCATCCGGGCGTATGCCGCTTTTGGTATATGGCGCGAGGCAAGTCGGCAAGACTCATATCATACGCGAGTTCAGCGATAAATATTATAAGAATACCGCTTATTTCAATCTTGAAACCAATCAAACGGTCAGTTCCTATTTTACTGAAAACATTGAGCCGGAACGCATCCTGCGCTTCCTTGAAACAGAGTCGCGGGAACGGATCATTCCGGGGGACACGCTTATCATATTTGACGAGATCCAATCTTGCGCGCGCGCGTTGACATCCCTGAAATACTTCAACGAAAAGACGCCTGAGTACCATATTGTTTGCGCCGGCAGTCTGCTGGGCGTCGCCGTTAACCGTGAAAAGTATTCTTTCCCGGTCGGCAATGTGGACTCAATGACGTTATTTCCGTTTGATTTTGAAGAATTTTTATGGGCGCTGAATAACGAACGGCTTTGTGAGGAAATTAAATCCGCGTATGAAGAAAACGAAGCCTTGCCTTATGCTTTGCATGAAAAGGCGCTTGATATATACAAACAGTATCTGATCACGGGCGGAATGCCGCGGGCGATTTTAGAGTATATCGAAACAAAAAGCCTTTTGACCGTGCCTGATGTGCAGAATAAAATTTTGAACGACTATATCGCCGATATGGCTAAATACGCGACTAATACTGAAAGCGTGAAGATTCGCGCCGCGTATGATTCAATTCCCGTCCAGCTTGCCAAGGAAAATAAAAAGTTCCAATACAAACTGGCGCAAAGAGGGGGCACTGCGGCCATATTCGGCGCGGCAATAGAATGGCTGGGCTTTGCCGGCGTAGTGTTGAAATGCGAACGGGTCGAAAAGGGGTTTATGCCGGTCTCTGTTTATCGGGACTTGGCGAGCTTTAAGCTGTACATGAGCGATGTTGGGCTATTGACGATGAAAAGCGGTATTTCACAGCAAGCCATTTTATCTTCGGGTGAAATTGAAAACCGTTTCATTGGCTTTGTTACGGAAAACTATGTGGCGCAGGCATTGGCGAATAAGCGTTATGGGTTGTATTACTGGACGAGCGGCGGAATGGCAGAGCTTGATTTCGTCCTGCAAAAAGGGGATGACATCATAGCGGTCGAGGTGAAGGCCGGCAAAAACACAAAATCAAAAAGCCTGAATATGTTCGTGACTAAATATAATCCGGCCTATTCGATCCGTATTTCTTCAAAGAATTTTGGTTTTGAGAACAATATCAAATCTGTTCCGTTGTATGCTGTGTTTTGCATATAGCTGTTACAGGAATTATACCCGCGAACGAAATTATGAATATGAAAACCTTCTGAAATCCGCTCCCCAAAATACGCTGAGTTCTGAAACCGGCGTTCCCGGGATTTTCCCGCCAGCGTTGGCAGAATCCGGGACTATTCGTCTTTATCTTTGCCGCGTTTTCCGCCGATGGAAAACCTGCTTTCCGTTCGCGTGATAATTCGCCGGATGTTCTGATGATGCTTGGCGATTATCAACAGGCAGCCCGGCGCGGACGAAGCGACAATCGCCGCCGGACATCCGAAAAGCAGCGCCCAGAGCGGAAATAAAGCAGTGGCTACGATTGACGCCGCTGAAATATAACGTGTCAGGGCAATGGTTATAACAAAAACAACAAGCGTCGCGGCGACCGCCGCCGGCGCGATTGCCAGATACGCACCGCAGCCGGTTGCCACGCCTTTGCCTCCCCGAAAGCGCAGCCAGACTGTAAACACATGGCCGATAATGGCGCAGAGCGCGGCGATTCCTGTCCAAATGCCGTCGCCGCTTATCAACGCGGCAATAAATACGGCAAGGTAGCCTTTACCGGCGTCAAGCAGCAGTGTTGCCACACCCGCCCACCGGCTTTTACGGTAGACATTTGTCGCGCCGATGTTGCCGCTTCCAGTTTTACGGATGTCCGCGCCTTCCGCGACGCGCACAAGTATGTATCCGCAGGGAACTGAACCCAGCAGATAGGAAATCAACGGAATAAGATACTCAATATTCATGGTTAAATTTTCAAAAGATAATCGCGTAGCATGGAGAGCGCGAAATACGCCGATCTTTCACGGACGCTTTCGCGGTCGCCCGGCATGACGCGGCGGCGGCTTTCGGTAAGAGTTCCGTCCGAAAGGCCGAAATAAACCAGCCCCACGGGTTTTTCGGCGGATCCGCCTCCCGGCCCGGCGATTCCTGTAATCGAAATTCCTATATCGCTTGAGAGTGCCGAACGCGCGCCGCGCGCCAGAGCTTCGGCTGTTTCCGCGCTGACTGCGCCGTACTCGGCGAGCGTTTCCGGCGCGACGCCGCAAAGCTTTATCTTTGCGTCATTGCTGTAGCACATTACGCCGCCGCGAAAATAATCGGAACTGCCCTCAATACGGGTTATTCTCGTTCCGAGCATTCCGGAAGTACAGGATTCGGCGACGGCCAGCGTTTTCCCTGATTCACGCAAAAGCCGGCCGGCGACTTCTTCCATTGTTTCCCCGGAAGTGGAAAAAACGGCGTTTCCCAATTCGGCCTGGATTTTTTCTCCCAGTTCCTCGATATCGGCGGCGCTTTCTCCGTCGTTGAGCCATCTGGAAATTCTGACGGATCCGTGTCCGGTTCCGGCTAAAACCGTGACTTCAATGTTGGGATACGCGGTATAAAGCGGCGCGATACGCGCGTCCAACTCCGACTCTGGTATGCCCGTAATGTGAAACAGTTTTGACGCCATGCGCCGCCCGCCTGACAATGAACTGAGTCTTGGCAGAACCGACGTTTCAAAAATAATTTTCAGCTCACGGTACGGACCGGGAAGCAGGGTGATGTATCGCCCGTTGTTTTCAATCCACTGTCCCGGCGCGGTTCCGAAAGGATTATCAAGAACTTCTGCGCCGTCGATAACATCCGCCTGCTGTTCGTTGTTTTTATTCATCTTAAAGCCGCGGGCGGCAAAGCGCCTTTGCAGTTCTTCAAGAATTTCACCGCTGCGCGTCATTTTTCGGCCGAGCGCCGCCGCCACCGCCGCGCGCGTCCGGTCGTCTTCCGTGGGTCCAAGTCCGCCGCTTAAAATAACAAGTTCGGAGCGATCGAGAGCCGCGCGTATTGCGTCGGCAATATCTTCAAGTCCGTCGCCGACGACGGTTTTGCGCCGCACCTGAAAACCCGCGCCGTTAAGTTCTCCGGTCATATAAAGCGAGTTTGTGTCAATGTGGTCGGGAGAAAGCAGTTCGGTCCCGACGGCGATAATTTCCGCTTTCATTGGATTACCCCGGACAAAGACAAGAGTTTGTTAATAATGTGCAGCGCCGCGCATGCGTAAACGCCGGCGAGCAGGTCGTCCGCCATAATGCCGATGCCGTGCGGAAGAGGTTCAAGTTTCCTGATTGGCCACGGCTTCGAAATATCGAACGCCCGGAAAGCCGCGAAACCGAGAATAATATTCATAACGCTGAACGGTACGCAGAAAAAAGTCAGCATTTGTCCCGCGACTTCGTCTATTACGACAAATGAAGGATCCTCGTCGCCCGCCCTTTTAGACGCGCCGGCGGACGCCGGTATGCCGATAAGCGTGATAACGCCAACGCCCGCCAGCAGCGTCGCCGGCGAAATCCAGTCGCCGTACTGCCCGATAAAAAACAGCGCGGCTGCCGCGGCAAGCGACCCGTATGTTCCCGGCGCGCCCGGAATGAATCCGATATAAAACACTGAGGCAAAAATAACAGCGAGTTTGCTCATAAAGCGATTTCCATCTGTTTCATATATTTCATTAATCATCCATTCACAATTGTTCCCAACAGGTCGTGCCCCATCGCTTTGGTAATACGGACGGTACGTAAATCACCGCTTTTAACGCTCTCGATTTCGGAATCGTTTATAAGACATACGCCGTCAATCTCCGGCGCCTGCGATTCGAGGCGTCCCTGAAGCAGCAGGTCGCTTTCCGCCGACGGCCCGTCAATAATAATCCTGAATTCCTTGCCGATTAGCTCACGATTTTTCCGCGCGGCGATTTTAGCCTGCTGTTCCATTAAAATCCGCTGCCGCGCTTTTGCCGTGCGAGCGGAAACTTTTGGACGCAGCCCGAAGGCGTGAGTGTCTTCCTCGTCTGAATATGTAAAGACGCCCATGCGGTCGAATTCCATTTCGCGGCAAAAGTCTCTGAGTTCGTGAAAGTCGCTTTCTGTTTCTCCCGGAAAGCCGGCGATGAACGTCGTGCGCAGAGTAACGCCGGGAATGTTCCGGCGAATGCGTTCCATCATGCGCGCGAGGCTCGCGCGCGATCCGCCGCGCCGCATGGATTTAAGCACGGCGGCGCTTGCGTGCTGCAGAGGCATGTCTATATACCGACAGATTTTTTCGCTTTCATTTATTACGCGGATCAATCTGTCGCTTACGGCGTCAGGATAGGAATAAAGAAAGCGTATCCATTCGATGCCTTTTACTTTATCCAGAACCTCAAGCAGATCGGCGAGGCCGTCCTTCATGCCAAGGTCGGTTCCATAGCCGGTTGTGTCCTGGGCGACCAGCGTGATTTCCTTTACGCCGCCGTCGGCAAGCCGCCGCGCTTCCTTAGCCAGAGATGGAATAGTTCTGCTGCGGAACCGGCCGCGGATTTTCGGAATAACGCAAAAGGCGCAAGTATGGCTGCATCCTTCCGCTATTTTCATATAGGCGGAATGTGTCGGGCCGATGAGACGGCGCGGCATTTTGTGGTCATAAAGGAAGAGCTTCGCGTCGCTTCTGCCGTAGGAATCGGGCGGCGGAACATCCTCGCCGCCAACGGCGCGGACGATTTCCGGGATCTGGTTGGTTCCGATGATTGCGTCCGCTTCGGGAAATTCGGCGTACATCTCGGAAGCGTATCTTTCAGAAAGGCAGCCTGCGATGATGAGCCTGCGGCATTTTCCCGTTTTCTTCAACTGCGCCGCGTCAAGAACGGCCGTGATGGATTCCTTTTTGGCGTCGTTAATGAAGCTGCATGTATTGACGATTATGACATCGGCTTCGTCGGCATCCGGCGTAATTATGTGATTCTCTTTCTCAAGAAGGCCGATCATCACTTCGCTGTCGACCTGATTTTTAGGGCATCCCAGACTGATAAAACCGATTTTCGCCACAGGCGATTCCCCCGCTGAAAATCTGAATAGTAGGCTCCTTTGCCCTCGGTATCAAGAACCGTCGCGACATATGTGGGGATCATTGATAAGCAAGACGGCTTTTTCAGGCAGGAGTTCCGGCCAGATCATCGCCCAAAGCAACATTTGAGTATCCACCTTTTCATCGTGTTGTAAGAGCCGCCGGGCTCAATCCAAAACAGGTCGTAAAGCATACATTATCGTTATACGGCAATTACGCATCTCGTACAGTCTGGCGTCGATTTGCCTACCGTGAAAAGAATCAGCGGACATAAAACGTTGATTATGGTTGAG
>Ga0082212_10010133_pt1 | contig 12097 bp, 11 predicted proteins | sample TergutNt197P3_FD_71548 | JGI IMG/M metagenome (GOLD analysis project Ga0082212, IMG submission 71548) | Neocapritermes taracua P3 segment gut microbial communities from Petit-Saut dam, French Guiana - Nt197 P3 | ecosystem: Host-associated > Arthropoda: Insects > Digestive system > Gut ... | reverse complement strand
AAAAGAAAAAAAAAATTTTTTTTTTAAAAAAAAAAAAAAAAAAGCATTTTTTATAAAAAAAAAAAAAAAAAATCTATTAAATCTATGAAAATATAACTTTTTCTAAAATATTATATTAAATATACTACTACAAACTCAAAAAAATAATTTACAAAAAAAAACAACGAAATTCTCAATTATTGTTATTATTATCGTTTTTTTATATATTTTAAACAAAAAAGAAACTTAAAAATATTATGAACACTAATAATAACGACTTTTATAATATTATTGAATGGGCTAAAGAATTAAATTTAGCAATAACTGTAACTGATATAAATAACAAAATTATTTATATGAACGATAAATCTAAAAATACTTTTAATACTACTAATATAGGCGATAAATTAGACAATTGTCATTCTAAACAATCTAATGATATTATTAATAAAATGATAGAAAATAATATTTCTAACACTTATACAATTCAAAAAAATAATGTAAAAAAACTTATCCATCAAACTCCTTGGTATAAAAATGGTATTATTGCGGGATTAGTTGAATTTTCTATTATTCTACCTGATAATATGCCGCATCATAATAGAGATAATTAAATAAAAAGATTTTTATATTATTTTATTCTATAAAAACGTTACCATCGCTCGTGAATAAGTAGCGTTCGCTACTTGTTTATAAGAATGTAGTAAATAATTTTTATATTTTATAATATTATCTACTATATTTATAATGAATTTATATAATATTGTAAAATAAAAAAAAAGTTTATATTTATAATTCCTTTCTCTAATTTTATTTTTAAATTATTTTTATTATTTTTTCTTATATTGCATATTATTATTAATATATTCTTACTTAAAAATTATGGCAAGTGTAAATAGAGTAACATTAGTTGGTAACTTAGGAGCAGACCCCGAGGTTACAAATACAACCACCGGACAAGTAGTAGCAAAAGTATCATTGGCAACTACAGATAGATATAAAGATAAAAATACAGGTGAAATGAAGGAAACTACTGAATGGCACCGTTTAGTTTTTTGGAATGATTTAGCAAGCACTGTTGGAAAGTGGTTAAAGAAAGGTAGCCAAATATATGTTGAAGGTCGTATAAAATATGGTCAATATATAGGTAATGATGGTATAACTCGCTATACAACAGATATAGTAGTAAATGTTTTGCAAATGTTAGGTCATTTAGGTAATAAAGACGATAATGCTAATAATGACCCCAATAACACTAATAATCAATTCGATAAAACTAATCAACAACCAAAAGAAAATGTTGCAGAGTTTTTATCAAGTAGCGTGACTCCTGATATAGATGATGATATTCCGTTCTAATGTTTATTTGTGAATGAAAGTATATAAAATAAATACTATGAAACTCATTACAATAGGTGACATTGTAGATACTTACATTAGAATAAAACAAAAAGGAATTAGTTCTATTCTTAATAAAATTGGTTTTAATAATAAAATTAAACGAGTTAAGAATAATTGGAATGAAAGTAAAAATATTGGTGGATTTTGGTGTATTCCTTTTTTTATACATTATTGGAATAAAGTAATTACAGGTGATTCTAATATAAATTATCCTGAATATTTTTGTAAAAAATATTTACAAAATAATGAATATACATTATTATCAATCGGTAGTGGGACAGGTTTTTATGAAAGAGAATTTGCAAGACAGGAGTGCTTTTCTAAAATTGTTGGTATAGAATTATCTGAAAATAGAATAAAAGAAGCAAATAAATTAGCATTAAAAAATGATTTTAATATTAAATATTTAAATGAAAATTTTTATGATATAGATTTTAAGAATGAAAGGTTTGATGTTATCCTTTTCAATTCAAGTTTGCATCATTTTGAAAATATAGAAATATTTTTATCTAAACATATCAAACCGCTTTTAAGTAAAAATGGTTATATTGTAATTTGTGACTATATAGGAAAAAACAGATTGTATGTTCCTAATTTTCAATTAGATGAAATAAATAAATTAATAGAAATAATTCCTAAAGAATATAGAAAATATACAAAAATATCAAACTATAAAAATAAAGTATATAGTCCTGGATTAATTAGAATGAAATTAAGTGACCCTTCAGAAGCATCGGATTCTGAAGCAATATTACCTTCATTACATAAATATTTTAATGTATTAGAAGAAAAACAATTAGGGATGAATTTAATAATGCCGCTGATGCGAGGCATATCACATAATTTTATTGATGATAATAACGAAATAAAACAAATATTAAATACACTTTTATCGGCAGATATCAATTTTGTAAATAAATATAATATTAGTGATTTTATCTTTGGAGTATATCAGTAAATTTTAGGGATGGGGTTATAAAAAAATATTTATGATGGCACTAAAAAAAACAGAAGTTCTAAAAACTTCTGTATAAAATATAAAAGAAAAAATGATTATTAAAAAAATTATATATTAAAAGATAGATTTATCCTCATCAAAATCCGCAGATGCATTACTTACATCTGAAATCATTGACATAAACTCATCATCTTCAAAAGAAGTCATAGTAAAGTTTTCTACGTCTAAACTTTGTTCTATTTCACCTTCTTTGTTACGCCTTGCATCAAGCATCAACATATTATCAATAAGAACTTCCACTATGTGTTTTCTTATTCCGTTTTTGTCTTCAAAATTACGTGTTTGTAATTTTCCTTCGACATAGATTCTTGCACCTTTTTTAACAAGTTTGTGGCATATTTCGGCTAATCCTCGCCATGCGACAACTGTGTGCCAATCTGTGTGTTCCTGCAATACACCTGCTCTGTCCTTCCAAGAGTCAGTTGTTGCTAAATTAAATGATGTTACAGGAATACCGCTAGGGGTATGTTTTAACTCAGGGTCTTTGCCCACATTACCAATTAACATTACTTTGTTTAATGTTCTTGCCATTTTTCGTTCTCCAACAAAAATATATCTAATATTAAAAATTCGTTATATAAATAATTTAAAATACAAATATATGTTTTTTTTTTGAAAAAACAAAATAATTGCAATTATAATTAAAACTAACTTATTGAAATAGATTTGTTATTCTTGTTTATTATTCAAAAAAAACATATTAAGATAATGTATTATATAAGCACCATAATCCAATAGGAAAGGAAGGGTTACTTTAAATGCAAATTGTATATTATCACCTGATTTATATCATAATTATTTAGAAAAAAACTATTTTAAAGAAATAAATATTTAATTTATAAAAATGATTACAGGAATTGGTGTAGATATTATTGAAGTAGAAAGAATAAAAAAAATCATTGTTAATTATTCTGATGCGGCTCTTAATAAGATATTTACTAAAACTGAACAATCTTATTGCGAGCAATTTAATGAACGTAAATATGAACATTATGCTGCACGGTTTGCTGCTAAAGAGGCATTTAGCAAGGCAATTGGAACAGGATTTAACAACAATTTTAAACTTAATGAGATTGGCGTTTTTAATATTGAAATAGGAAAACCACAAATAGAACTATTTGGCAATTTATTAGAACTATACGGCAAATATAAAATACATATATCTATTGCACATCTTAAAGAATACGCTATTGCTAATGTTATTATAGAAAATTAATTTGTAAATTTATTGTCAATATAACAGAATATTTGGAGTTATAGCCAATAGAATTGTCCGTAATTTTCTACCTTACATTTATTAAGCAATAATTTATATATTTAATAAAAAGATTTTAATTTTTTTATAGAATCAACTATAAAATCAAATATTAAATCTCTTTCTTCTCTGCTTATTACATTTGGTGTCCAAAAATAATCTACCGCACTTTCATCCGTTCCTTTATAGTGTGGAACAAACGATTTATCATTATTTGGATTAAATTTCAAATCGTCATCATCCAAATTGTATTGAAATAGTATCACTCTGTGTAGTTCATCGTATATATCTACTTCACGCATTGTCAATCGACAAGAGTAATCACAAAGCATATCTATCTCTTGATTTTCTAATACTGATTTAACAAAATTTGAATTAAATATACTACACTGATTCTCTTTTCCGTGTAATAACATATAATAACATTTGCAACGTTTTGCAGTCATACATAAACCTTGCAATAATAAAATAGAATCAAAAATTGCTACGGATAATTTTAATTTATTGAATATTTCATCTATTAATTCACTTATGCTAGTAAATTCTAAACTATCCAATATTTCTTTTACATTGCCTAATGTAGCCATAATGCACCTTTTTTTTTATTAATAATATATTTAAAATTTATATTTTTCTTTGAGTTTTGATATAATACTTTATAGCTATATCTAAAAAAATAGAACCATTACTTATTTATCATACTTTATAATTTCTATAGTCCGTGATAATTCGTTATTGTTGTGTTTTATAGATATTTTATAATCAATAGTTGGTATTAAACCAAAAGAATTTTCCCACCATTCAATAAAAAATATGGCATCTTTGTTATCAAATATTTCCTGGAACCCCATATTTAATAATTCATTTGCCGACTTGATACGATATAAATCTATATGATAAATAGTAAAAAAATCACTATAATATTGATTTATAAGTGTAAAAGTAGGACTCGTTATTACTGATTCTACATTAATAAAATCACATATTGCTCTTATAAATTCTGTTTTGCCAACGCCTAAATTACCTTCTAATATTATAACATTTTCTGGCTTTAACTCTTTTGAAAAAGCAGAAGCTATATTATATGTATCCTCTAATGAATTTGAATAAAATAATTTACACATTAAAATTTCTTAACAATAGCATCTATCCCATCATCAGGACATTTTCCATTTAACTTATAAGAAGCCGAAAGAGTTGTTGTCGGAACGGCTAACAATCTTTCTTTTGCTATTAAACAGCCACATACTCTACAAATTCCAAATGTTTTATCTTTTATTCTTTCTAATGCACTGTTTAATTTTTGTAAAAGTTCGTCTTGTCTTTGTAGCAAACTATAAGTTTTTTCTTTTTCCATTGCTTCACTGCCTTGCTCAGCCATATGCATAGAGTATGTGCTTGATTCAGAAAAATCAATATTATTAAAATCCTCTATACGGTCATGTAGTATTTGCAATTCCTCAATTACTTCTTTTTTATTATTTTCTATTAGTATTCTAAATTCTTCCAAGTCAGCATCAGAATATCTAACATTAGTTTTAAGTTTAACAAAAGCAGGTCCTTTTTGGTCTTCAAGTATGATTTTTTTCGTTTTTTTAGAAACTACTTTTTTAACATCACCCTTATCATTTTTGATGGCAACTTTCTTTATTGGTTTATTCGGTTCTGCTTTTTTTATTTGAGTTCTATTTGTTTCGATTTTCTTTGCTGTCTTTACTGGTGGCGTTACTTTCTTCGGTTCGATTTTCTTTGTTGTCTTCACTGGTGGCGTTACTTTCTTCGGTTCGATTTTCTTTGCTGTCTTCACTGGTGGCGTTACTTTCTTCGGTTCGATTTTCTTTGCTGTCTTCACTGGTGGCGTTGCTTTCTTCGGTTGATTTTTTTTAGAAGAATGGCTTTTTACACCAAATTTTTGTTCTTCATTTTTTTTCACTAAAGCTTTCTTTTGTGCTTTTTTCAAAATAATAGAAGGCAATTTTTTCTTCTTTGCTATTGGAGTTTCTAATTGTTCTTTAATTTTTTTTACTTTGATAGTATTTTTTTTATCTTTAGAATCTTTAATAGATGAAACTTTAATAGAAGATTTTTTTATAGTTTCTTTTACCTTTGGAGTTGTTTTAGTTACCTTTTTATTAAGTTTTTCATCTTTTATTTTTGTTTCCTTTTTACTATTTTTTAATGGTGCAACTGGTTTTGTTTTTGTATTTAAACTTTTTATTTTCATCGTTGTTGCAGAGGATTTTTGTGTTTTTGACATAATAATTCTTCCTTCTTTAAAAAAATAATTTACTATAATAACACTTTTTTTTGAAAAAATTACTATTTTTGAAAAATTTTTTATATTTTTTATGGATATTTAATTATTTTATGAGTTTTTTAAATAAATTAAAAAGTAAATTTTCAAACCAATCACGTGAACAAAAAATAGAAACAGATAGTGAAGTTTTAGAAAATATAGACAAACAAGAAGCAACATTTGAAATATATGATTCTAAAAACGAAAACAATATCTCTAAAATAGAAACACAGATTGAAACAAAAACAGAAGAAAATGAAAAAAAATCATTTTTTTCTAAAATAACCTCCAATGTTAAGTCCGCTTTCGGTATAGAAAAAATAAAAGAAGGATTAACTAAAACTCGCAAAACTTTTTCTGACAATTTAAGAAAAGTTATTGGTATTGGCAGGAAAATAGATGATAACTTGTTAAGCGAAATTGAAGAACTGCTTATAACTGCTGATATAGGCGTAGATACAACAGAACAAATTATTTCTGCTCTTAGCACACGTGTGAAAAAAGAAAAATATGAAAACTCTGAAGACCTATATAATTTACTTAAAGAAGAAATTCAAAAATTAATGATAGAATCCCCTTCTGCAAATAATGATAAAATATATGATATCCCCGAAAATAAAAAACCTTATACTATTCTTGTTATAGGTGTTAATGGAGTAGGTAAAACTACAACAATAGGAAAACTTGCTCATAATTATAAAAATGCAGGTAAAGAAGTAATAATTGGTGCTGCGGATACTTTTAGAGCAGCAGCAAATGAACAATTAGAAATATGGGCAGAACGCGCAGGTGTTGATATAGTTCAGCAACAGCATGGGGCTGACCCCGCTGCTGTTGCCTTTGATACACTAAAATCTGCTCAATCTAAAAATAAAGATGTTGTCATTATTGATACTGCAGGACGACTTCATAATAAAAAACATCTTATGGAAGAATTAGAAAAAATATCTCGCGTGATGCGAAAACTTCGCTACGAAGCCCCCGATGAAGTATTTCTAATTTTAGATGCAACAACAGGACAAAATGCAATTTTTCAAGCAAAAGAATTTATAAAAGTTTCTAATGTTACAGGCATAATTCTTACTAAATTAGACGGAACTGCAAAAGGAGGAGTTGTTATTCCTATTGCAAATGAACTAAAAATCCCTGTCAGATATATTGGTGTAGGGGAGAAAATTGATGATTTACAACCTTTTGAAGCAAATGTTTTTGTAGATAGTTTATTTGAAGTATAATTTTTTAAAATGTAATATAAATATAAAAATGTGTCATTGCGAGGCAAAGCCAAAGCAATCCAAAATATATAAATAAAAATAGATTGCTTTGCTTCAAAGATGCTCGCAATGACTAAATAAAAAACGCGCTGGCATACCAAATATTTTATTAAATTAGGAATGTTAAATGTTTTTTTCTTTTCTAATATTTTTAAAGAAATCAACAAGTAATAATTTACATTTATGTTCGTTTATTCCAAAATAAACCTCGCTATTATGATTAAAACGATTATTCCGAAATACATTAATAACACTACCACAGGCACCACTTTTTTCATCCTCTACACCGATATAAATACGCCTTATTCTTGCTAATATTATCGCTCCTGCACACATAACACACGGCTCAAGTGTAGTATAAATATCACAATCTGTTAAATATTTTGTTTTTAATATGTCTATAGCCGAGTTAATAGCAATAATTTCTGCATGATATAGCGGATTATTAAATGCTTGGATTTTATTGTGGGTTTTAGAAATAATTTCATTATTTCTAACAATAACTACTCCCACAGGCACATCATTAGTGTCCTTTGCTTTAATTGCTTCTTCAATAGCAATATCCATAAAATGTTGAACTGGCATAATTTTTTACTTTAAACATTAATTATGATGAAAATTATAAAATGTTAATATCTATAGTTCTTATATTGTTTTAAATATTGTTTCAAAAATAAAGTAATATTTTATTATTTTTTTATTATATTTATATTTTAAAATAAACCAAATAGAAAAATATTATGAAAAATCTTTTACAGATAGCAATTTTAATTTTAACTTTTGCATCTCTGTCTCAAATAACAAACGCCCAATTCGGCGGAGGAGCAGGCGGACAATTCAATCCATACCAAATTAGCACAAGAGAACATTTGGAAGAATTAGCAGATTCTGTGGCTAATTCTCCGTTAAATGATGCAATACTTGATTATAATTGGAGTAGAGGCAAATATTTTATTTTGATGAATGATATTACAGATTCAGTCAGAAGTGTTATAGGTCAACCTACATTTGATAGTGTTTTAAGATACCGTTTAGATGCATTCTATTACCTTGCAGTTAATGAATATTATAGTTATCTTTCTTTTCAAGGAAATTTTAACGGAAATGGCAATAAAATAACATTAGCAATTAATATTCCAGACGAATATTATATTGGTTTGTTTGGTGCTATTTCAAAGGCAAATATTTTTAATTTATCAGTAGATGGTTACGTTTATGGTATTAGATGTGTGGGTGGAATTATTGGTAGTGCTTTTGAAAGTGAAATTAATAATTGCACTAATTATGCAAATATTAAGGGAGAATATTTAGTTGGTGGTGTTGTTGGTGCTTTTGAGATTTATCGTCTTAGGAAACAAAATAGTAACTCTTACATATCTAATTGTGTTAATTATGGCTATATATCAGGCAATTCAGCAAGATATATATCTTTTATAGGTGGAATTGTTGGTGGTTGTACTGCATCAAATTTTGTCACTCGCCATTCTGTCGTTATAACAGATAATACTAATTATGGTGATGTTAAAGGTGATGAAGTAGTAGGTGGAATAGTCGGTTGTGCAAATTTAAACGGTGCAATCCCTAAAGCAATTATTTCTAATTGTGGAAATAGTGGCAATATAGTAGGTGATAGTTCTGTTGGGGGTATTACAGGACATTTTCATCAAAATGTAGAAATTTCTAACTCTATTAACATTGGAACAATAACAGCAAGCATTTATGTTTCTGGGATTGCAGGTGGCGGTAGTAGAGATTTAAGTTCTAATTCTCGTTATGAAATCCTTGTAGGTCCAACCGATGTATTTAATTGTATTAATAGTGGGTTAATAATAGGTGAATTATATGTAGGTGGCATTTTAGGACATCCTGAAAATAGTGGCGAGATAAGAAAATGTATAAACACAGGTGTAATTATTTATAATTATTATGCTAATAATTATAATAAAGTTGGTGGAATCGTAAGTAGTGTAGGAACAATACTTGATTTACAGAACAACCATTATGACAAGCAAATGTGTATATATCGTGGCGTAAATGATAGAGATATAGGAGGAGAAGCAGAAGGATATTTAACAAAAGCAATGATAGGAACAGGTTTGCAAGATAAATTAGGAAATGTTGACTGGGTATATTCTGATAATTTATATCCTACATTAAGAGTTTTACAAACCCATCCAATAGCATTGATAGCACGCTCACCTGCATATTTAGATGATGAAAATAAAATGCAACACGTAAATGATTATAAATTACACGGTTACGATGTGCATTGTAATATTCGCAAATGTTTTTCTGTAAATATAGAAAATAATATTGTATGGACAAAAACTTTTGATAAAGTAAATATAACTCCCAAAGATACTATTTATGATGTAGTTCTTTTAGAAAAATTAGATAACGACATAATTTATTCAGGAATATATATAAATTGGAAATATGTAAAGAAAACTGTTCCAATCACTATAACGGATATTAGTAAACCTTGTGATTTGCTTCCTTATATATTTAATTTAGTATTAATAGAAAATCCAACAGGTTCTGCCACATTAATAGGAGCAGGAGAATATGAAGAAGGAAAAATAGCAATCTATCAAGCGGTGCCGAATGCCTGCTATACCTTTATAAATTGGACAGATAGCACAACAGGTGATACTGTATCAACAAAATTAATTGACACTATATTGATGGATAAGGATTACACTTTAATTGCAAACTTTAGAAGAGATTATCTTGAATTAATAACAAAGGCCAATCCTGAAGCAGGTGGCACAACAATCGGTGCTGGAATATTTAATTGTAACGAATACGCAATCTATCAAGCGGTGCCGAATGCCTGCTATACCTTTATAAATTGGATAGATAGTATAACAGGTGACGCTATATCAACAAAATTAATTGATACTATATTGATGGATAAGGATTACACTTTAATTGCAAACTTTGAAGAAATAAAATATATTTTAGATGTTAGTTCCGCTGGTAATGGTAGTGTAAATCCAGATGGGAAAAGTATAAGGTATTGTGACGAAATCGTTGAAATAACTGCTGAACCCTATAATTGCTATATATTTAAAGAATGGGTAGATAAAAATAACAAATTTATTTCTAACGATAATCCATTAGATGTAACGATGATTAGTGATTCAACGTTAATCGCTACTTTTGAAAATGCAGAGGTTTTTATTACTATTCGTTGGGATAGTGTTATAAATATTACCCCAAACGATACAATATCTTTTACTGCTACGATTGAAAATATTAATCGACAGTTTATTTTTGATAGTATTTATTTTAATATTGCAATGGATTATAAATTGTTTATTCCGTATAAACTTTTTGTAATAAATGGAAATATAGAGTATCCTATTAATTTTGACTTTACTTTTAATAAAGGAATTGATGCTGCAATTGGTTATCAAGAATTTAAAACAGGTGCAAGGTTCTTGCGTTTAGAAGGAATGACATTGCTGTCTCTTCCTACTTCTACCTCTATATTTTTTGATAAAAACAAATTTGATATTATAAATGCTCAACAATGCAATAATTTAACTTTTGAAGAAGGTTTTTTAGATGTATCTAATTTCTGTGGTAGTGAGTGGCGGGGGGCTATTATATTTTTACCTGAGTTTAATGCAGAAATAGAGGATATAGTAACCGATGTACTGAATATTGAGTTTAATGCAACAGGCAAACTTGATTTAGATATTGATATTATTGATATAGATGGTAATACAATTTACTCACAAAAACATATTTTAGAAAAAGGCAACACCAACAAAGAAATTAAATTAAATGCTATTGCAACAGGTAAATATTTTGTAAGATTTGCCAATCCATTTAATAAAACAATAACAAAGATGTTTATTATTAGAAGGTAGATTAAAAAATAAACCTTTTTAATTTTTTTCTGTCTAATTACTAAAACGATAATTAATTTAATAAAAAAACATATATTACATAAAAATTATATTAAATTGGAGGGAGAAATGAAAACCCACAAAAATAAAATAATAATAACAGCAATAATTATATTAGTAGGAACGACAAGTTGCACTACACATAATTATTATTCGCAGGATGCATTTGGATACACAAAAAACCCTGCAACAGTAACAAAAGATGTCAAAACTATTGTTACTACTACCACCAATAATGTAAATGAAAACAACGATACTGTTACAACTATAACAGAAGAAATATATGATGGTGGTATTCTTGACGGAAATATTTTCCTAACAGACAATGCTGAAGGAAATACTATAATTAATAATTATTACGTAACTGATAATTATTATAGAACTTCATATAGACCATTTGGATATGTATATTTTGGTTATTATCATAATCCATATTGGGGATGGTATGATCCTTGGTATTATTCTTCGTGGCGATATAATCCTTATTATAGTTGGCATTATCCAACATATTGGCATTCACCATATTATTATGGATATTATTACAGACATCATTACGGATGTAATTACGGTAATAGATATGCAGATTATGTTGCTAAACCAAGATACTCTACTCGTGGTAGTGCGGGGACAAGTTCAGGAATAGGTAGAACAGTAAATACTTCTAACAATAATAGCAACTTATATTCAGTTAGAAGAAACTCTACAGGTGGTTCTGTAACAAATTATAATCAACCAACAACACGGACTGTTACTAGCACTCGGACAGATAATACTAACACTAGAACTACAAATCCGACTACACAGACAGATAATGCTAATGCTAGAACAATTACTACTCGGACAGATAATACTAACACTAGAACTACAAATCCGACTACACAGACAGATAATGCTAATGCTAGAACAATTACTACTCGGACAGATAATACTAACACTAGAACTACAAATCCGACTACA
>Ga0082212_10010132_pt1 | contig 12098 bp, 9 predicted proteins | sample TergutNt197P3_FD_71548 | JGI IMG/M metagenome (GOLD analysis project Ga0082212, IMG submission 71548) | Neocapritermes taracua P3 segment gut microbial communities from Petit-Saut dam, French Guiana - Nt197 P3 | ecosystem: Host-associated > Arthropoda: Insects > Digestive system > Gut ... | reverse complement strand
CGAAAAGTAATATACCGTCATTCCCGCGAAGGCGGGAATCCAGAGAGTTGATATGAAAGTCTTCTGTCTGGATTCCTGCCTGCGCAGGAATGACGTAAGCGGCATGACATTTTCGAGCGAAAGATTAATATTGCGGTTCCGTTGGCATTATACATGAATTTCCCCTTTTATCAAAATCCATCTTGTTTTCTGCCTCATTTTCGCTACACTCTCCAACATGTCTCGGCTGGGCGATATAGTGCACTTCTTAATCCAGATATTCTTTCCGAACTGGATAGATCGGAAAAATGGTGCCGAACAGACTCGGATGCAAAAGTGGTTCGCTTGGTTTTTTCTATTCCTAACCTCCCGAAACGGTACGGGAACGGCATTTAGCATTGTCCTGCATCTCTTCGTTTTGGTGATACTGGCACTGATGACAATTCCCCAATTGAGCGGTATCACCGGCATTGATATTCTCGGCGACTTCAAAATTCCCGGCAAGGAACAAGCCGCTTTCGTGGATACCAGAGAGTCGGAGGACAACGGCGAACAACAAAACACCGAACCCGATGAACCAACGTCGGAACTGGTTACACAAGAAGTTCAAACCGACTCCCCGACCCTGCCCGATGATTCCATTGTCGAATCCACTGAAAATTTTCCCAGTGATCAACGTTTACAACTTCAAGCAGCCGGTGGTTTTATGGACGGCGGAGGATTTCAAAACCGCAATCCTGCCGGTCGGCAACGTGCAATTCAAGGCGGCGAGAGCAGGCAAGGAGGCGAAGAAGCCGTCGAAGCAGCCCTGCGTTGGCTTGCCATCCATCAGCAGAGCGATGGCAGCTGGAGTCTCCACTTCGACGACTCGTGCAAACGATGCTCGCATAGCGGTACGGGAACACTAAATCGCCGCACTGCCGCTACCGCATTGGCTTTACTCTCCTTTCTGGGGGCGGGATATTCGCACCAAACACCGAGTCCTTACAGAGACAACGTCCAGCGGGGACTGCTTTTTCTCATCCACGATGGCAACGGTGGAATTAACGGGGTTGCAATGCAACGGGATGAACTGCCAATGTACTCGCACGGTCTCGCTACGATGGCGTTGTGTGAAGCGTACGCAATGACCAGGGTACAAGACCCCAAGTCGCAACTTGGAGTGCAAGCACAAAACGCACTCTTTCACATCGAAACGGCACAAGACTTGGCTGGCGGAGGAGGTTGGCGTTATCGACCGAATATGAATCCGGGTGACACCTCCGTTTTCGCATGGCAACTGATGGCATTAAAAAGCGGCAAAATAGGCGGGTTACACATTTCGCAGTCAGTTCTCTATGCAGCAAAAGATTTTTTGGATTCGGTCGCTCTCGAAGGAGGTCGCCGCTACCAATATCTTCCAACAGGGGACTGGGATAGAATTCGCGGCGAAGATTCCCCGATGACATGCACTGCCATCGGGCTATTGATGCGAATGTATCTCGGTTGGAAGCCGGGCTATCCTTTTCTCGACGACGGAATGGAGCAACTTGCCCGATGGGGTTCCATGCCGAGAGCAGGGGAGTGTAATTTATATTACGTCTATTATGCAACGTTGGCACTGCATCACTACGGCGGTGAGCATTGGGATTCGTGGAATAACGAACTGCAAACATTTCTGATTCGCACTCAATCCCGACAGGGTTGCGAGGCAGGCAGTTGGTATTTCCGGGATGCCTACTGCGACAGCGGCGGCAGACTGTTAAATACGGCACTGGCGGTCATGATTTTGGAAACCCCTTACCGTTTCATGCCGCTCTACCGGGAAATACGGTAGCATTTTGAAAAAGTGTCAAGGACAAGGGTTACCGGAGCATTTTTCGGGAAACGTCCTCCAGGGAAACGTTGAAAATATGTTGGATGAGATGATTGAGCGTGTGGTTGTCCGTTCCCAAGTGAAGTGTACACTGATTGTATGAAAACGAATGATCTGGTTGTAACTTCTTCGCAGCGGCAAAGCAATTCATCTCATAGTAGGTTGCCCAGTCTAATTCGTTAGGGTGAGTTTGACCGGAATTATAAATCCGTACCACGTCCTCTTCTGAATCGTTGGGCGAATCGAATATCCAGAGTGTCAATGTTCCGAAGCGAATGTCCACCGCCCCGAAAACCGGCGGTGCGGCGGAAAACGGTATGGTAGTTTGACATCGCCCATGACCATCCGCCCGAATGAGCAGTGTGTGCAAAAGATGCCGAATTCGACCATGCGGTGCCCCGCCCAAATAATCAATGTCTCCGGGAAATGTTTCTGACGACGGTTCCTGTTCAAAGCAGTCTTGGGGTGGTATCGCAACGATGATGACCATATTCGGACTCGCATTGAACATTCCCCGCATTCGGCAGGCAATCCACGCTTTTTCTTGCGACTGGACTGTATTTTCGGTACAAAAACCTACGACAGAAACGTTATCCTGTTCGAGAGAGTCGGCAATGGTATCATCAAATAAATTTCTGATGTTGCGCCGATTTAACATGGAAATTGTCCTCGATAAGTTCAATTCAGCGGGCATACCGTTGGCATCGGTCATTTGGAGAATTCGATGCAAGACGGCTTTGTTTTCTTTGATACTTTCCACTGCAAAAGAATGGATGAGCGGGGAAATTGTCCACTGGTCCTCGCCGCCGAAATCTTCGCAGGAGTTGGTGTCAATCGCCTGTATATTAACATAGCCGAAACTGTCTCCTTCCAAACCGTCGTAGGTACTCGTCAGGATTCTACCGTTCCATTCGGGACACACCGCAACCCGACCGCCCCACTGGTCACACAACTCGATGACCGATGTCTTTTGAGCAAGATAGTTTAGTGCATCATGATAGGACATGTTCGTTGAGAACAGTGCGTATTAAAGTATTAAAATGGTTCATCGGGGACTAATGCCTTGTCCCTTCCTAAAAATTGAGATAGTAGGAGTTACGAAATCTTTCTTTGAAAGGACCTATCTTCCCGCTACCTTATTGTATCACATGCTCGAGATTCGAGGTTATGCGTTCCCATTGGGAGATTCCGGTTGCATAAAATACGTCCTTGTAAAAAAGTGCCTATACAAGCAGTAGAACAAATCCCCAAAAAACTTTCGCTCTCCCGTTTCAAGGTATGGCATGACGAACCCATTGAAAACGGAGGTGAGTTGTGTTACACTGTCAGGCTACCTAACCCATATAATTCCATGATTGCCAATCTTAACACATTACACGAACAGGAAATGCGGATTGTCTATGCGCAAGTTCTCAACGAATTGATTGCCGAAAACCGCAACGTTTATTGCCTCGAAGCGGATTTGGGCAAAGCGACAGGGACAAACCCGGCAGTGATGAAAGCCCATCCGAACAATTTTATTAACGCAGGTGTTGCCGAAGCAAATATGATCGGTGTGGCAGCGGGTCTTGCCACAGAAGGAAAAATCCCCTTCTGCGCCTCATTCTGCTGTTTTGCGACCCGAAGAGTCTATGACCAAATTACATTGAGCGTTGCCTATGCCAACACGAACGTCAAGATCGTCGGCACCGGTCCCGGCGTTACACAGGGTTCCAATGGCGGGACGCACATGTGCTTTCAAGACCTCGCTATCATGCGGGCAATGCCGAACATGAAAGTATTCAGTCCTTGCGACGTGTATGAATTGCGGAGTCTGATGTACTACATGACGAAAACCTTCGGCGGTATGTACATGCAGTTGCTCCGTTCGAAAATTCCCGCCATTTTCGACGAAAAATATGAATTCACGCCGGGCAAGGCGAGAAGACTCACCGAGGGGAAGGATGTTACGCTCATTTCGACGGGCTACATGACCCATTTTGCCCTGCAAGCGGCAAAGGAACTTGCAGAAGAGAAAATTGCCGTCGATTTACTTCATTGTCCGAGCGTCAAACCGTTCCCAGTGGAGGATGTCGTGGCTTCGGCGAAAAAGACCGGTGCGGTCGTGGTGGTGGAAAATCAGACGATCATTGGCGGACTCGGCAGTGCGGTTTGCGAAACCCTTGCGGAACATTGTCCCGTCAAGGTCAAGCGGCTGGGCGTTCCCGACGAGTTCGGTGAAGTTGCCACGGAAAATTATCTGTTCAACAAGCACGGCTTCGGCAAAACGCACATCGTCGGTGCCTGCCGCGAATGGGCAAAAAAATAGTGAACCGTGTTGTGCGAAATCGGAACTGACCCAAATAAGCGGCGGACGTGAGTCCGCCGTATCTATTTTACCCAAATCCACTATAATTTCCCCTTACGTTCACTTTGGAACCCCTCACAATGCCGCAATCGCTCTGGAATCGAGGATTCATTGCCTTACTCATCACACAGTTCATGGTGTCGTTCAACGACAACGTCTTTCGCTGGCTTATCATTCCCATCGGAAAATACTGCGACGGTTGGAATACCCCAAGTGGGCAAGCACTAATTCTCTCGCTCGGTGCCGTTACCTTTCTCATGCCGTTTGTCATTTTTACCCCCTACGCCGGTTTTTGTACCGACCGATTCAGCAGGCGAAGCGTGATGATCTGGTGCAAAGTCGCTGAGATCGTTTTTCTCATCGGCGGAGTCTTTGCAATCCTTGCTCAAAGCGTGCCGGGCATGCTGACCGTTCTCTGCTTACTGGGAATCCAAGGAGCGTTTTTCAGTCCGTCGAAATACGGCAGTTTGCCCGACCTCGTGCCGCACGAAAAATTGACGGCGGCAAACGGTGTGATCGCCATGACAACGATGATCGCCGTTGTCGGAGGACAAGTTTTCGGCGGTTTGCTTTTTACACTGACAACGGACTTGCAAGATGGCGTTCCCACTACGTTAAGTCAGAGCGGTCTCGTCAATTCGTGGATTTGGATCGTCGCACTGCTCGGCGTGGCAATCTTCGGCTGGTTTTCGAGTCTTTGTGTTACGCCGCTTGCCGTCGCCGATCCGAAAGCGAAGTTTCCACTGAATCCCGCCTCACAAATTTGCCGCGACATTTACACGTTGGCAAAACTCCGCTGGATTTTTATACCGGCACTTGGAAGCGCATTTTTCTGGGGAGTCGGCGCACTTTCGCAAACGAACATTGACCTTTACGCCCAGCGAATCTTGTGCATTTCACAACTTGATGCCATGTACCTGATTGCGATTCTTTCCGCTGGTATTGCTCTAGGTTCCATTTTAGCGGGCGTGATTTCCAAACACCGCATCGAACTCGGACTCGTTCCCATAGGGGCGATGGGAATTACTCTTTTCGGATTCCTTCTTGCGTTCACGCCGATCATTGAAGAAGCAGGACGCAACGCCGGAATGGGAACGTTCAGTTTCCTTTACGGAGCCGTTTGTCTGTTTTTGCTCGGAACCTGCGCCGGTCTTTATGATATTCCGATGGTTTCGTATATTCAAGAACAGAGTCCTCCTGACCATCGCGGACGAATCCTTGCCGCAACGAATTTCTTTTCGTTTTCCGCAATGCTCTTTTTTGCTGGCGGTGTGTTTCTTCTCTTTTCCAACGGATTCGATCTCAACGCCAACCAAATCTGGTTCGCCATGAGTCTTATGGTGCTTATTGTTGCCGTATTGCTGTTGCGGCATTTCGCTGCGCCGTTTATGGTTTTCTTCTTTCGGACGCTGACGGAAACCATTTACCGACCGAAATATGTCGGTATGGAAAACATTCCCGCCGAAGGTCCTGCGCTGCTCGTATGCAATCATATCAGTCTCCTTGATGGATTCCTGTTGTTCTTCGGTTGTCCGCGAACCATTCGGTATGTTGCCCATCAAGATATGATTCCCCGTCTCTTTGAATGTGTTGTTCGCGAAACAAAACTCATTAAGATTTTGCCCGGAAGTCCGAAAAATATCATTCATGCGATTCGGACGGCTCGTGAAGCGTTGAAAAACGGCGAAGTTATTGGAATTTTTGCCGAAGGTGGCATTACCCGCAATGGTCAGATGAAGGCGTTCGAACCCGGTTTTCTGTCGTTTCTCAAGGGCGTTACTACGCCGGACGGCAAGCCGGTTCCGGTGATTCCGTGTCATATCGGCGGGATGCACGAAAGCATGTTCGGATATAAATACGGCGATAAAAAAATCATTTTCCGTCCGCGCAAACTTATCACCGATGTAACGGTTTCGTATGGCAAACCGATGTACGACGTAAAACATCCGCAACAGGTACAATTTGCCGTTCAGGAACTCGGCGTGGATTCCCATCGGGAACACAATAAAAAACGGTTGCCGATTCCGGTGCGCCAACTCGTTCAGGTGTGCAAGAAACGGGGTAACAGACTGATGTTTGCCGATTCGACCGGAATCGAATTGAATGGTTATAAATTTTTGACGGCAGTGCTTGCTCTGCGGAATATGTTGCGAAAATCTGTCCTCGATTCCAGAGAAAAAGAACCGCACGTCGGTGTTCTTGCGCCGATGTCGGTTGGCGGGTGCATTCTCAATGCTGCGTTCAACTTGGATCGGCGTGTGCCGGTCAATTTGAACTTTACGTTTGGTGTGGAAGGAATCAATTATTGCATCAAGCAGGCGGGAATCAAAACCGTTCTGACAAGCAAAAGGGTGCTTGAACGGTTCCCTAATTTGAAATTGGAATTGAAAGCCAATGCCGTCTGCACCGAAGATTTAGTGGCTCGAGTGGACCTCAAGACAAAAATGAAGTATTTTATGGCGGCAAAGTTTTTGCCCTCTTGGTTGTTTGACTGGCGGCTCGGTTTGGCAAAGCGGGGAATCAATGAAGAACTGATGACGATAATTTACACGTCCGGCTCGACGGGGCAACCCAAAGGGGTCATGCTCACGAACGACAACATTGCGGAGGTTGCCCGCGGCTTCGTCGGTACGCAACGGCTGGGGGAAAACGATGTCTTGCTCGGTTTTCTCCCCTTTTTCCACGCCTTCGGGCTTATGGGTAACTTTTGGCTTTCGGTCTTTGGCAAGTCGGCGGGAGTATTCCATTTTAGTCCTCTGGAGCCGAAAAAAATCGCTGAAATGGCAAAGAAATATTCTGCAACGTTTATGCCTGCCACCCCGACGTTCCTTCGGAACTTTCTCCGTGCCTGCCCGAAAGAGGATTTCGAGAATGTCCCGGCGGTCGTATGCGGAGCGGAAAAATTGCCTGTCGATTTGATTGACGCTTGGGAAAAGAAGTACGGTGTGCGTCCTACCGAAGGCTATGGAACTACGGAGTTGTCGCCGGTGATGGCAACGAACGTTCCCAAGAGCAGGGTGTCCGACACGTTTCACCTTTACAAAAAGGATGGTTCCATTGGTCGGGCAATCAGTAATATAGCGGTCAAAGTCATCGACTTACAGACTGGCGAAGACTTACCGCCCAATGAAATAGGAATGATTGTCGCCAAAGGACCGACTGTGATGAAGGGATATTACCAGCAACCGGACAAAACGGCTGAAGTCATCAAGGACGGCTGGTACACCACCGGCGATGTCGGTCGGATTGACGAAGACGGGTTCATCTTTGTAACGGGCAGAGAGTCCCGGATTTCCAAGATCGGCGGCGAAATGGTGCCGCACATTTTGATTGAAGAAGAGATACTGAGTATTCTGTCGGAAGGAAATGAATCGGAATCGACGGAACCGCTGATAGCGGTAACGGCATTGCCGCATCCGACGCGTGGGGAGCGGATCATCGTGTTGTATCGGGATTCTTCGCTCAATCCTGGAGCGGTGATTGAGCGAATGATTGCTGCAAACTTACCGAGGGTTTGGATTCCTCGAGCCGATGGTTTTATCAAGGTCGATTCGATTCCGGTGTTGGGCACAGGGAAACTTGACCTTGCCGCAGTGAAACGCATGGCGTTGGAACGTCATCCGAATGTTTAAGAGCGTGTCAAAAATTGGTCTGGACAAAATTGCAGACAAAACACCGTCCCCTTTCCTGTAAGAGCAGCGAACACAAATCTCCTCCCTCAAGAGCGGCGAACGTAAATCTCCTCCCTCAAGAGCGGCGGATGTCAGTCCGCCGATTCCGTGGAGAGTTCAGGTGAATCTATTGTTTTGAATGGAAAACCTCCATCAGTTGTCGATGCAATGTTTCGCTCGCGACGGCACAGATCGGCGAAGGATCGCCGAGATCGATGGGAGAGCCATCCGGTTTTGTAACAATTCCGCCCGCTTCCTGGACAAGCACGATGCCTGCCGCAATGTCCCACGGATGACATCGAAAAGCCCAGGTCGCCTCAAAACGCCCCGCTGCAACATAAGCCAAGTTGAGTGCCGTCGATCCCGTGCGGCGGAGTGATTGGCACACGGGAAGCGTCCTCAAAAATGCCGTTAAATCCGGGGAATCTTCCCGAATCTCAGTAGGAAAACTGACGGCAACCAACGCTTCTCCCAATGTTTGCCAAGAACTCGTTTGAATCTTTCTGCCATTAAGAAATGCCCCCTGTCCCTGTGCGGCAGAGAAAAATTCATCGGTCATCGGATTGTAAAACACACCGCAGAGGACATCTTCACCTCGTGTTAATGCAATCGAAGGACCGAAACTGGGAACGCCATGAACGAAATTGGTCGTACCGTCGAGCGGATCAACGATCCAGCAGAATTCGGAAGAGTTGCCCTGATTCAATGGAGAGGAATTTCCCTCTTCTCCAAGAAAGCGGTGATCGGGAAACGCTCCCAGCAGGATGGATTCAATAACCTTTTGGGCAGCAACGTCCGCTTCGGTAACAAGGTCTCGCGGATTTTTTTTATGTCGGATACTGGTTGTACCGAGCATTTCCAGGAGGATTTTCCCCGCTGACCGGGCAGCCTCTTCACAGACAGAAAGGTAAGATATCGACATATCGAAATTTTAGCACATTTTCATAGAGCCGCAATTGCACCCCTTGCGACTCTGTTTTGTTAAGGGTGCATCAATATCCACTTGCGCGATTGGGGGTTCAGTAAAAAAATGGGTGTTTTATTTTTCACCCTTGAAACGAATCGCCATGAACACGAAGCATCAACCATTCTCCGCCATTACGCCGTAGTCCGAAGCGGAAGCCCTCATCGTTGACAAGGGACGAGAACTGCTCTGAACAACGCTCGAAACACTTGTCCAAGAAGAGATCAATGAAGTCGAAAAAAAAGAGACACAACTCTACCCCCAATACTCCAAGAGCCCAAAAGCACAAAGAGCAATTTTTGAAAAATTCGCTACACTCGGCTGATATGTTACTGTTTTATCATACTTTGTTTCCTCTGATTGCTTCGCCGCTCCCAAATTACGCCTTTGTCCAAATAATCAGTGCCAATCCGAGGAAGAAGGCGATAAACATGGTGTTCAGAAGCATGTTGACGGTTGCTGAACCGCCTTTGAATTCTCGCCAAACAAAAACGCCCCAGATGGCAGCGACGAGCGTCGCTCCCTGACCGAGACCGTAGGAAACGGCAGGCGATGCCACGCCGGACGCAATGACATTCAGCGTCATTCCCACCGCCCAAATGCTGCCGCCGACGATCCCCCAAAGGTGATCGAGTGCCGTCCCTTTGAAATAGGTGGTTGGGGCAACCGGCTCGCCCGTAAACGGCTTGTACATAATTGCGGTTACAAAAAGGAAACTACTCATGAGAATTCCCAGCGCAAAAACGACGTTCGCCGTGTATGGCGTAATCTTTTTTGCTTCGAGCGTCCCGATAGTCAAGGTTTCAGCGGTCAGCGATTTCAGTTCTCCTGCAACCTCAACCCCTGCCAATGATCGGGCAACGAGAAAATAAAAGAGCGACATCAGGACACCGCAACAGACAGCAAGGACGATTCCTTTGATACTGCCGCCACCCTGTTTTTGATTGGGCAGTTGCCGATAGGCGATGGCGTTCAGAACAATGGCAACCGTAACCAGTATGACACCCGCGAAGAGGAACACGGGATTTCCCGAATCCGGTTGGGCAACAAAGTTAATCAACACGCCGAGGACTAATGCCAAACCAATCCCAACGGGAAAGGCGACGGACATACCGGCAATGGCAATGGCGGCGACAAGGAGAATGTTCGCCGCATTGAAAACGACTCCGCCGAGAAATGCCGAACCGAGAACCATGGGGTCTGCTTGAGCAAGATCGACGAGAAATCCGCGTCCTGCTGCTTGCCCCGTGCTGCCGAGTGTAAATGCAAAGACCAAAGCGGTCAGAAAGACACCGAACACATAGTCCCAGTAAAACAACTCAAAACGCCACGTTTTCCCTGCTAGTTTTTGAGTGTTCCCCCACGATCCCCAGCAGAGCATCGTGATGACACAAAACAGAACTGCAATCCCATAATTTTCCAGAACAAACATAGTTTCCTCGTAATGTTTTTGTGTTTAGGCTTTCGCTCAAAAGTAAAATCCCCGTGGTAGGCAATCGACCGCCGGACGATTGCGTCGGCAACGCCGACTGGAGGCAAATACGTTTGCGGAGCACCGCACGTTGCCACCCGGCGGTCGGCAATCTACCCTTGGGTATGAAATTCCCCGGCGAAAGCCTTAGTCACGATAGGCACCAATGCTATAATCAGGTATTATAATTGAAGGAAGTGGAGAAAACAAGAGTCTAAATTTTCCACCCACAGGCGGTAACAATCTTGCTCTTGCCCTCAAAGGACTTTTTCGATACACTGATGGGCAATGGAACCACTTTACGATCCCAATATTTGGTTCATTGCCGGAATCCTCCTCATCATCTTGGTGTTGATACGTCAGGTAGGGTCGCAGCAACGAAAAAATGCCCAAAAACAAAGACAGCGTGAGGCTGCTCTCCGAGCCGCTCAGGAGGCAGAACGCAAAAATAAAAGCCAGATTCAAACTGCTACCCAGCAGAAATCGAAAATCGTCTCGCCGCAGACTCGCCCCCCACTGGGAGACCCCTTTGGTACCCCCTTTGCCGGTGCCATCCAGGGCAAAGCCGCCAAGTGGGAGGCGGAAATTCACGCACTCGGTCGGCAAATCATTGGGCAAATCGATACAAAAATGGCAGCGTTGCAAGCGATTACCGTTGATGCCAACCGGACAGCCAACCGGCTTGAACTTTTGGTCGAACATCTGGAGCAAATTGCCCGGCAACAGAGCCGCATGGCACAAGATGTCGAATCGGAAACGGGAGAGTCGCCTGCCGTGATTCCGGCAATGGGATCGATTCCCGAAGCCGCTCCGCTAACCGAAGTGCTAAAAGAGTTAGCCGACGATCTGGAAGACATTCACAAAACGATCAAAAAAAGTACGACCCTAACGGAACAACCGGAACAAGCAACCATTTTGCGTCTGGAGGAACTGAAAAAGGAAATATCCATGACTGGTTCTTCCTCCGACCTTCGCGGTGAAGTGGAAATGTTGGCAAATTACGGCTTGGAACCGCAAGACATTGCGACACGACTCAACATCTCACTCGGCGAAGTCGACGTGATGTTGCAAATTCAACAAAATAAACAGGAACGTATTATGTAAATAGGAGCGACGGCGATGCCGAACCGATTTATGCTCAAACGGTCGCGGGAACTTCGCCAAAGAATGACTTTACCGGAAAAGATTTTGTGGCAATTTTTACGCGGTTCCACTTTTGCAGGGCTTCGTTTTCGCCGGCAACATCCCATTGGAAATTACATTGTCGATTTCTGTTGTCCCCAAAAAAAGTTGGTCATCGAATTGGATGGAAGATACCATAATACGATCCAACAGGAAGACGCAGAACGAGACCAATTTTTGAAAACTCGCGGCTTTCATGTGTTGCATTTCACGAACGATCATGTTTTCGACCATATCGGTTGGATATTGCAAACTGTTGCCGACGAATTGAAAATCGATTGGGAAAAAAGCGATCACGATTGCGTTTTGGGGGTCAAGTATCCTCAACGTCTCTACGCCCTCCTCGCTGGGGTCAAAGAGTATCGGGAAAAAAATGAAAGAGAAACCGATGTGAGTTTTTGAATAGATGCCGGAATTGACGGAGCGTATAATTCGCAATACAATGAGCCGTGGAAACACACGGAAAGAGAACTTCCGTGTGTTTGTGTCCTCTGCGACTAGAGCGTTTTCATAATTGGTCTGGTACACTGCCCTCACCCTAACCCATGTCTGAAAAGATACCTTTAGGATGCGAGGGCAGTGAAGTAACACCATACCAATTTTTGATACGCTCTATCAATAACATTTCT
>Ga0082212_10010131_pt1 | contig 12099 bp, 12 predicted proteins | sample TergutNt197P3_FD_71548 | JGI IMG/M metagenome (GOLD analysis project Ga0082212, IMG submission 71548) | Neocapritermes taracua P3 segment gut microbial communities from Petit-Saut dam, French Guiana - Nt197 P3 | ecosystem: Host-associated > Arthropoda: Insects > Digestive system > Gut ... | reverse complement strand
TCCTTTGCGCGGTTATTTTATAAGCCTCCCGACTTATGTTATATATATCGGCAGTACATCCAACAACATAATAGTAAATTGCAAATTACAATGCACATCATACAGCTGAATTAGGAGTTAGGAGTTAGGAATGAGGAATGAGGAGCGTCGGTCTCCGGCTCAAGAGCCTCACTGCGTTCGGTTAGCCTCCGACACTAGCTCTGCGGAGCGTCGGTCTCCGGCTCAAGAGCCTCACTGCGTTCGGTTAGCCTCCGACACTAGCTCTGCGGAGCGTCGGAATGAGGAGTGAGGAATTTCCCGCTGAAATCACATCAGCGGCTAATTTTTACTATTGAAAAATTCATCAGCTTTGGCTATAATAATATCTGATATTAAATCAGCCGAATAAATGGTGACCGATTATGTATATTAAAAGACACGCTGAAAAAGCTGTTAAAAACCTATCCGAAATGTTCGGCGCGGTTCTTGTTACGGGAGCCCGTCAAGCGGGAAAAACCACCCTCCTTCACGAAGTATCGGCAGGCGCCGGATATGTTACGTTAGACGATAAGATTCAACTCGTCAACGCTTCTGAGCGAAGCGGTACGTTTTTCAAGGATAATCCCCCTCCTGTTTTTGTGGACGAGGTGCAGTACGCGCCTGATCTGTTTTCTCAAATTAAAATAATCTTAGACAGGGATAAAAAGAAAGGTCAGTTCTTTCTTTCCGGTTCTCAGCAATTCAGCATGATGAAAAATGTAAGTGAATCACTTGCTGGACGGCTTGGCATTTTAAATCTGCCCGGTTTATCTCTAAGGGAAATAAGTAACACTGAGTTCAGTTCCCCTTTTCTTCCTTCTGATGATTTCTTTAAAAACCGGGCTAACAATAAAGTTGATTTGTCATATTCAGATATATGGAAAATCATACACCGCGGCAGTTTTCCTGAGCTTCACGCAAATCCGGATTTCGATTGGCGGGCGTTTTACTCAGCCTATGTCATGACCTATATCGAACGCGACGTCCGAAGTCTGGCTCAGGTAGGCGACGAGATTAAGTTCATACAATTTTTAACTGTGGCGGCAAGTCGCACCGGTCAACTTTTTAATGCCGCTTCATTCGCAAGGGATATCGGGGTAAGCCAACCTACCATCGACAGGTGGCTGGCAATATTAGTTTCGTCAAATCTTGTTTTCCTGTTAAGACCATACCATAATAATATTACCGGACGTACCGTAAAAACTCCGAAACTCTACTTTTCAGACACAGGACTCGCCGCGTACCTTACCCGTTGGAATACCGCCGATGTGCTGAAAGACGGCGCGATGTCCGGAGCGTTCTTTGAAACATTTGTTATCGGAGAAATTATCAAAAGCTATAGCAATAGCGGTATTCTCGATATCCCTTTATACTTTTATCGCGACCGCGACGGTACTGAAATCGATCTTCTTATTGAGGACGCAGGGACTCTTTATCCTATTGAAATAAAGAAACACGCCGACCCGGTAAAAGGCGACGTTTCTATGTTTTCTGTTCTTGATAGGATACCAAGCGTCAAGAGAGGTCCGGGCGGGGTGGTTTGCATGTACGACAGACTCGTTACGCTTAGCGGGAATGATCTGGCAATCCCGGTTTCAATGTTATAACTTCAAGCCTTCTCTGAGCGCTTCAATGGTGGTTTTCAGCGGAGCGGCGGCTTCTTTGTTGATGTCCGCCGCCTCTTTGAGTTCGGCACGCAGTATATTAACATGCTGCGGCGCTTCGATAGCCACGCGCACCGACTCGCCCCGGACAGAGGATATGGTTATCTTTATGTCGTCCCCCAGATAGAAGGACTCCCCCGTTCTTCTCGTGAGCACCAGCATGGCGTCAACCCGCCTTTTCTTTCGGCGTCAGCCTGCGGCGCATGGAATAGTCCTGCGGGAGGATTATCTGTCTCGCTTTTTTGGTCTGGTTGTTGAGCATCACCGGGCATTTCATGTTGACGGTGCTGTCGGTAAAGTCGTCTCTCAAAATGGTTATGACCAAAAAGGAGACAGGGGTCTTTTCCTCAACCTCAAGTTCCGCGAGGTCTTCTTTTAGCGGCCCCGGACTGTAGGCTGAATCTATGTAGAACGGGTTGAAGACCACGAACGCGAGTTCGCTGTCGTCAATAGATTGAAGGCATAAAAACGAGGCTTCGTTCTGGGCGTCAAAAGGTATGAGCGCGAAGCTTTTGGGACCTTCAAATCCGAATAAACCGTCGGGGAATTCAAACACCGAATCGTCCGCCGCCTGATATTCCCCGAAATATTTTGTGTTGATTTTCATTATACCACCCCGGCGCTCTGCGCCGTTTAATTCGCGTTGGGATTGGCGCTCGGCGGCACATATATAGGTTCGCCGACATACTCTATGGTCACGCTCGGATATTCGAGTATCGAAACCTCGATATCCGCCGGAATAAACTCAAGTTCAATATTTCTCGCCGAAGCTGTTCTGTCAAAAATCATTTTGTCGATCTCATACGTCACGCTGAAATCCTGAGGAACGAATTCCGGTCTCGGATATTCCTGCACATAGTTAGACGCGTCCATCAGCGGCTCGTAACTTGAATTTATCTTCTCGACAGCTTCCTGGCTGAACTGCATATTCACCTGAATATTGCCGTTGTCAAGCACCCTCGCGGTCGCGCTGTAGGTCGCCGGGCTGACCGCGGCGTCGGATGGTCTCCTTCTCGGCAGCGAGGTCGCTATATTAGCCGGAGGCTGCGAAACCCTGTTATCGCGGTTGTTTGAAGGCGACACCCGCGGCATGGGAGCGCGTTTTGTCTCGACGGTGTCGAGGTTCATTCTGATCGGGCGGCTTCTCGCCCTGACCCCCCTGTCTGAACGCGACAGCTCGACCACGGCGTTTGAGTTGACCTTTTCAAGTCTCGCCCTGTTTACCTTGTATTCGAGCACTATGGGGACGGTGGTTATTTCGATCAACGGTCTCATATATAAGCCTCCTCTCTCTTATTAAAACCGCGCGGAATATACTATCTCATAAAATCTATGAACGACGGGGTTATCACGTTCGGGCCCATCTTAAGCGCCGCCATATACGAGGTATACTGCATCTGATACATGGTTATCGCTAATTCGGTATCCATAAACTCGGTGCTGGCGAGTTTTCCCTCAAGGGTGTACTGCGCGTCGGAGAGTCTCTTTTCGGTGAAGTTCATGAACATGGTGGCTGAACCCATCTGGGTGATGTTGACGAGGATCCTCTTGCGGAGCACCGCCAGTTGATCCAACAGTTTGGCGGGAGGTTCATGGGTGTAGTTGGGGTCTTCGAGCGCGTCGGCTATCTCCCCGAGCAGCAGTATGATGTTGTCGGTATTTCCGTCGGCGTCCTTGCCGTATCCCAAAAAATGTATTCCGGGAAACGCGGTGTCGAACGCCGTTCCCCTGACCACTTCGTTGGGGTCGGGAGCCGCCGGGTCGAATCTCATTCCGAACCCGAAATCGACGTATATCTTTTCTTCGGCGAGCTTATCGAGCATGGGGTCGCCGGACATAACGTCTATCCCCCGGAAGTATAGCACTCCGCCCTCAAATTTGAACGGCGGCTCTTTGGTGGACGAACCTCCGTAGAGATAGGAATCGCTGTATCTCGCGTTGGCGTCGAGAACCATCTGCTCCTGAATAGATCTTATCTGCGCGGCGTATATAACCAACTCGTCGTGGCTGTTGACCTCGTTGAGGGCGGCTATGAGGGCGACATGCACGTCCTCGGCAAGGTTTGATATTTTCAGCATGGTCGCTTCGGCGACGTCGTATTTTCCTATGGTGTCGCGCAGGTTGGTCAGATAGTCGTTGTTTCGGCTGATAAGTCTGCGCGTTTGAATCGAGCGAACCGACCCGGAGGGGTTTTCGGAAGGTTTTACGAAAAGACGTCCGTCTGTAGCGCGTCCCATCGCCCGCGACGTCTCGTACATCACCCGGCTCAGGCGCTCGTTGTAGTTGCGCATTATGGTGTTCATGGTTATTCTCATATCGGTCGTCCTTTCAAAACCCGCCGCTTCCCGCGCGGTTTATTTGGTTAAACTATCTGCCGACTATTCCGGTTCCGTTTATCAGTTTGTCAAGCGCCTCGTCAAGCGTGGTCATAAACCGCGCCGCGGCGTTATATGATTTTTGGAACCGAATCAGATTTATGCCTTCCTCGTCGAGGCTAACTCCGGATACGCCTTCTCTCAGATCCAGCACCCCGCTGATTATGATGGTGAAGTTTTCCATCAGTTTTTTCTTGCCGCTCACATCCAGCGCGAGGGTGTTTTTGGTCGAGGCGAAATATTCCTGAAGCGTTCCGTTGAACAGCGTTACTCCTAATGGAGTTTTGAAATCTATCTTTTGGTCAAACAGAGAAATCATATAGAGAATGTTGTCGTTTGCTCCGGATTTATCGTCGGGTATATCAAAGCGCTGGGTCGCCGTAACGCCGTACTGGAGCGTCTGCCATGCCTGCGCTATTCCGATATTCGCGGCGGTTATTCCGACTGTTGAGTCGCCCGGAACCCAGGCATTGACAAACAGCGGGCGGTCTTCAGGCATCGGTCCCGAAGTCGGGTCAAGCGGGTCATATCCCGGGTTTTTGATGGCGTTCGCTTCGTTGAACACCCTCGCGAACTCCTGCGCAAAAACGTCCAAGGTCTTTTCGTAATATCCTATACCCTTCTGGTCGGAAGAAGGAAAATCAAATGGTCCGGACTTGTTGAGCATATCCATAATGCCTTTGAGTACGCCGGTGTGAAGCTTTTCGGATATATCTTCAGCTGTAAAGGTTGTTCCGTTTACAGTCCCGTCGATGAACACTGACGCCTCTCCTGTGACCGGGTCGATGTTGGTCGAGAACTGCACAAACTCGCGGTTGAAAACGAGCGGTACGCGCTCGGCAGGAATGTCCTCTGTGCGAAGGAATATCTCGACGTCCTCGATGACTATTCCTTTTGCTATCTCGATGGGGGTATACACAGTGTCTATCTTCATGTACTGCGAAAGTTCGTCTATTAGCAGATTTCTCTGATCCAGCAGCTCTAACGAACGGTTTCCGAAAGTCTGGTCTTCTCTTATGCTTTTATTTAATGAAGATATGGTTTCGAGTATGGTGTTGACCCTCGGGATATCTATATTCACAAGCTGGTAGGTCTCCTGCTCTCTGACCTGCGCTACCTGTTTGGCGTAACTGTTGAACAGTTTTGTCAGCATATCCGCCGAAGAACGTACAATGCTGTCAAATTCGACGTTGCCGGTGTTTTGCGAGAGGGCGTGAAGCTGGGTGACAAAATCGTCTATTCCCGCCGCGAGACCCTCGATGGTTATTTCGTTGAAAATGGCCTCCAAATCCGACAGCGCCGAAAACTGCGCTTCGGCTTCTCCGAGTTTGGCGTGTTCTCTGCGGAACCGGACGTCCAAAAACGGATCGCGTATCTGGGCTATTCCGTTAAGGCGCACCCCCTGCCCCACATCGTTGGAAGGAAGGAACGCGTAGCGGTTGGAGTAGCCGCCCGAGGCAAAGCTCACGAGATCAAGCCGTTGCCTGGTAAACCCCGCGGTATTGACGTTGGTTATATTCTGACCGGTCACGTCGAGCGCCCTTTGGCTCGCCGTGAGGCCGAGATGCGCGGTTACAAATGAAGCGAATGTTGAACGGACCATTAGTTTTCCTCCAAACCGGAATTTTATACTGTTATGAGTTAAACCTTTCTCGGGGTGAACTTGGCGGGAACTTCGTCGTCCCCGCTTTTCTCGCCGGTGGACTGATATGAGTTTTCTCTGTCTCTTTGCTCTCCCATTCTCGCGAGCACAAAGTCTATGCTTTGAAGATGAAGTTCGATAAACTTTTTAGTACATTCGACTGCTAAGGTAAGTTCTTCGGTTCTCTGCTCAAGCAATCCCATGACGGTTCTTAGTCTTTCGGCGTCGCCGGGAGATTCCGGCAGCAGCGACGATATTATTTCTTTAAGCGTATATTTATCGTATCCGAGCTCTGTCTGGAGTTTTTCGCGTTTCGCGTCCAGGCTGCGAAGCTCCATTGTCAGCGCCTGTTCGCTGAGCATAAACCCGTCGAGTTTTTCAACGTCGTTTGCGGCTATGGCGTCGAGTTTATCATTTTCAACAACCAAAAGTTTATCAAAAAGAACAGTAATACTATCAAGCAGTTTGTAAAGCGACGCCAAGTCTTTCATCTGTTATATTTCCTTAGAATATGCTTTTTCTTATCCGCCTATTATTTTTGAAACTATATCGGAAGGGTTCACGTCATATTCGCCCGATGCGATCTCGCGTTTGAGCTGATCGAGTTTATGCGTATCCATCCCCGCTTTAACGTCGGCGAGAATCTGTGTTTTAAGAGTTTCAACAAGCTGCGCCGTCGTTCTTTCCGGATGCGCGGCGCTGATTTCTATGCTGTCAAGGTTTTTCGGGGAATCCGCCGCCTTAACCGCGGTTTCCTTTTTTTGTTCGGCTGTCTTGCCTGAAAAAACTTTGGATGCTCCCGGCGGTGTTATTCTCATAGTATTCGCTCCGTCTTTCTCTGTTATTATTTCAAATTTGAGTTAATTTATATTATACCACCATTATATTATATATCGTCATCATTCGCGTAAAGTTAAGTTCGCGAAAATCAGCCGGACAGAAAACACTCTGCCAATTATAATATCGGCAGAATATTCCCCGGCTTTAGTATAATTATATTTTATCTTAATTTTATTTCTGTTCCCAGAATATCTCTACTGTATCGCCGTCGGATACATTGTCGACATAACTCGCGTCTCTTCCGTTCAAACGCATACGCAAAATCCCCTGCGGCTGTTCGAGATTTACGTCTACATGGTTGAGCATATCGACAAACATAAGTCCGTATCCTTTGGACGCTTTTACCTCGGTCCAGTTTCCGTTGATATTCACGCTGGAAACTCCGGGTTCACGCTGTTTCGCGGCGGCCGAAACGTCCCCGGCGGCGGTTTGTACGGCGGGTTCGGTTTGAGCAACGGTATTTATTTCCAAATCGGCAGTCTTTTCAACTTCCGGTTTGGCAGTTTGCTTTTTCGCTTTTGCCGTTTTGAACTTCGTTTGTTTCGGAGAGGTTTTTGTCTTGTTTTTTTTCTTTTTGTCGGTTTTAGCGTTTTCTGCCGGTTTTGCTTTTGCCCTGCTTGCTATGGGTCTTGGCAGCACGTCTATGCTGTCCCCGGGCTTTACCGCCGAAGCGCTCACTGATTCCGCGCCGTTAATCAGATATATGACGCTGCGCGGAAGGTTCATGCCGAGACTGAAATAGACGTCTCTGATGTTTCTCGGAGCCATGGTTTCAACAGCGTCGCCGCTGCGAACGATATAATCCGGTCTCATCCTTCTTCCGCGTATCACGGCTATGTTTTTGACCTGTGTTTCCTGTCCGCCGATTATAAACACGCAGTCGGGTATCTGTTCTGTGATCTCACCTATTGTCGGAGCAGGCGTCACCCCGTCGACAGCAGAAATAACGGTGATACTGTCACCCGCTTTTATAACATCCTGAATGGTGGCGGGCTGTCCGTTGAGCAAAAGCGAACCGGGTTGTGCAGGTTTGCCTCTTTCGCTGAAACTCTCGCCGTTAACGCTGTACTTCAGCGCCGAGGACGAGTAACCTATAAGTTTTGACGGTTTGATCCCGGTCAGTAAAAGCGCGTCCATAACCCTCGTTATGCCGTTGCTGACCGCCATGACATTAACGCCGTTGACGGTTATGGAAAAGAAGTTACAGCCTTTGTTCATAGCGTAAGCCGTGCCGATCCCTATAGGGGTCACATACTCGGGATTGGCGAGTCTCGAATCCGGCAGGCGTATCATCTTGAACGGCTTTTTCCCGCCTACCGCTACCCGATCCTCCGGCATCTTGAGCTGAGCGGCTATCTGCGCGCATAATCCGGGCGTCTGACTGCCGCCTCCTACAAGGAATACCGCCATCGGCGCTCCGCCGTTGATTTTAATAATATCCCTCGCTACGGTTTTCGCCAAAAGCTCTATGACCGGAGCGGCGGTTGTTTCTATGTCTTCGGGTTTTATGCTTACGGGGTCAGCGAATATATCTTCGGCGATAATCTCCTCGACCCCGTTAGACCACTCGATTTTAACTTTTTCGGCCATCTCGAATCCCAGCAGGAACTTTTTCATAATGGCTTCGCTTATCTCGTCGCCGGCTATAGTAGCCATCCCGTAGGCGGCTATGCTTCCGTTTTTCGAAATAGCTATATCCGAGGTTCCCGCTCCGATATCGATTATGGCTATGTTGAGAAGTCTTATGTCACGCGGAACTATTATATTGACAGCCGCAATAGGTTCAAGCGTCAGGAAGTCCACTTCAAGTTTATTCTTTGCCGTCACGGCATAAAGACTTTCCACCACATGATTGGGCAGAAAAGCGGCGATAGCCTCCACCTCCACGAGTTTCCCCTTATGCCCCTCAAGGTTGGCGTAGGCATATCCGTCAAGTTTATAGCTCAGGATACTGTATCCTACGCAGAAGAATTCTTCACCAAGCTTGAGATTCTTTGCCGCGAAGGTTTGCTGAGCTTTGGAAACTACAGAGTATTCATATGACTCCACCATCGAACGGGTTATCTCATCCTCGTCACCAAGTTCTATTGAATAGGTCTCGCTGACGGTGCGTAGAGCGCGTCCCGCCGCGGCGATGGCAACCTTTTTAAATCGCAGCCCGTTTCGCTTCTCTAATGTTTCCCTGACCTGTTTGACGCTCAGCGAAACAAGCTCGATATCCTCAATCTGCCCGTCTCTCATCGCGTTAGCCCGATGATGGCATTGTTCATGGTCAATGACTACATATTCATCCGAGTCTCTGTATCCGAGTATTCCAACTACAGATCTTGTTCCGATATCAAGCGAAAAAATAACCCGGCTTCTGTCAATCCCTGAAGGAATTAGGGAAGTCCCGGATCCGGTTTTGTTGCTGCTCGCGGTTTTATCAGGCAGTTGAACAGATTTTGAAGATTTGGTTTTGCTTTTCGCAGTTTTCCCGGCAGAAGCCATAAGATCTCTCCTTCCCCGCATACCGCGGTTTTTGCGGCAAATGCTTCATGTCTCTATTTTATCAGTTGTCCGCGTTCCGGTAAATCCTTTTGCGATAAAATTATCTGCGTCTGACCATGATATTCAGACGGTCTCTCAGAACAACGCTTATCCTGTCAAGCGGAGACTGCGTCATAACGGCTCCGATATCGAAGGCGACCATAGGCATACCGTAGACGACGGACGTTTCCTTATCCTGTCCTATTGTATAGGCGCCCGCTTTACGCATTTTCAGAAGCCCGTCGGCTCCGTCTCTGCCCATACCGGTCAGTATGATTCCCACCGCGTTTGCCTTGACCTGTTCTGCCATAGAATTGAAAAGGACGTCCACCGACGGGCGGTGTCCGCTCACCTTTTCCGCGTCGTAACATCTCACCGCGTATCCCGTTCCCTTTTTTATGACCGCCATTTGCTTGTCGCCCGGAGCGATAAGTATCTTTCCGGTTTTTATCTCGTCTCCGTCAACAGCCTCGTCGACATCCATTTTGCATATCCCTTTGAGCCGGTTGGCGTACATCTTGGTGAATCCGGGAGGCATATGCTGAACGATGACCATGCCCGGAGTATCTTCGGGAAGGTCTTTGATCACCACAATAGTGGACTCGGTCCCTCCTGTGGACGCTCCCAAAGCTATGACTACCGAACCGGAGTTGCCTGTAAGCGGCAATTGTCTCGCAGGAGGGCGGGCGCTTGCAGTAAACTGTCTTACTTTAGCTTTAGCGCCCGTTTTGATAATATTTTTAAGCTCCAGAAAAAACGCGTCTACATTTTCTTTGCTGCCCATTTCGGGTTTTCGCACAAAATCAATTGCCCCGGCAGAAAGCGCGTCAAATACGCTCATGTTGAGCGAGCTCACCATAACCACGGGTATAGGATTTTTCGGTATTAGCATTTTTAAAAACTCAATACCGCTGATCTTCGGCATTTCAACGTCTAAGGTCAGAATGTCGGGTTTTAACTGTTCTATCTTGACCAGCGCGTCGGAAGCGTTAACCGCATACCCGATTACTTCAATTGCGGGATCCTCCGACAAATATTTTATAAGCAAGCTGCGGAACATGACTGAGTCATCTACCACGAGAACCCGGATTTTTGATGTTCCGGTCATATGAATCGGATTCCCCCTGTTCTCTGTCCTTCAGGGCAGTCCTTAGTCGGTGATAAAATAATCAAGCTTTTACATACGCGGACACCGCGATACTGCTGTAGGGATTGGTAGTTTTGTTCAGGGTTTCGGAATGTCCCACCAGCAGATATCCCCCGTCGTTGGTCGCGTCATAAAACCTTCGCACAAGAGCGTTCTTTGTTTGCTGATCAAAATAAATCATTACATTCCTGCAAAAAATCACATCGAACTTCATCTTGAACTTTATGGGATCCATCAGATTGAATATCCTGAACAAGACGTTATTTCTTATTTCCGGCGTAAATGTATGGGTATTCTGTCCGCTGTCGGGTCTTAAATATTTCTGCATCCAAACATGAGGCACATCGCGCAGGTCCTCATCGCTGTAGGTGGCGGCTTTAGCGACGTCCAGAACCTGCTGGGAAATATCTGTCGCCAAGACCCGCGTATCCCATCCGGGTTTTCCGTAAAAGTAGTCTTTGAGTATCATAGAGAGCGTATAGGGTTCCTGTCCGGTGGAACAGCCCGCGCTCCATATCGACAGGGCTTTGCCGCCCTTTTTCTTCTGTTCGATAACCGGAAGTATTTCATCTCTGAACAAGTCAAAATGAGCGCTCTCGCGCATAAAATAAGAAAGGTTGGTCGTAAGACGGTTAAGGAGTATTTCAAGGTCTTTTCTGTCTCCGTACATCATATGATCGATGTATTCGGAAAAATCCGAATATCCGCTTTCGGAAAAAGGTCTGAACAGCCGGCTTTCTATCAGTTGTTTCTTCTGTGACAGATTTATCCCGAAATTAGTATATACAAAATCCGACAGTTTTTTAAAATCCGCCTGTGAAATGACTAACATTCATCAACCTCATTTTATTGAATCGAATTCCTCGATTTTTCGAGCAGTTTGTCGCAATTCAGAATAAGATAATCATCATTATCAATATGGGCGATGCCGCTGACAAGTTCCTGTCTGCTGTTTGCTGGCGGCGGCAAAATCTCTTCGTCTGAGATATTTACCACATGCGAGACGCCGTCAACCAAAAACCCGATGGCAACCTCGCCTTCCTTGGTGTTAAGGACAATCACGCATTTCCCGTCTTCCTCCGCGTTAGGCGCCTGCCTCATACGGACGCGCGCGTCAATGATAGGTAAAACCTGTCCGCGCAGATTGAAAATACCTTTTACATAATCCGGAACCTGCGGAAGAATAGTAATGGAATAGCTTGTAATTATCTCGGTTACATACCTCGCGCTGACCGCGAAACGAAGGTCATCCGAAACAAACGACAAATACTCGTCGAGAACCTCCTCTTGTTCCTCGTCGAAAATATCCTGCTGCAGCTCAGTAGACATACCCTCACCTCATATTAATGCTGTTATTTTAAGTTTTTATGACGCCGCGAATGTTTCAAACAAATTCGCCACCTCAAGAATTATGCTGATCGTTCCGTCGCCGAGAATGGCGCAGCCGGCGATACCGATATTTTTAACATTAAAATCATTGAGAAACGCCGGCAGTGATTTGACCACCACCTGCTGTTCTCCGAGCAGTTCATCAACAAAAAGGCAGAATGATCTTTCTCCGGTTTCAAGCCATATGAGTATACCGTTTTCTATTTCTGTTTCTCCGCCCTCAATACCGTACAGATTATTGAGTCTCACAATTGGATAGAAATTCTCCATCCTCCTTATCATTTCGCCGCGGTCGGCGTCATAAACTACCTCGTCGTTCTTGACCTTGAACGACTGGCGGATATGCGTTATGGGGACCGTGAATATCGAAGAACCGACAGATAAATCCATTCCGTCCATAATAGCGAGCGTAAGAGGAATCCTGAAAACAGTCTTTGTTCCGCGCCCTTCCTCGCTTGTTATTGTTACGGTTCCTCCGACCTTTTCAATATTGGA
>Ga0082212_10010130_pt1 | contig 12099 bp, 8 predicted proteins | sample TergutNt197P3_FD_71548 | JGI IMG/M metagenome (GOLD analysis project Ga0082212, IMG submission 71548) | Neocapritermes taracua P3 segment gut microbial communities from Petit-Saut dam, French Guiana - Nt197 P3 | ecosystem: Host-associated > Arthropoda: Insects > Digestive system > Gut ... | reverse complement strand
GGTCCGCTTGTTCCGCATGACACCCTTCGGATTTCTGGAGAAGAAGAGGTACAAGAATATCTCGTTCGGGAGGTACAGAACGTCTATCGAAGTCAGCGGGTGAAGATCAATGATAAGCACATTGAGATCATTATTTCGCAGATGCTCCGCAAGGTCCGTGTCGAATCGGCAGGGAACACGAAACTGTTGGAAGGTGTCCAAGTGGATCGTTTTCATTTCCGCAAGGCGAACCAAGAGATAGCCGCATGTGTTAAGGTGGTTGATCCCGGGGACACTCAGTTGGAAACCGGCACGATTATTCGGCGTGAAGTGTTCGATCAGTACAACGACGCGGCTGAAGCGGAAGGGGGCAAACCTGCCACGTGCAAGAAGACAGAGTTAGCCCAGGCATCGACACAACTTTTGGGAATCACAAAGGCGGCAGTGCAGGCTTCGAGTTTTATTTCGGCAGCAAGTTTTCAAGAGACAACGAAAGTGTTGACGGAAGCAGCATTGGCAAGTCGGCGGGACGACTTGATCGGACTAAAAGAGAACGTCATTTTGGGACACTTGATTCCGGCGGGGACAGGCTTCAATCAGTATCAGAATGCGTCATGGAAATTACGGGACGAAACGGCTGTTGCGTTGGAAGCGATGCAGGCTCCCACGGACAAGCCTGCGTATGCCTTGTTGAATGATTTGCCGGAAGTCCCTGCGGAGTCGGGAGACGGTGCGGAGTACGATTACACCTCGCAATTCCTCAACGATGCCATGCCGGACATGGATAATGACGCGTTCGACGATGATATTTCGGGGAATTACGTGGATTAGAGAGTCTTCTCATCATTCCCTTCGCGCGCTTTACGATAAAATCTTAACCGTAAAGGCGCGAAGAATGCAAAAAACAACGTGATTTTCCCCGGTTTGAACGTTGCTGTGGTGCGTTACTGTAACAACTCCAACAATCTATTTTGCGAATAATACCCACGCAACACCGTCGGCTTCGACGGATTGTCGGGATCAAAAATCGCTAACACAGGAACCTGTTCCGGTCCCAATTGCCGCAACAGTTCTGTTGCCTCCCCCTGCCGGGTACAGTCCGCCGTGAACGACACAATGCCCTTTCCGTCCAGCAATGTGAGCACGGGCTTCGATTGTAACACTGTTGCCTCCAAGAGTTTGCAGTTGAAACACCAATCGGCAGTGAAGTCAATGATGACCGTCTTGCCCGATGCCGATGCCGACTCCAACGCCGCCGCACTGTACGGCTTCCAATGTTTTCCCTCATGACCATAGAGCCGCGTCCGCATCGCCGACTCCAACGTGTACGCATTCGGAACGCCCGGTACTTGGTACGAAAAGAAGAGGGTCAGCCCCAACACGACCGCCGAAATACCGTAACTCCGTTTCTTGATTCGCCCTGCGAGTTGCTGATGTCCGTAATACCAGCACACAAACCAGAGGGCAAAGAGTAACGTTACTGTTGGCAACAGTTTTTCTATCTGGACGAAGTACAAAATCCACACCACCGCCAGTAGCAGACAGAATCCCATGATTTTTTTGAAGGTTTCCATCCATTCTCCCGGCTTCGGTAGGAAGCGGAGCCATTCGGGAAATGCACCGAGGACCAGGTAGGGCGATGCCATACCGAGTCCGATCATACTGTACATCAGGAAAACTTCCGGCATGTTTCCTGACCGGATTTGGATGTCTGCCCAGTTGACGGCAGGACTCAACAGCGGTGCACCGCAAGGAATCGCCAAGAGCGTAGTGATGATTCCTTTGAAAAACGCTCCTAGTGCGCCTTCCTGACTCGTCAGCGTGTCCGAGGTCTTGCCTCCCAGCATCCCCGGCACATTCAAAGTCCAGATGTCCATGAGACTCAATGCCATCACAAACACAACGCATGCCATGGTGATGTTGAACAAATCGAACGTGAAGAGAATACTTAAACCCAGGCTCAAAAATGCCAAAAAGAGAAAAACGGTGAGGATGCCCAGCGAATAGCAAACGTTCAGCATGAGTGCCCTTGCCCGGCTCTTGCCGGCTTGCTCGAAGAAGGAGAGAATCTTCAGTCCGATGATCGGCAGCACACACGGCATAATGTTCAAGATGATTCCGCCAAGAAAGGCGCACAGCAGTGCCATCCTAAAACTTCTGACACTGAAGGTTTCTTGCACGACGAGCGTTTGCGTCTGCGAGGGAGCGTCGGTACCTTCGCCGGGGCAGAACACAAACCGCTCGGCAACGGATTCGGCTTTCAATGATGCAACATCGAGGTGGGGATCGAAGACCCCTTCAAACGAAACGGAGATGGGGACGCACGTTCCCCCTTCCCCTTCCTGGCAGACCTGTCCTTTGAGTTGTCCTTTGATGATTGCATCGGCAGGGAGTTTTTCTTGGAACGTGAGAACCCATGTTACGGAATCGTCATGTTCTTCGATGTCCACGTCGAAGTAAGGGCTCTTGTTAATGCGGGGAGCAGTGGTAGGACGGATTTCCAGCAGTTCCAACTCCGGTTGATCGAATTGAAATGTCGCCCGGATCGTGCCACCCTTCGGTTGCGTTGCGGAGTAGAGATGCCAATCCGGCAAAATCTTGGCGTCGGCAACGAGAAACTCTTCATTAAACCGGCACGTCAGTGTAACGTGACTTCGCGGTGCGAGCGTGAATGTCCCGATGTCGTCGAAATCATAGACATCATCGAACTGCGCCGCCGAAAACAGACTGAAAACCCAGAGAAAAATGATCAGCAAAAACGGTCGGAACATGACACCAATGGAGAGAAACACAATATCAAGGCTTTCTTTATCCTAGTCTTGAAACGGTGATTTGTCAATCTGTAGTGGGGCGCGTACGCCGGATATTTGCCCTCAAAAGCCCAATCTTGCCAACGGCATCAGTAGATGTGCACGTTCGTTTTTTCGTCACTCCCGCGAAGACGGGAGTCCAGAGAAACAGGGTTAAAATTTCTCGTCTAGATTCCTGCCTGCGCAGGAATGACGATATTTTGGCAATCTTGCACACCTCGTGCCAACGGCATGCCGGCGGTTGCAAATGTCCCAATTTTATTGTACACTAACCACGTTGCCGGATGCTTTTTGCCATCTTTGTAATGTACTTTTCGCTGATTGATAAAATTGACACGTTGGAGCCGGGGAAGCGGATCGTTGCCACGAAGTCCCTCTCGCTGGCAGAAGAGTATTTGCAGGATCATTTTCCGAACTTTCCGGTCATGCCCGGCGTGCTGATGTTGGAAGCACTCACCCAAGCATCGGCTTGGCTCATCCGAGTCAGCGAAGACTTTGCCCACAGCATCGTCGTGCTCAAAGAAGCCCAAAACGTTAGATATGCCAGATTCGTGCAGCCCGGTCAAACACTGGTCGTCAAGGCAGAAATCGTTAAAGAAGAAGGCAATCACGTAACCTTGAAAGCCGAAGGTTCGGTGGAAGGACAGAATAACCTGAAAGCAAAGTTGATTCTCTGCCGATACAATCTTGCGGATGCCGATCCTTCGCAAGTCCAAACGGACAAAAAAATAACGGCGGAAATGCGCGAACGGCTACGAAATTTGTACCATGCCGGTGCATAGCAAAAATTGGGACACTGTACGTGCTTGTTTCCTGCTCTTGCCGAGAAACGTTTCATGCCGTAAAATAGAGACGTAACTTTTTTGACGACCTTGCCCCTGAATTCGATTTGAGCACTTCTCCGCAGCAGCCGACCGGCTCTCCTCAACCGCCCCAAAAAGCCCGAAAACTCGGCGATATTTTGCAGGAATTCGGACAACATTGCCGGCTCATGCAAGACGAACTCAGCAAAATCATCATCGGGCAAACGCCAGTGATCCACCAAATTCTGGCGGCAATTTTTACACGCGGACACTGCCTGCTCGAAGGGGTTCCCGGTTTGGCAAAAACCTTGATGGTCAGTTCGATTTCTCAAATTCTCGACATCCAATTCAAACGAATACAATTTACGCCAGACTTGATGCCTTCCGACATCATCGGAACGACCGTCCTTGATGAGGACGAAAAAGGAAAAAGAAGTTTTCGGTTTGTCGAAGGTCCCGTCTTCACCAACATTCTGCTTGCCGACGAAATCAACCGAACGCCGCCGAAAACACAAGCCGCGCTGTTGCAAGCCATGCAAGAACGGGAGGTTACTGTCGGACAAACGACGTATCCCTTGCCCGAACCGTTTTTTACAATCGCAACACAAAACCCCATCGAACAGGAAGGAACCTATCCTTTGCCGGAAGCACAACTTGACCGGTTCATGTTCAATATCAAAATTGATTATCCCTCATTGGAAGAGGAGGAAAAAATTCTTGCCACTACGACTCGGGGAGAAACGAAGGAAGTCCGAAAGATCATGAGCGGAAAACTGATCGTCAACCTGCAAAAGTTAGTCGGTAGCATTGCAGTCAGCCAGTACATTGTTCAGTATGCCGCCAGGCTTGTTCGAGCCACACGACCGAGGGACGAGACGGCACCAAAATTTATCAAGGAATTGGTCAACTGGGGTGCGGGTCCTCGGGCAGGGCAGTATTTGATCCACGGAGGCAAAGCCCTCGCGGCGATGGACGGTCGTTTTTCCGTCTCGATTGATGATATTAGGGCTTGTGCCATCCCGGTCTTGCGGCATCGGATCAGCACAAATTTCCAAGCCCAAGCCGAAGGAATGACGAATGAGGACATTATCGAAAGACTCATCAAGGAATTGCCGACACCGGCTATTGAAAAATTTGAGAAACCGCCGTCGGGACTACAAGGTGAGTCGTACACTTGATTGACTTTGTGTTACGATTCAATCGATCAGTTTCTCAACCATTCGCACTGCCATCTCCAGCGCATCCGGTCCGTCATCGTGTGTCCCTGCCGGAAACGAACGTAACTGTTCCACTAACAATCGGCACGATGGGGACAACGAATGAAAACGCAAGCACCGCCTTGCCAAATACGAATCCAAACGCCGAATGCGTATCCCCTTATTAAGTGTGTTCTTGATCGGATAGACAATAGGTAAACCCAATGCCAGAAATTGCCGATCAAATTCCTCGCACAACAACTCCTGAAACTGATTAGACTCCACAGCGAAAATCGTCGGACGGTACTTCCGGTACAGTTCAATGCCTTGTGTGATTAGTTCGGCTGTCGGCAATCGTTCCAAGTGGGCATCAACGAAAAAAACACCATCTTCGCTGAGCGCAACAAACACAAACGCCGAGTAATCTCCCAATGCCGAGCCCTTGCCCTTGCTCGGATCAAGTGCTAATGCAGAGACAGTGATGTTTTGCGGCATCGTCTGATACCAGATCGGCTCGTCAAAATACGATTCAGGAAACTCGCACAAGTCGGGGTTGGCTGGAGAGTTTTGCTTTTCCCGCGCGAACGAAGCGTAACCGCTTTCGACTCGCATTTTCATCAATGCGTAAAGTGGTTCCTGCTGCTCCCATAGCACCGTGGCACCTTCATCCATTGCAAGACGGTTCGCTTCATAAAACGCATCGGCATCGGTACTGCGATTCGGGTTGGAAACATCAGTGTAAATCGCTTCCCAGTCTTTCCAGAAGGACATGTTTTTCGGAAAGCGTTCGATTGCCTGAAACGTCCGGGAACACCAACCGGGCGTGTGAAGAAGTTCGACCGCGATTGCCTCGCGATGCAATGCTGTTGCTAAATGAATAACATTGGTGCGATCCGAACCCGATTTGAGGAGCGTTCCGTGAAACCAATTTCGGCTCTTTTCCCGCTGCGTTACAGAGACCGCATGTTGATCGTTCTGTATATCGTCACAGATGATGAGCGTCGGTCGGTTTTCATTCCGCTTTCTGCCGCGCAGACGTTGTCCGGTTCCAAAGGCTTCGATGGTCGCACCGTTGCGTAACCGGATTCCACCGCTTCGCCATGCGGTGCCCTTGCCGATTGCCTCGGGGTACTCTTCCGCGAGCAAACCATTGCCGGTGAGTTCGTTTTTGATGTTTTCAAGATGAGTATAGGCTTGTGACTTGGTATCGGAGACGATCCAAATGTACGGTTCGTGTCCCGAAAGAACTTCACGCAATGGAAAGGCAAGCGCGGCTATGGTCGATTTTGCGGAAGCCCGAGGTGCAAGAACGTTCAACTTCGTGCCGCGCTCTGTGTGCAAAAGATCAAGTTGCCCGGCAAACCAGCGGTGCATCTTGGACGGCGGTTTGCAAAAGTGCTGTGGTAGAAATCGGGCGGACCAATCGAGGAGCGGTTCGACAACCGTCGGGCTCACGCCCCCCGATCGCTTGAAGGGTTCACTGACGTGAAGAAAAATTTTGTGCAGAGACATGCGGAGAAGTGTATCACACGGTGAAACCGAAAGTGTCAGGAATCTTGCTGACGGTCTGTCCACATGGATGACCGTTCGTACATTCTGCTTGACGGGCGAAAGCCCTATGCGTAAAATGAGTGGCACCAAATCGTTTAGGAGTTCATCATGAAACAGATCATTCTCAAGTCCACCGTTGGAGTGGCGGTGTTTTTCGGATGCCTTATGTTGGCTTCGGCATCTCAACAGAAGTACGTCACTTACGGCGAGCACGGAGCCGTCGGCGACGGCGTTACCGATGATCTTGCCGCTATCGTCAAAGCCCATGCCGCTGCGAATGAGGCGGGACTACCCGTCAAGGCAGAAGCGGGGAAAACATACTACATTGGTGCGTCCACGCAAACCGCACAAATCCAGACCGATACCGACTGGAGCGATGCCAAGTTTATCATCGACGACACAAAAGTCGAAGGCAGAAACCGAAACATCCAAATTTTCAGCATCACGTCTAAACTCCCCACTGCGCGGATTACAACCATTCCCACGCTCAAAAAGAATCAAGAGAAACTTGATTTGTCCCTGCCACAGAATGCACTCATTGCCGTTACCGACAATCAAACCCTGCGCTACATACGTTTTGGTCCCAACGAAAATCGAGGCTCGGCACAGACCGACATATTCGTCGTCGATACGAACGGCAACGTAGACAGGGATACCCCGATTATTTGGGACTTTGACAGAATCAGTTCGATGACGGCTTATCCGATAGACCCCGAAACGTTAACAATCAAGGGAGGACAATTCACGAGAATTGCCAATCAAGCCGATACTTCCTCCTACTATTCACGTGGAATAAGCATCGCACGTTCCAATGTGGTGATTGACGGAACGCATCATGTCATCACAGAAGAGCCGCAATTCCACGCGCCCTACGGCGGATTCTTTTCCATCTCGAATTGCACGGGTATCATGGTGCAAAACTGCAAGTTGTCGGGGCACAAGACGGCTTATACCACCACCAGAGGCGACACGCCATGGTCAACGGGTACTTACGACCTATCGGTGGGCAGGGCAAACAATGTAACGTTCAAGAACTGTTCGCAGTACAATGACATCCATGACAACACGAGGTGGGGAATCTTGGGTTCCAACTTCTGCAAAAATATTACGCTCGACACCGTGGAGTTTTCACGCTTCGATGCCCACCAGGGGGTGACGAATGCCACGATAAAAAATTCCGTGCTGGGACATCAGGGGATCAATCTTATCGGACATGGCACCTTTTTGGTAGAGAACACCAAAGTATGCGGCGGAACATTTATCAACTTGCGCAGTGACTACGGCAGTACGTTCGACGGAGAAGTCATCATCCGCAACTGCGAGTTCCTGCCGCGAAACGGTGCGAGAGCCGATGCCGTATTGATCGGCGGAAGCAACTCGGGACAACACGATTTCGGTTACACGTGTTTCATGCCGAGAAAAATAACGATTGACGGACTGGTCATCAACGACAACCCGCCGAACGATAGTTACCCAGGACCGAAACTTTTCGGCAATTTCAACAGGGCGTTCACGAACGAAGAGTATGTCCAACAATTCCCGTATGTGATTACCAAGGAGGTAGAGATACGGAACCTGACCATCAAGAGCGGCAAACCCCTCACCAACAGTGCCAATCCGGTTATGTTCCAGAATGTTACCATTACAAAAAGGTGAGCGACTGCCCCATGCAACCATTCGTTGTTGACGGAATTCCCCGAATTCGCTAGAATTCCGGTTATGGTTCGCTTGCTTAACTTTGCGTTGCTCCTATTGTTTGCTTTCTTTCCCGATCCGCTTCGGGGACAGGAAGTGAGTTCGTTGCGGAAACTGGACGAGATGATTCCCGTCAAAACGACTGGCGGGATACTCTTCTGGGGAGATGTCCTCCTCAACAACGGTTGGCACATTCAAAAAAATGTCGCAACGGATGCCTATCGGTTGCTTGATGCCCATGCCGTTCAACGCGCTTATGGAACGTTCGACGAATGCAAAAACCGGCTCGATGCAATTCAAGCCGAAGAAGGAATCCTTCCCATGACAGGGACCGTCGTGATTGTTCTGCACGGATTCGGTGCCAATCCCATCTGGACACAGGATTTGGGAAACTGGCTCCAAGAACGAAAAACGCATGATCACGTCTTTTGTATGGCTTATCCTTCGACGATGCAGTCGATCCTCGACCATGCAAAGATGCTCGACAGTGTTGTGCGAAACCTTCCGCCGACGGTCAAACGCATTGACTTCGTGGGACACAGTCTCGGCAGCATCGTGATCCGACGGTATTTGAGCGGTCCGCTGGACGAAAATTGGCAGGTGCCTGAAGACCGAATGGAGTTCCGACGGAAGTTTTCCCCCGATTCTCGTGTTGCTCGGTTCGTGATGTTAGGACCACCCAATCATGGGGCAGTACTTGCCACAAAGTTGATCGGCAACAGTCCGGTGCGCCAATACTTTTTCGGCGAAAGCGGCGAAGAACTCGGCACCAAGTGGGAAGGAGCAGAAAAGTCACTCGGCATTCCTTGCTGTCCTTTCATGATCATTGCCGGTGGACGCGGAAATAAAATCGGATACAGCCTCATGATTCCCGGTGATGACGACGGAGTCGTCAGTACCGAAGGAACCATGTTGGAAGGAGCAGAAAAATGGATGCTCTTTAATGTGGTGCACAATGAACTGTTGCAGTCTCCGGCGGTCTTTACGGCAGTGGAAAGGTTTTTGCTCCGGGGGGAATGAAACCGATGGGGCGACAGTCATCGGGTGCATTTCGTTCACTTGCAAGTGCAATCCCCGTGGTAGGCAATCGACCCTATCCCCTTAATCTACAGCAAGCGGGTACAAATGGGCCATTTTTGCAAGGTAGGTTGCCGACCGCCGGGCGGCAACGTGTGGTACTCCGCACTCGGCGCACCAGTCGGCTACCGCCGACGCAATCGCCCGGTGGTTGATTGCCTACCTTGAACGCACACTTCAAAAAACACCAATTTGTCCTCGTTTACGGGATAAATCGGAACGAAGCAGTAGCCTCGGTCCGTTTTTGACGAAAAAAGAGGCAAACGGGCGTAAGACGTGCGATCTTTCTCAATTTTTCTGACAAAATTGACGATAACGGGACGTGAGTCTCCCTTGCGCGCCAGAATTCCATTCGGGTGCGCGATTCCATCTACCGAGAACTCCATGACCGAAACCATCCTCAATCGTTCCGACAATAGTCGAATCGCCGTCGGTATCCTTGTCGATGAAGATTCGCTCCCGCTCTTGCACAAAACGGTCGCCAGTGCCCGAACGCTCGCGGAGCATATTTTTGTTCTCGTCCTCGGAAAGAACTGCGATGTCAACGAACCCTGCGCTGCCGTCCAATACGGCGGCTGGGCTCACGACGAAGCCGCCACCAGAAATATGCTCATCGACACCGCCGAGCATGAGAACGTCGCCGATTGGCTCGTCTGGATGAATCCCGGAGACGAATTCGATGCGACGACACTGGACGAATTTCAAGACTTTCTCAAACGTGACAGTCAGCGAGATACTATCTACATGTTGGTTGCGCACCGGTATTACCGGACTGACCGGGTACGAAACGATTTCGACGAAGAAACCATTGAAGCGCGATTGATGCCCCTCCATAAAGGAGTCCGATTCCAAGGACGAGTGCGAGCGTCGCTCCTGACCCGAAATGCCAGTTTGATGATGCAAATCAGTGCCGCTCCCGGTCGGTTTCTGTTGCCATCAAAACAGCACGACCCGGCACAAACAGAAAACAAGGCAAAACAAACGCTGGCAACCCTCGAAACCATCGAAAAAGAAGAGGGACTCATTCAGGACGAATTACTGGCAGCCAAAGCGGAAGCCCAATTTATTCTCGGCAACTTCGTCGATTCCCGAAGGTTGTCGATGCAGTTGATCAAGGAAACGTCGCGGTCAGACCTGCGATTGTCCGCCTATTACAGCATTTGGGAAACGCTCGCTCATGCTCCCATTCCCGAAACAGATGTTACGAAATTGCTGATAGAATCGATTGAACATTTTCCTGTTGAAATGCAACTGCTGACTTTTTTGGGGTCGCACTTACAGCGGACGGGCAAACTGGAGTTGGCAGTCCGAACCTTTGAAACAGCGATCCAACATGGAAAGGTTTCGCTCGACGTTTGGCACCGCTTGCGGATCCAGGAAATTGCGATTACAAGTTTGGCTCTTTGTTTGCGATTGTTAGACCGGAACAAGGACGCGATCAATGTGTTGGAAAAAAATGTCGAGTTGGTCGAAGACCGAACAGAGTTTCATCGGCATCTGCTCGATCTGTACATTGCGGAAAATTGGACAGAAAAAGCATCAGAGATGGCGGCAGAAATTTGGGGGGACACCGATCTCGACTTGATCCGACTCGCCATCAGGGGTGCCTGTGATGCAAAGGCGGGACGTTGGGACCTCGCGCTGGCTCCACTGGAAGAGGCACATCAAAAAGGGTGCCGGGACAGTTTGTGTCTACGTTGGTACGCCTTGGCATTGCTTGCGTTGCAGCAATTCAAGCGAGCGGTTGAAATTTTGGAGCAATGGCTTACAGTCCAGCCGGACAATTCGGAGGCGAAGTCGTACCATGCGGCGGCGCAGCAACCCAACCAATTTGGCGAAATGCTGAAACGTATTCGGGATGACCATTTGCGGTCATTAGGCTTGGCGGCAAACAAACCGGCTGCGCCTCGTAAACCAAACATTCGGATCGAGGATGCCGTAAGAGAGATGATTCAAGCCTCTGGGGCACGAGGAAAAATCACCGGTGCCAAGCCAAAATCCAAACCGGTTGGGTAGTAGTCCATCGTCCACTTCACGCTAAGTTTTCCCACTCGATTTCTTCGTTCCCTTTTTCGCTACCTTTTTGCGGGGCTTTGGTTTGCCGAAACTCTCTGCAAGGACGGTGTTGATTTCTTCCATGTCGAATTCCTCGGGATCGTATTCGCCACACCAATCGAGCATGTCTTCGTGCTCGGGATGGTCTTTATCCGCGAGCACAGCAACAAGATTAGCGTAACCCCAACTGCCGCCGCAGTCTTCTGGCGGACAATTCCGCTTGCCAGCAAGTACCACAACGGGGGGATCGTTGTCGGAATGTTCGTAATCCACATTCTCGGCAACGAGTTCATGATCCCAACTGTCGCCGAAGTCGTAGATGTACGCAAACTTCATTCCTTTTCGGGTCAAAAAACTTAAGTCGAAATCTGCCGTATTTCCATCACCAAAATCTTCGAAACCGCTCATAAATTCATCCATCGGAACCGAATAATGCCGACCATCGCGTCGTCCTCCAACGATGAATTCGTACAAATGGCTGTTCTCCCACCCCATGATGATTTGGAGACACTCATGCATTTGGGCGAGGGAATAATCGTTCGGCACAACGAAACGCCGCCAAATTGGAGGGGAAATGTTTTTGAGTGTTACTTTGAGGAGCAGGTAACGACGTTCTTTGGTTGCGGACACTTTCTTCCGTACCGGTTGTGGGTGTTCGGTTTCACGAGCAAACGCTTTTTGCAGACTGGAAAGCATGTGGGTCAAAGAGGTGTCTCTGGATGGAGTCATTGATCAGCAAGGCAGGAACTCTGTCAATACTGTGTTAACATACTTCAAAAAGCAGGTAAATGCAAGCCAGTTGGCAACGGAAACACGATGTGTGCAAGTTTGCCCAATCTCGTCATTCCTGCGAATGCAGGAAACCTGAAGAGAGATATTAACCCTGCTTCCCTAGACTCCCGCCTTGTGGAGGGTGACGAAAAAAACGAACTT
>Ga0082212_10010129_pt1 | contig 12100 bp, 6 predicted proteins | sample TergutNt197P3_FD_71548 | JGI IMG/M metagenome (GOLD analysis project Ga0082212, IMG submission 71548) | Neocapritermes taracua P3 segment gut microbial communities from Petit-Saut dam, French Guiana - Nt197 P3 | ecosystem: Host-associated > Arthropoda: Insects > Digestive system > Gut ... | reverse complement strand
TTGTTATGCCTTGCCCTTACAGGGCGGCCATATATTTGTATTCCCCTACCCAGGGCGACGGCGCTTTGCGCCTTTGCCCTGGGCTGATATGCGTCGGCCTTTCAGGCCGTCAAAATGTACAAAATCCAGAAGGGCGAATAATTATTCGCCCCTACACTATGGTATCCGGATCGAGAAATGTGCCGTTCGGTATTATAGGGCGCGATAAATCGCGCCCCTACACGCAAATCATTGATTCCATCGCGTCGTCCAGTTTCGCCGTGTCGAAGCCGAGCGGAATCAGGCGGACATTTTCAGGAATCATTTCGCCGTCGACTTCGAAATCGTCAATCGGTGCTATCAACGCGCATCCGAATTTCGGATTCAATATTTCCATATGCCTTTGGATGCGTCCGAAATTTTCCTCATATCCGCCCCGGGCGTCCATGTTCAAAAATTCAACCAGCCAGTCGGGCGGCGTGCGGTTGCCGTCATAAATATCAGCGTAAACCGGAATATCCTTTTCACTCTTGATAAACGACAGCAGGAAGGCGCGGGAATCCAGCGCAAGTGACGTATCGCCCGTCCTTCTTTTTGGCCGCCCCGGCAGTCTGATATGAACAAGATATTCGTCGATTTCCATAGACACGGACATCTTGACGGCGACAAGCGAATTAAACCGGCGCGAACGGACGACAAGTTCAGGGATGCGCATGGTAGGATGATGACATTGACTGCCGAAAGAAACCGTTTCCAGTTCGCCGAGGCAAGGTTTGAGATCTTCATCAATACCTACAAAAAACGCCTCTTCGGGTTCGAGAAGCTTTATAAGTTCAAGACCGGCCCAGCGTTCATAACCAAGACGGAAGAGTTCATTTACATACGCGGAGGCGCTTTCTTCGGCGAGGCGTTCAAATTCCGCTTCGTCTATTTTTCCCTGAATCAGGTTAAACAGGCAGTTGTAAACCGCCCTTATTAATCCTTCCTCGGGTTTGTGCAGAAAAACATCCAGATCGACAGGCATGCCGATTTTTTCCACTCCAAGCAGTTTTGCCGCTTCTTTTTCTATGCGGGTATAACGCTCGCTGAGCGTCCGCGCCTTTACAGGAAGAGCGTCCAGATGCTTAGCCGCGACGGCGCCGCGAATATCATCAAATATGCGATAAAACTCATCGCGCACAGGTTGTGGGATGGAAATTTCATTTTTTGTGATAACGATTTCGACATGGGCGGCGACATATTCCCGCAGCCGCGCGTATTCATTTTTCCAGTCGGTTGATGCTGTCATGTCCCCCGCTCCTTAAAAATATAATTTTACATTAGCTGTAATTGTAAAACCATATTTGATTACTTCCTGCTATAATCAGGCATGTCAAAAGCTGGAATGACGATATGAATTGTTTGGAAAAATTTACTCTGGAGATTGTTAACGATTATGGGAATTTGCGTCGCCAGGCAGCCGATTTTCGATAAAGGCTTGAATATCTTTGGTTATGAACTCATTTTTCATGATGATTCCGGAAAGGATGACGTCACGGCTGAAGCCGATGGCATCGTAAGTGACAGACATTCTTCACGAACGATCATACACAGTTTTCATGATTTTGGCATCGCGCGCGTAACCAATAATAAGCGCGGCTTTATCCGTTTCACGGAAAAATTGTTGCTTGACATGGTTGCGACCATTCTGCCGTCACAAATTCTTGTAATAGAACTGGCGAAAACTATTCTTCCGACCACTGAAGTAATCGATGCATGCCGCCAGTTGCGAAGCAAAGGATATTTGATCGCGCTGGACGGCTTCCGTCCGCTGCACGACGCGCTAACGCCGTTGCTTGACGTGGTGGACATAGTCAATGTTGAATTTGACCTTGAAAATCAGGAAAAATTCGAGGAATTAGCCGTTGAATTGCGAAAAAGTCATCCGCAAACACAGCTCCTTGTCAAAAACCTGGAAAGCCCGTCCGCATTCGAGTTGGCAAAAAAAAGTGATTTCACGCTATTTCAGGGGAATTTTTTCAGCAAACCCACTATTGTAAAAAATAAGGCTATCTTGCCCGCGCCAAGGCGGATTCAAACACTGCAATTAATCAGGCTCGCTCTTGCTTCCGACGTAGACTACAAGGCGATTTCAGATACCATCAAGCAGGATATAACGCTTTCCTACCAGTTGCTGCGCGTAGTCAATTCCGCGCATTTCGGATTGCGTTACACTGTAAGCAATATCCGGCAGGCGCTTACTATTCTGGGAACCATGGGATTTAAAAAGTGGGTCACGTTGATCTCGCTTTACGGTTTGAGCGATAACAAGCCTGCTGAGCTTATTACGCTTTGCATGATCAGGGCGCGTTTTATGGAACTGCTCGCGCCTGATGTTGGAATGGAGAATCATGCGGACGACCTCTTTTTAATGGGATTAATGTCTCTCATGGACGCAATTATGGACATGCCCATGACGGCTATAGTGACGCAGACGAATATTTCCGCGCATATCGCCACACCTCTTCTTACTCTTGAGGGGGAATTTGGAAATCTCCTGAAACTGATCGCATGCTATGAACAGGGCGACTGGAATCAGGCAAATATTATCGCCGCGCGGAACGCCGTTTCGCTTGAACGCATTTTTGACATCTATATACAGGCAATTGAGTGGGCGCAACGACTATACGCCGGCGGTGCGGAGTAGTACAGCTGATATTTTTTTAGATTGACGCGTCGATATTAAATATTGCGAAATTAATCTCATACGATTAATCTATAACGGTGTTTTAAGGTGTTCAGGCGAGCTGAGCCGCCATTACGAAATGTAAAAATAAGGAGATAGAATCATGGCCGACCTTGCGGGTGTAAACGGACAGAGAAAAGATTTTAAAATTGTTGGAAAACCAAACGTTCCAGGCGCAGTGTCCTGGGCGCAGGCGACTGGCGTCGCAAAATTCGGCATTGATTATGTCGTTCCAAATATGCTGCACGCCAAATACCTGAGAAGCCCTTACGCAAACGCCCGCATTAAGTCGATTGACGCTTCGAAAGCCAAGGCTATTCCCGGGGTCGTTGATGTCATAACATGGGAAGACCCCGATCTAAGAGGCACGGGAGGAATAAACGATTACGCCGACTATGAAAGCATGGAGGTGGGCGCGATGGTCCTTGCCGAAAGTGAAGACGCCTGCGAAGAGGGTCTGCGCGCTCTGGTAATAGACTGGGAACAATTCGCGCATTCCGTCGACATAATGGAAGGCAGAAAAGACAGCGCCCCAATTGTCCGGTCGTTCTACACTCCACCCTCGGCGAAAGCCGGCGGCGGAATGGGCGGAATGGGCGGCGGAATGGGGGGACCGCCTCCTGGCGGCGGCGCGCCTAAAGCGGGAGGCGCCGGAGGCCCGGCAGCGAAGGGTGGAGCACCCGGAGGCGGTGGACCAGGATTCGGTGGAGGAGCGCCAGGCGGCGCCGGCGGCGGTCAAGCACCGGCGCCAAAACCTAACAACGGCATGGGCGGCGTTTCTTCAGATCCTCCGAAAAAAGGAAACGTCTCCTATTCATTTACGAATAATAATTCGGGAGATGTTCAGGCAGGTTTCAAGGAAGCCGACCAGATCATTGAATACGATATAAACACCGCCGCGTTTTGCGGACACATTCCCAGTCCACTTGGCACGGTCGCGTGGTGGTTCGACGATCCTCTTAACGGTGAGGGAAAAAACCTGCAAATTGAAGGCGTTCCATGGGGACATGGTTCGGTATCGGCAGTCGGCGTCGCTCGCCCTCCGGCAAACAAGATTTTTCAGGATTGCATGTTCACCGGCGGCAGATATTGCGACTGGGGCATCCGCAAAACGCAGCAGATCACCCCTACCCTCGCCAGAAGGATGGGGCGTCCCGTAAAATGCGTACAGAGCCGCGCCGATCAGTACGACTTCAATCTGAACGACCGCTATGTACACATGAAAATAGGCTATAAGAACAACGGCCTTATAACGGCCATCGAAGACTATTCGATAGCCGACAACGGATCGACGGGAAGTTCAAATTTCGGAACTACGATGGATCAGCAATTCGGCCCTTACTACACGACCAAATGCAAGAACATAAAACAGAACATGGAGACCGTGGACAGCAACCGTGGTAAAATGTATCTCAGCGGTCAGCACAACCCGATGGGTTGGGATACTCTGATGAGCGGCATACATTTAATAGCTGAAAAACTGGGCAAGGATCCTATAGAGATAGCTACTCTGAATCTTCACGGGCCGGAATCGCAGGACGATACGAAACCTGTGCCAAGCTATGAAGCGTGTGTCGCGGCTCTTAAAAAAGATTTGAATTGGAGCGCCTGGCACGCCGCGGGCGCAAAAAAGCTGCCCGATGGCCGCTTACACGGCGCCAGCTTCCGTTATAACCAATGTCCACGCCACTCCTTTTCAGGATATAATCCGAAACTTGAGTATAGAAACGGCGTTGTATATCTGCCCACATCCGGTACGATTATCGGTCACTACGGTCTCGAATGTAACGCAATGGTCGTCGCCGAAGAACTCGGCATTGATTACAACAACGTCCGTATCGTCCTTAATAATCAGGAAACTTACAAGCCCTACGGCGGCGGCAGCGACGGTTCGACAGCATCGTCATGGGCAATGAAGGAATGCGCAAACAAACTGAAAAGACTGATTCTGCGGACGGTGATTGAAGAAGCCGAAAATCCACCCGCAGCCGGCGGCGGCATGATGGGCGGTTTCGGCGGTTTCGGCGGTCCGGCAAAACCAGCCGTTAATCCTTTCAAAGGGTTAAAGCCTGAAGACATTGACATAGTAGACGGCAGAGTTATCGTCAAAGCCGATCCGGAACAGGGCATGGCGCTTGCGCAGGCATGCCGCTCAGGCGTTCTTGCGACGGAATCCGGCATACAGCCTCCGTCGTCTGTATGGACACAGGGCGGCAGGGGTCTGGACGCAATGAATGTCGCTGCGTGTGAAGTCGCCGTTGACACGGAAACCGGTGATGTGGAAATACTGCGGTTTGCAGTAGCCGCCGATCCGGGTAAAATCCTGCGTCAGACATCGCTCGAAGGTCAGATACATCAGGCGATGGATTTTACCACAGGATGCCAACGCACGGAGGAATTTATCTACGACAAGAATACCGGTGTAAAACTCACTGCAAATATGATTGAGTATAAAAAAGCCGGTATGCTTGACATGCCTCAAGTTGATATCAAGCTGCTGGAAACGCGGGTAAGCAACGCATGCTACGGCGGAAGCGGCATCAGTCATTCGCTGACAAACACACATCTTGTGATTATGGCAATCCATAACGCAATCGGCAAATGGGTGGAATCTCCCGCCACGCCCGAAAAAGTCCTGAAGGCACTGGGAACAGTGTAGGGGCGCGACAACTCGCGCCCTTTATATGATTATCAGCAGGGCGGCAAAAAACGCCGCCCTGCTGATAACTGTAATTTTTCGCCATTCCTTCAATTTGAGCGGAACATAATGTCTTTTAGCCGGATGAAATGTTTTTCGCTTAAGAAAATAATCGTAAAAAACTCGCTGAAACATCAGGCCAAAATTCGGGCAATCAACATAACACCACGCAACCCCAATACTGTCAGGAACTGTTTTTTGGATATTTCCGTCGTAATGATTTCCGTCGTTCCAGCGGCATTCCATGACCAGTTTCACTACAACACCCCGTAATAGATAAAGAGGGGAAAATGGACGAACAAAAACCCTGCATTTTTTTAGTAGACGACAATATTTTAAATTTAAATTCAGGTAAAAACGCCCTAAAGCACAAGTATTCCGTAATCACCATGCCGTCGGGCGAAAAGCTTTTGCTTTCACTGCAAAAAGTAAAGCCCGATCTGATATTGCTTGATATAGAAATGCCGGGGATGAGCGGATATGATGTAATAAAAGAATTGAAGTCAAACCCTGAAACAGCTGAAATCCCCGTAATTTTCCTGACCGGAAAAACCGAGGTTGAAAATGAACTCTTGGGGCTTTCGCTCGGAGCGGTAGATTACATAACCAAGCCATTTTCCCCGCCTCTTTTAGTTAAAAGAGTCGAATTGCACTTATTGCTGCATGCGCAAAAGAATGAGTTGCGCGAATTTAACGGAAATCTGGTAAAAATGGTCGACGAAAGGACGCGCGACGTATCGGCCCTGCAAAACGCCATTATTACGTGGGTGGCGGAAGTGATTGAATTCAGGGATGAAGAAACCGGGCAGCACGTGGATCGTGTTCAGAAATATCTGGAGATATTACTGGACGAAATGAAAACAATAAAGAAATACGCCGATGAAATAGCCACATGGGATATAGAAGCGTTTTTAAAATCAACGCTTCTGCATGACGTCGGCAAAATAAAAATACGCGATGATATTTTACTGAAAAAAGCGCGGCTTACGAATGAAGAACTTGTGGACATGAAGCTCCATTCCCTTTATGGAAAATCGCTGATTGAAAGTCTGCAGGATAAAGTGCCCAACCAGACATTTCTTGAATACGCAAAAATACTTGCGTACCGACATCACGAAAGGTGGGACGGAACAGGTTACCCGGATCATTTACGTGGTGAAGAAATTCCGCTGCAGGCGCGGATGATGGCCATTGCCGATGTATACGATGCGTTAATTTCAGAGCGTCCGTATAAAACAGCTTTATCACACGATGACGCCATGCAGAATATAGTCAAAGAGCGCGGCGCTCAATTTGATCCGGAATTGACGGACTTATTCATACGCGTATCTGACAAAATTCAAAAAATAAGCAGGGGAACCCGAAATGAAAAAGCGTAAACCTCATGAAATGTCGGAGTTGAGCGCAATTATCCTGATTAATCTGACGGTTATCGCGTTTTTTTTCATCCTGATGATAACAATTTTAACGAAAATTTTATTTACACAGAGTATCGAAAATGCAAAGCGTGTGGATACCGAGGCTGCGCGGCATGTTACCGATTCATTGAAAAATAATTTTGACAGCATGACACAGTTGCTGCGGTTCCCACAGCAGTTGCTTGCGGAAGTCGATTTTCGATCGGGAACGGCGGACAAGGCGACTGATGACGTTCTAATGGCATTGATGAAAATAAACCCGGATATACACTGCGCGTGGCTGGTTCTTGAAAAAGGCGTACATTATAAAGACAGGTTTTACATAAAAAGGTACACGAGACAGAGCGGCGCGGTTGTCGAAGCCGCCGTTTCGTTAATTGAAGAAAATCTGAAGGATCCGGCAACCGCGCCATGGTATTACAGGCCGTTAACAACAAAGGAAACTTACCTGGATGCGATTAGTCTTCATGACGACTACGGTTCCAACGACAGGCAGCCTGATTATGCCGCGACACTCAGCGCGCCGATTCTGGTAGCCGGCGAAGTTATCGGAGTCTATACCGTTGGCATACTTTATAAGGATGTCCTTGAACTGCATGAGGATCCTCTTACGGGATACGATAAAGTCGCAATGCTGCTGAGTCAGGACGCAACCATTATCCACTCGTTAAACCCCGAGCTGAATGGGAAAAACCTTACTCAACTTGGGTACGAGGATATAGATAATATTCGTGACGCGATGGAGCATGAAAGGGAATATGACAATGAAATAATGTCGTCGCTTATAGAGAAAAAAATATTCCTGTACCTGCTGCCGATTTCCTTTAATTCCGGATCGGAACGGCAGGTGCTTTATCTGCAGATGGGTACGCCGCTCGACACGCTGTATAAAGACGCATATTTTGTTGTTTTTATAATTACAACCACAAGTTTGGCATGTATGGTTTTTATCGTCGGCATCATCTATTTCGCAGCGAACAGGGCCGTACAACCCATCAGAGACATTGCGAAAAAGGCGCTGCATGTCGCGTCCGGAGATTTCAATGTTGATATTTTTGATATCCCGGACGATGCCCGGCGCGGAAAAAGCGAAGTTGCCGTATTGCGGCGCGCGTTTAATGAAATGCTGCGCGCGCTGCATGAAAACCTGCGCACCGTTGAAAAACGTGTGGACAAACGCACAAGCGAGCTGACAAAACTCAATAATTACATAAATCTGCTCATAGAAAGCACATCCAATATTTCCCTGCTTCTTGATGAGGATTTAAATATTCTGTATTACAGCAAACACTTTCTAACCCTGCTATCCATAGATGATTCATCTGAAATCCTCCGCAAACCTATAAATGTCATGCTTCAGGATTTTTCCGATGCGGATTATGTCGAACGCAGCAACCGCAGGATGTCGCGTATCATTTCCGGAGAGGAAATGTTTAGCGAGGACGACGCCATAACCTGGCCGAATGGGGAAAGCCGCTTATACCGTATAATCTACAGACAGGTCAAGGACGCCGAAGATAATTTTAAAGGCATGGTCGTCGTTATGCACGACCTCACCGACGTGCGGATGGAGGAAGCGGAGCGTCGCATCAACGATATGCTGTTTTCGACGGTAGTGCCATGTTTCGTATGGGACGAAGCAGGCCATATTGTCAAGTACAACATAGCGGTAGCAGAAACTTTCGGCTTGCCGAATGATGTGTCTCCGGAAGATTTTGATAAACATTTTTTTTCCATTCAACCGGAACGCCAACCGAACGGAATTGAAACGAAAGTCATCAAGATGGAACTCATTCGCGAAGCTCTGGAAAAAGGCTTTTCGCAGGTAGACGGCCAGCTGGCTAAAAGCGATGGGACTCCCATATACGTTAACGTAATCGTTGCCCGTATTGCATGGTTGTCCGGCTACCGCATGGTTGCGTATCATCATGACATAACCGACCTGAAGGCAAAGGAAGCCGAAGCGAAAGAAACTGAAGAACGCATAAGACTGATGTTGGACGGCAACCCGATGATTTGCATGCTGGGGGATGAATATAACAATGTCCTGGACTGCAATCAGGCTGCGTTAAACATTTTCGGCGTTTCTGAAAAAACTGATTTTTGCAGAAATTTTTACAAATTTTATCCGGAGCTTCAGCCTGACGGATCCGATAGCATTGAAAAACTTCATCAAATCGCGCGAAAATTCCGCAGTTCCGATTCAGATGTTCATCAATACGAATGGATGTTCAAAACAGCCAAAAACGAACTGCTTCCTGTGGAAACCACGCTCGTTAGAATAAAATGGAAGGACACGATTCGCGTACTGTCGTACGTACGCGATCTGCGCGAAATAAAAGCCAAAGAACAGGAAATGCTGCAAAGCGCCGAAAGGGAGCGAAAAGCGGATCTTCTACGGGAAGCGGCGCAGGCCGCCAACGAGGCAAAAAGTCAATTCCTGGCAAATATGTCGCATGAAATCCGCACGCCTATGAACGCGGTTTTGGGAATGTCTGAACTGCTGCTTCATGAAAAACTCAACAAACGCCAGCAAAGGTACGCAAAAGATATAAAAATATCCGCGGAAGCGCTTCTGGATATTATCAATGATATCCTGGATGTTTCCAAAATACAGTCCGGGAAACTAAGCCTTATGCCCGTGCATTTTGATTTTAATATGTTGATAGACAATATTAGTTCAATGATGCACTTCCTTGTCGCAGGCAAAAACATAACATTCAGACTTATCATGCCGGAACTGGCGCCCGTATGTCTGTATGGCGATGATATACGACTCAGGCAGATTCTTATAAACCTGCTGAATAATGCCGTCAAATTCACTAATGAGGGCTATGTAGAATTGGCCATTGATTTTACGGACACTACTATAAAAATCGCCGTTAACGATACCGGAGCAGGCATACCGGAGGAAAGTATTTCGACGCTCTTTGAAGCTTTTGAACAGGCCGACACATTAATGAACCGTAATACAAAAGGAACGGGACTTGGTTTAACAATCACTAAAGCTCTTGTCGAAATGATGGGCGGGCATATAACCGTGGAGAGTCAATACGGTCAGGGAACGTCCTTTCATGTTGAAATTCCAAAGGTTTTGGGTGATGAAACCCTGATACATCGCGCCGACGACAAAGGCATTGAAGTATACGCGCCGGAAGCGAAAATACTTGTGGTGGACGATAATAAAACAAATTTGAATGTCGCCGGCGGACTTTTACAGCTCTGCGCGATTAACGCGGAAACGGCGACATCCGGCAAACAGGCTATTGAACTGGTTCAACAAAATCATTTCGATATTGTATTTATGGATCAAAGAATGCCGGAAATGAGCGGCGTTGAAGCGACGCATGCCATCCGTGAATTGGGTATAAACGTGCCGATTATCGCGCTGACGGCTAGCGCTGTCGCGGACGCAAAAGAAATGATGCTGGCATCCGGAATGGACGACTATCTGTGGAAACCTATTATAAAGGCGGAATTAATGCAAATCCTAAAAAAATGGATTCCCGCCGATAAACTTTTAACGCCACAGCATGTAATAGATTCCCGCGATGAAGCTGAAAATGAAAAGCATAAAGAATTTTGGGAGAAAATTGGACAAATTGAAGGGCTTTCCATTTCGACAGGTCTTGATAGAGTTGACGGCCGGCGCGGCATGTACAAAAAAACCTTGCAGCTAATGATACATGAAATTGAAAAAAGCCTTAAAAATCTGTCGGATTATTTATCTGCTGATGATATGAACAATTTCCGCATAGAAGTTCACGGAATAAAAGGCGCGATGTCCAATATAGGAGCGATGGAGCTTTCCGGGAAGGCATTCGGTCTTGAGACCGCGTCCCGCAAAGCGGACATGGCTTTCTGCGTTTCCAATCTGCCGGACTTTTTGAAAGGGATAAACGATCTGAACGCAAAATTAAAAGAAGCGTTTTCAGTGATAAACAAAAGCGACGGCCCGATTGAAATTCCGCCTGAACTGCCCCATATTTTCGAGAAATTGATATCAGCGTTTGATGAAATAGATTTAGCGCTTATAGACGAAGAGATAGAAAAACTAAACGCATTAAATCCGGGTGGTGCGCTAAAAGAGGAAATAGAGAGGATAACGGACGCGGTGATGATGATGGATTACGACACGGCGGTGAAACAGATTCATAAATTGCTTGGCGACGCATGATGTTAAAGTTGCGCCAGACTTGGTAACGCGGGCGTCTCGCCTGCACATTTCGCAATTATACGGCGCGCGTCCGTTTCGGGTTTACCGTAAAACAAAGGCAATGGGGTATAAAATTTTGAGAAACGAAAGCAAACAAAACTTTGACATGTCTAAAAACAACAAAAATGCCGGCGATAAACCGTTGATTCTTGTCGTCGATGATTCACCGGTTATTCTTAAAACCTTATCATCTGTCTTGAGTAACGATTACAAGGTTTTCACGCTGCCAAAGCCAGCGCAGCTCGAAAAAGTCCTGCAAAAAATAACGCCCGATCTGTTTTTGCTTGACTACCAGATGCCTGAAATCAACGGATTTGAGCTTATCCCTATCATAAGAAGTTTCGAAAAGCACAAAGAAACTCCTGTAATTTTTCTCTCATCCGCCGGAACAATCGATCACGCGTCGGTCGCTCTCGCGCTCGGAGCTTGCGAATATATGGTAAAGCCATTTAATCCGGATAAATTGCGCGAAAAAATCGCGAAACACATTATTTGATAAAGATGTTTGAATAAATTTCGCAAACCCCGAAGGGGTGAAATGATTATAGGAAATGCATCAACAAATTTCGCAAACCCCGAAGGGGTGAAATGATTATAGGAAATGCATCAACAAATTTCGCAAACCCCGAAGGGGTGAAATGATTATAATGTCAGGGGCATTTTCGGAAATACATTTTAATAGCCATGTCACCCCTTCGGGGTTCACATCAACCGACATCGCATCCTATAATCATGCCATCCCTTCGGGATTTTCAATGTAACCCCGAAGGGGTGAAATGATTATAGGAAATGCATCAACAAATTTCGCAAACCCCGAAGGGGTGAAATGATTATATTGTCGGGACATTTTCGGAAATACATTTTAATAGCCATGTCACCCCTTCGGGGTTCACATCAACCGACATCGCATCCTATAATCATGCCATCCCTTCGGGATTTTCAATATAACCCCGAAGGGGTGTTATGATTATAGATGATATGATTGTAGATGGTATTATGTTGCAAATGTGGCAATTAAGGTAAACCCCGAAGGGGTGAAATGATTATATTGTTGGGGCATTTTC
>Ga0082212_10010128_pt1 | contig 12100 bp, 14 predicted proteins | sample TergutNt197P3_FD_71548 | JGI IMG/M metagenome (GOLD analysis project Ga0082212, IMG submission 71548) | Neocapritermes taracua P3 segment gut microbial communities from Petit-Saut dam, French Guiana - Nt197 P3 | ecosystem: Host-associated > Arthropoda: Insects > Digestive system > Gut ... | reverse complement strand
AAGGTACAGCGCACAAGCTAATCAATGATTATATTGCTCAAAAATCGAGAGGGAATAAAGTCCTCGAAAGCAGTATACGAACGAAATTTATATTGAACGGAATCAATGTCATTAATATCAATGAGAAAACGAAAGATGACCCTGATGTTATCTTTAAAATCAAACAAGTAATCAGAGCGAATCCGTAAAGTTAAACCTGTGTTCATAACATACACTCATAACTTCCCTTCTCACTGCTTAAATCAAAAAGCAACTTTCCTCTCTCATAAAACTTTATTCTTACAGGACAGGACAGACACTCAACAATTGTCCGGGTCATTTTCCCGTTTTGCGGAGCGGACAGTGTTTGCCCGACGCTTGGCGACATTTCCGCAACCAACAAATATTTCCCTTGTTTAAGGATAATGTTTCTCTCATCACAAAGTTCGATTCTGACGCCGAGATATGTCGCTAATCGGTATTCTTTATGATTGAAACAAACCACACAAATGCAACCCGGAAAACAAAAGTTCATAAACGGTATACGCGCAACTGACAGTGAAACAGAACAATCACAATTGAAATTGCACTGTGTCCAAATATACCGTTTCGGAAAAGAAACGCCTTTATCCGATTCGATATAACCTAATCCGTTATCGAAATCAACCGTTCTCCCGTTTATACAGAGTTTGCCATACAGATTATGACGCATACTCACAATTCCGTGTGTGCACTCCATCGGAAAATACTTAAAAAACCCCATAATATCATATTTGATTGGGGTTAAATCGGCGTAGCGAATTCGCCCTTTAATGGTGAGTTCATTTTCGCAAATATCAATGACGATTCCTTTTCGGGAAAAAATGCAATTCCCGATTTTGATGATATTGTTCTTCCTGTATTCATTTTTCGGGAATGTGAAATAATAAGAATCGTTGTCAGTAAGAATCTGTATAAACGAGTGGTCGCCCGATTTCCCGACGATAAAAGAAATAGCGTCATTGCCTTTTTGATGTTTAAAATAGTAGCCCTCGAAAGTCGAAGAAACGCAGCGGTACAGCGAGTTTTGCTTGATGGCAGGCTGCATGACAGATTTAATGCTCATTTTAACCCTCCGGTAGCGGGATTGTCTATGATTTTGCCGTTTTTTTCAAACCGAGAACCGTGGCAAGGACAATCCCAAGAACGCTCGGCACGGTTCCATTTCAATGCACACCCCATATGGGGACAGCGCGGCGTCAAAGGAGTCAAGAGATTTCCGATTGCTTTCATACCGTTGATTGCCAATTGCGGTTTCAAAATACTTCTCTGCGGCGAGAAGACTTCGGCATAAGGATTCTTTCTGCCCAACATCATATCGGTCAGAATCATCGCACTTACCATTGAACCGGTCATTCCCCATTTATTGAATCCGGTTGAGACATATAAATCATTCGCGGAACCGGAATATCTTCCGATATACGGAACCCCGTCAAGCGTCATACAGTCTTGTGTCGCCCACGCATATTTTTCAACCGCGTTCGGGTAGGCTTTTTTCGCGAATTCTCTTAATACCTGCCAATTCCCGCCGATTTCGCCTGTTCTGTGACCTCCGCCGCCAATTAACAAAAGGTTACCGGCATTACGGAATGATAATCCGTCTTCAACGCCCCGGATAAACATACCGTCAACATTAGCGGCGTTTTCAAGCGCGATGACATAAGAACGACATTGGTACATTTTTAAGAAATAACTTCCGTGTTTATTCAACATCGGGAAATGGGTCGCAACGATGATTTTTTTTGCTTTGATTTTTACGTTGTTTGCAATCGCGATATGATTTGCCATTTCTCTCACAATCGTATTTTCATAGATATTTAATCCGTTCGCTATTTCATACAGAAATTGCAACGGATTAAACTGCGCCTGATTCTCAAACTTAACCGCTCCCGATATTTTGAACGGGAGAGGGCTCTCTTTTACGAATTGTGCGTTAAAACCAAGTCGGTTTACTGCCGTGACCTCACGTTCAATCGCATATGAATCACCGGTCGAAGAAGCGGAAAATACAAAAGCGTCTTTCTCTTCCAATGAACACGGGAACTGAACGCTCAACTTCTTAAATTGAGCGACCGCGTTTTGATTCGCTTGGAGGTACATTCTTGCTTTTTCAATTCCTGCGTTTTTGAGTAATTTATCATAAATCAATCCGTGTTGAGAAGTGATTTTGGCAGTCGTATTTTTGGTGATTCCCGTACCGATTCTGTTGGCTTCGACTAATACATAATCGACACCGGACAGTTTTAGAAAATACGCGCATAAAATTCCCGCCATACCACCCCCGATGATAAGAACATCAGCTTTGATATTCTGAGTAAGCGCGGGGAAATTCGGTGGTGTAACCGTGTTAGTCCAAATAGATTTCATGAAGTTAGTATGAGCGAAGTATAACCAATAATCCGTGTGTAATCATTAATAATTTTTTCCGGATTGATTAAGAACACCTTGTATCACAAAACTAAAATTCCGTGAATTTTGACAAAAATGCTTGACAAAAGTATTTTTATGTTGTAAACTGTAATATAATATTGTATCTGAAGTTGAACTTAAACCCGCATAAGTAAGTGCGGGTTTTGATATAGGAGGGCTAAATTACATAATGAAAACACGGATTATTTCTATTCTGATGATAGGAACGATGCTGTTCGCGGGCGTTTCGGGACTAACCGCAAGCGCGCAATATGACTATAAAATTTTTGACGTATTGAACATACTGAAGTATATAACCGGCATGGAAGAATTGAACGCCGAGCAACGCGCACTATATGATTTTTATAACAACGATAAAATTGATATAAAAAATGTTTTGGAAATACTTAAGTATTTGGTGGGCATGGACAGCGCGGCAGGCGTTAATCCGAATAAACCGAATACGCCCACCTATGTCGGTCGGGGCGGAGAGAAGGTTAAGGGTCCTGCGCCCCAACCGAATCCGCAGAATGAGGTTGTCACGGCAAGTCAACTCAGACAAATGGGCTGGGTGGAAACCGCCCTCACACCCGCGTTAATAGATGATTTGAACAAAACGCTCAAGATGTTCAACATCACCACAAAAGAAAGATTACGACATTTCATCAGCCAATGCGCTCATGAATCGGGCTTGGGTCGATGGACAAGTGAACTGGCAAGCGGTATGGATTATGAATTCAGAGAAGATTTAGGCAATATTTTCCCGGGGGACGGTCCGAAATACAAGGGCGCGGGTTACTTACAAATGACCGGAAGGTGGAATTATCAGCAGTTTGCGAATTTTATCGGAGACCAAAGAGTCATGGAAGGCGTTAATTATGTGGCAGTAAATTATCCGTGGTTGAGCGCGGGGTTCTGGTGGTATAGCAATGGGTTGAATCCCCTCATTGACGGAGGAGCAACTGTTGAACAGGTTACCCGCAAGGTAAACGGAGGTCTTAACGGATTAGCCGAACGACAAAGGCTCTATGAATTGGCAGCCAGGATATTTGGTTAAACAACCAATATATTTATTTTCACTGTCTTTAATTTTAACCGTTTCATTCGGTCTTATAATAACGGCCGGGCATTTGCCAGTAGGAATAAATCTTCATTATTGGAAAGATATAAGCCTTTAGTAGAAACAGTATTTACGCAAGATGCAAGCAGTGGCAACACAACATTTGCAGAAACATTACCTATATCGTTGAATACCCCTGTGAATGTAAACATTACTGCGACGAACCAAAAGCGATATTATACTTTTACTGCACCACCGGATGGTTTGTATACATTTATAAGCAGTTACAACACTGGCGACCCGTATGGCTGGCTATACAATTCCAGTCAAAATTTGCTCACTGAAAATGATGACTACCCCGGTTTAGGTCGGAATTTTAGGATTGACTATGAACTCACAATCGGACAGCAAGTGTACATTGCCGGTGGGTGTTACAGTACAGGGACAGGTAACTATTCGTTGACAGTTACTAACAACTCCGCCTTAACTGTTAGCACAGCAACATGGAATCCGTCTTCTGTGTCAGATAGCATCTCTATACCAGTAACATCTAATATATCTTGGACAGCATTGAGTAACTCTCCTTCGTGGTTGACCGTAGTATCACCATCGAGCGGCTCTAACAATGGAAACATTACACTTAACGCTACAGACAATACAGATACTTCGCCAAGAACAGGAACTATCACAATTACGGGCGGGGGAATAACACAGACTATATCTGTCACACAAGAAGCAGCAACTCAAATAATTCCTATAACCTGTACTGTTTGTGTTGGTATATGTGGAGAAAAGTGTGGCAACCCTAACTGTGATAAAACTTTCTATTGTGGATTTTGTGTTGTCTGCAATCCATTTACTACAACAATACCGATGATTGTAGCAGGTAATTCACATTTGATGGCACTAAAAGCGATGGTACTGTTTGGACTTGGGGATGGGGGGGACAGCGGTCTGCTCGGTGATGGTACATGGACAAATAAAAGTACCCCTGTACAAGTTAGCAATTTAGACAGCATAACCGCGATTGCCGCAGGTGTAAACCATTCGTTAGCATTAAAGGCTGACGGAACAGTTTGGGCTTGGGGGTCGAACAATCGGGGGTCAACTTGGTGACCACACGTACACGAATAGATGTTCGCCTGTGCAGGTTTTGGGAGAAAGTGGAGTTGGCTGTTTGAATTTATACAAAAATGATTGTGTATGTTCAATTTGCAACTCTAAAATTACAACCCTTGAAGTTATAAAAGTATCCGAAAATGATTATGTTGAAATACAAAATAACACAGATGAAACTATTTCTATAAAAGGATTGTTTCTGTCTGGTGATTTGGGCGAGTTGTTATTGTGGCAAATGCCCACGATTATTATTAGACCAGGTCAGTCGATTAATATTGTCGGGGATGATTACAGTGGTCTTGAATCGTTTGTTAAGCGCGGACGAACTAACTTTGATATGTCAGGAGTTGAGAAAATTTATTTGAGTAGTGCCGTTGGTGATGTTGTTGGGTGATATATAGTAGACCGCCGGCTAAGTGCCGGCGGTTACTCATTCCCCCAATATCTCCCTCTGCACCTTCTTACTAAACCCGCCCAAAATCAAAGCATAGACTTATCCGCCATATCCCGCAAAACCTCATCCGGAACATCACCGTCCACATACACCGAATTCCAGTGGTCTTTGTTCATGTAATACCCGGCAACAATGTTGCCCTCGTATTAAAGACGAACACGCTTAGAGGTTATCGCTTTGCAACAAAAAGGATATATAAAGCGTTTGGGGCATTTAAGGCTTGATAAAATCACGACCCGACATATTCAAAACTTTGTCTTTGAGTTAAACAAGGATTTATCGCCTAAGTCAGTCAAAAATTACGTTTTTATAATTTCCTCAATCTACAACTACGCCATTAAACAGCAACAAGTTTCTTTTAATCCCTGTATCAATGTTACAATCCCACGCCAAGAACATAAGGAAAAAGACATATGCACTCTTGACGAAACGCAGTTATTGCTTGATAAACTTTCAAACGCTGTTGACGGTTGCGACTTCAAATTTTCGCTGTTTTTCACACTGGCGATATTCACAGGGCTAAGGCGTGGCGACGGGTAAGTCAAGCTAAAGACTAAAAATATATCAAAATCAGCGAATTGCACAAAAATATCACACAAATGCTGTACATTATATACATACAAAAACATGAAAGCAGTAAATCCGCTTCCATGTTTTTGCCGCTGTTTAGAACCAACGACATCTTCTGCAACGGCAGGAACAACGCCGACATCTGTTGAAACAATTAAATCCAAAAAAGCACATAACAATTCTCCTCTCTGTCGAGATATTGTACTATATGTCGAATCGCTGAATATTGACACAATTATAGTACCATAAAACCTCAAAAATCATATAATAATCCAAATATTATATTTTTGAGAGGTGTAACCATTATGGAAAAACGAATCCCATTAGAGCAAGCGGCTGTCGAGGCCTGTGACGCGGCTGCCATACCGCCACACATATTCCAATTACCGCCGGAGGAAGGACGTAAAAAACTTGATGAAGCTCAAGATTCATGTGTCTGTAAATGCCCCGCGAACATTTCTTGTCTAAATATTAGAACAACAAACGGTTTCGGCGAATTTCCGCTATACTGCGTATCACCCACTTCAAAAGAGTGCATGACAGGAACGCCAAATATCATCATCTACATACACGGTGCGGGGTGGGTGTTCGGGAATTTCCACACGCACGAAAAGTTAGTCCGTGAATTGGCGGTGAGAACAAATTCGATTGTTTTGTTCCCCGAATACAGCCTTTCACCGGAAGTGAAATATCCGGTCGCACTTGAGCAATGCTACTATGTTTTGTCCATGCTTCCCCGAATTTTACAACGCCTGAATATAAGAGCCTGTCTTGACACGTTGACCGTTGCCGGCGACAGTGTTGGCGGGAATATGGCGACTGCGACGACGATTCTATCAAAGAAACGAAAAGGGCGTGAAATACATAAACAACTGCTGTTTTACCCGGTCACAAATGCCGCGTTTGATACAGAATCTTACATTCAATTTGCAGAGAATTATTATCTTTACAGGGACGGTATGAAGTGGTTTTGGGAGCAGTATACGACTTCAGAAAGCGAGCGTAATCAAATCACCGCATCGCCGTTAAGGGCGACTGTTGAACAGCTTTGCGGACTTCCCGACGCTATGGTTATAACCGATGAAGCGGATGTTCTGCGAGATGAGGGGGAAGCATACGCCAAGAAACTGTTGGAGGCGGGTGTCGATGTAACCGCCGTCCGCATTTTGAGCATGATTCACGATTTTGTCATGCTGAACGCTTTAGACAGAACCAACGGTTGTCGTGCCGCAATGGATTTGGCGGTGGATTGGATTAACCGTAAAAATCGCTGTTGAGAAATTCAATAAAATGATTGACTTTTCAAGTGTTTGTGTGATATAATTGCTATAAAAAGAAAGGTCAATATAATTTAAACAATGAACATAGGAATATTAGGCACGGGTTGGATTGCCGGAAAAATGGCGGATACCGTCAATTCTATGAGTAAAAATGAGGGCGTAAAACTGTTGGCAGTCGGTTCACGAACCGTAGAATCGGCTCAAGCGTTTGCAGAAAAATACAGCATACCACGCCATTATGCGAGTTATGAAAAGCTCTGCAAGGATTCCGACATAGACCTCATATACGTTGCCACGCCCCACCCATTTCACGCGGAAAATATGCTCACGGCTCTCAACGCAGGCAGAAACGTGTTGTGCGAAAAACCGTTCACCGTCAATGCCAAAGAAGCCCGCAAGGTCATCGACTTAGCCGTGAAAAAGAAGCTGTTTGTCGGCGAAGCGATGTGGACAAGATTTCTGCCGTTAAGAGAAAAGTTTGACTTAATCGCTCAAATTCAACCCACGTCACTTACTGCGAATATCGGGTATGAGATTTCGCACGTTAGTACACTTGCTTTATGTACTCGCGGTAAATCGTGTCGAGCGCGGCATCGTCCCCCGCTTGTGCGGATTTTACGATTTCTGTTAATTTAGCCTTATCCATTGTTTTCCTCCTTGCGATTTTTGCCCCTTATCTATATAGGAGTAAAGGAGAGAGCTAAAGTCTGATTATTTTCCAAAAAATTTTTAATTTATACAGATTTTAGCATATTTGCACAAAACATTCAAGTGTAATTCATTTTATTTTGTGTATAATGACTGTTCGTTGCTTATGCGTTTACCCTAAACCGGCAAGCTCTCATGCGGTGGATAATAAAGTAGACTTTTTTCGCCAACAGGGATTGACAAAATTTTCTTTTTCTGTTTGTCAAGGTTTTTTTCACCGAATTTACAAGTTTTTAATAAAAGCCGCATAACCGCCCGAAAAAAAGCGGTTGACCTTATCGCCTTTTTATGTTATAATAAATCAGTGAAAACATTTTACACGCTCGGCGATATTGCGGAGCGTGGGGAAGATAATTTATATAATGCGAGGGTAGAAAAAATGAATAATTATACAGAAATCAATTCAAAAGCGATTGATAAATGGATTGATGACGGCTGGGAATGGGGTAAGCCTGTTTCTGCTGAAGTGTTCTCGGAAGTTAAAAATGGTAAATGGAACGTAGTTCTCACTCCGCAAAAATCAGTTCCGCACGAGTGGTTTGAACCGTTTATAAAGGACGGTAAATTAAACGGCGTAAATTTGCTTGGACTTGCTTGCGGTGGCGGTCAACAAATGCCGATATTCGCCGCACTCGGAGCAAATTGCACAGTCATGGACTATTCAGAAAATCAACTTAATAATGAGCGGCTTGTTTCAGTACGAGAGGGGTATAAAATAAACATTATTAAAGCCGATATGACGAAACGGCTACCGTTCGACGATAATAGTTTTGACGTGATTTTTCACCCTGTTTCTAACTGTTATATTGAGGACGTTTTTCACGTTTGGAATGAGTGTTTCCGTGTTTTACGGAAAGGCGGGATTTTACTTTCGGGAGTGAATACTGCGGTCAGCTATCTTTGTGACGAGGACAATCCTCTGTTAATCGTAAATAAAATGCCGTATAATCCGCTTAAAGACGAGGTTTTGTACAAAAAATGTATGCAGGAGGGCGGCAGTGTGCAATTCAGCCATTCGTTAGAAGAACAAATCGGCGGTCAGCTTAACGCAGGGTTTATTTTGGTTGATTTATATGAGGATAGCGGTACAGATATTATTGATAAATATATTCCCGCTTTTATCGCAACAAGGTCAATAAAAAACACTTGATTAACTTCCGAAAAATAAGCATTTTCACACCCACACACATAACTCGATTATAAACAGTATAACCTACATTATCTAACCCACAAGCGGGGCATTTTGCCCCGCTTTCTTGTTACCTCTCAAAACCCCTATCCCGCTTTTTCTGTTGCTCGTTCCTGTCATTGTCAAGACTGTCAAACCGTACAATCTCATCAACCCCGCGCCGCACCTCGTCAATTTCTTTAACGTCATTTTTCAGCTTGCAGTATTCGCCGTACTGCCTGTTTTTCTCGGCGGTCAAGGTTTCGACTTCGGATTTCCATGCTTTCATCGGTAACGCTCCCGCTTTTAAGTGCTTTTTCAAATGCCTTTCGGCGGCTTGGAAAAGAGAAATTTCTGCCCTGTTCATTTCGTAAAAGTCCGCTTTCGGGTCGCGCTTTAACAGCTTGTCGGCAAGGCTCGGTTGAATAGAATTGTATTGCTCATATACGCCCTTGTATTGCTTGTAATTGCCCCCCTGTTCAATGTCGGCTTTCACTTCCTTTAATCGGCTTTCGGTTGATTTAAGGGCGTTTCTGACGTTATACAGTCGGTCGTGCATTTCGTCAACCTTACCTAAGGTTGTTTTACCATCGATAGAAGCTTTACCTTTATTTTCTGACCTAATCAGCGAACACAACTGGGATAATGATGTTTGGGACGAAGGAGAGAATAGCTTTCCTGTTCACCGACAAGGTGTTCCGCATTTTATAATAGTCTATAAAGGTAATAATAAACCTACTTTTAATAAAGATGAATTAATGCCATTTCTGCCGAGATTAATGACTGTGTTTTATTCAAATGGCTCATCGACATATAAAAATGTAACAAATGAAATGCGTTTGAAGCCCGATTTTTCAAATCCTGATAATCCTAAAGTACACTTAGTATATGGAATTGACGGTTTAAATGCAGTTAAAGGAATTGAGTTTAATTTTGTAAAAGACTTGGTAATAGAATCAATATTTGTTTCAACGCCGCCAACACAAACCGATTATATTGAAGGGGATATGTTTGACACTACAGACATGGTTATAAAAGCGGGATATAGTGATTTTTCAACGCAGGAGCTGAACACATCATCACTTACAATCACGCCCAACAGAGCACTTATAACGGAAGATACTGAAATAACTATTTCTATGCCCGGTGTCCCTCCCACAACACAACCTATAAGCGTTTCGTTTTCAATTTGTGATGACTGTGGCAAGTCTCGTAACCCTAAATGCGATTGTGACCCGTGTGATGAAAACGAACACGAAAAAGGTGCGGTAGCAACTTGCACAACTGCTCAAATTTGTAAAAAATGCGGACAATATGAATTTGCTCCGGCATTAGGGCATACAGCAGGTGCAATGGCAACTTGTACGACTGCTCAAACTTGTATAAGGTGTGTTTATATATTCAATCCTGTATTGGGGCATGACGAAACAGGAGACCCTGCAACTTGCACAACCGCCAAAATTTGTTTAAGACAAGAGTGTGATTTTATACTTGAACACGAGCATGGGCATACAGGGGATGAGGGTGCGACTTGTACAACCGCTCAGTCATGCACATTATGTTTAAAAGAATTAAATCCGGCGTTGGGTCACTCCCCCGGTGCGATTGCAACTTGTACAACATCTCAAATTTGCATAAGGTGCGACTACGAATACTCCCCGGCAAACCCTTGTAAAGAATGTTTGTGCTACGATTGTTTTATTGACGGAAAATGCGGTGATTATGATTGCCCAAATTGCTATTCGAATAATTCTTCCGATTATCTTTACATCAGCGAGATAAATATTACAGAAAACTACATTGAGCTCCACAACCCTACCGACAAAACGATTTCAACTAAGGGACTTTTCATTTCAAACGATGAAAACGATTTGTTTTCATGGCAAGTGCCGGTAGTGATAGTAAGACCCGATGAAACAGTTTATATTAAAATCAATGACACTGCTGTGGGGACTTTTTTTAAACGAATGCAGATTAATTTTGAATTGAATGAAGAGGATTTGTTATACTTGGTTGATGCTACCGGTGAAATCTTGTCGTAGTTTAGAATTGTGTTTATATATAATGAAACAAATAAAATACCCCTACTGCTCTGATGAAAAATCGGAGCAGTTCTATTTTTATAAATTCCCAAACCACAAAAATATCAATATCCGTGTATATCGTTTTATCAAAACCGTTGATTATACACCATGCGTGACAACATTGCGACTTTGACCCAATAGCAGTCCTGTCAATCCGAAACGGAATCAACAGGACTGCACGTTCGCTCCGCTCACTATTGGGCAATGTCGCCGACATTGATTTTAGAAAATAATCTGCTCACTTTTCTCCGAAAACGTGATTTTTGCTGTACAGAAAAACAAGCAGATTATGCTTTTAACTTCTCCGAAGTTGGGAATTTCCCAAACCCTATTTTTTACGATTCACATATTTTTCAAAAGAGTAAAATCTCTCTTTTTGAAAAAACGCCGATGTTAAAAATCAAAAACTGTGCCGACTATAAAGCACAGTTTTTCATTTTTATTACTTGCACTGAAAAAGAAATTTATAAAATTCACAAGCTTGATTTCCTCATTTAAGCGTGTCGTTATTTTCATCATATAGCACTTCCATTATATATTTACAATATATCCATGATGTAAAAACCAACCGACTATATCATTATAAGTAACAGAATCTAGAGCTTGTTTTAGCGCGTTAATAAGTTCATCAAAAGTTCTTGCTTTGATTTTCCGCAAAACAGATTTCACTTTCGACCACATGAGTTCAATTGGATTTAAATCGGGCGAATATTCGGGTAAAAAGACAGGTGTTGCGCCTCTGTCATATATAGGGTCAAGCACTCCCGCAACTTTGTGAACTGATAGATTATCCAAGAAAACAATGTCGCCAATCGACAATGTCGGAGCTAACATTTCTTTTACCCACCAAGCGAACAATTCACCGTTGAGTGTACCCTTAAAAGCAAGAGTTGCTTCAATACCGATTAGTCCCAAAGATGAGATTATTGATGTTCTTTCAAAACGAACATCAGGGACATAATCATTCACTCTTTCGTTTGTTGGTGCACGCCCGTAAAGCCTTGTCATTCCACAGTTTATGCTACTTTGGTCGATTAGCTTGATTTTCGTTGCATCTAAATTCGGTTGGTGTTCTCTGAATTTTTCGCGCTTTTCTTGGACATCTTCGCGTTGTTGATTTTTCGGGTGGAGCGTCTTTTTTTAAATGATAAATTCATTTCTATCAGAATCTCTGATAACCGAGATTTTTTAATCGGCAGTTTAAGTTTCTCGATAATTTCTTCAAGAGTA
>Ga0082212_10010127_pt1 | contig 12101 bp, 9 predicted proteins | sample TergutNt197P3_FD_71548 | JGI IMG/M metagenome (GOLD analysis project Ga0082212, IMG submission 71548) | Neocapritermes taracua P3 segment gut microbial communities from Petit-Saut dam, French Guiana - Nt197 P3 | ecosystem: Host-associated > Arthropoda: Insects > Digestive system > Gut ... | reverse complement strand
CCAGGCAGAAGAAGGTCTTAGGTGAATTGTTTATGTTTGAAATAGAATGCTAAGTTCACATTGTCCCCCAGTGTTTCAACACTATCTCTGACTCATTGAATATGAAGTTATGCGACATAACCTAACATTCACTGAATTAAGATTTTTTTTTTTAAGAAAGTATGTTCAGGTAGTAGGCAAAATGATGCTTTAACTGTTCTGGTATAACTTGGCAGTAAGGAGAAGTAGTAGAACTTTATGTGAATAAAAGTCAAAAGCACCAAAAATATACTATCCAGTAGCAAAACCTCACTGAAAAAGCCACACATCTGAGACTGTCAGTATGGAGTGAATTTAAATGGTGCAACAAACAGCTAAGGAAGAATATGTCACATAAATGTTTAAACTTGATGGAACCTTTGTGGTTCTTATCTGATTACTCGCATGCATACGGATTTTTGTAAAGAAACTCCACAGTAAAGGAGACACATGCATGTTGTGTTTGTGTGTGTGTGTAATGTTGGTTGTACATGACATAGCTAAATCTTTTTAGAATGCATTCCCTCATTTTAACAGATGCAAATATAGTTTAAATTTGTTAGGTGTTGCAGTTATCCACTTCTACAGGTCAGAATCTTTAAGCTAAGCTCATCGTTTGTTTTTTGTTTTTGTTTTTGTTTTTGCACTGTTTCATTCCTTTGTCACCCATTTTATAAATGATCATACAGTGTCAATATATGTTGTATTTTTAGTTCTGTGACTTTGTTTTTCATACTGCAGCTCCTTATTGGCTGACTATACCAGCCCCAAATAATGGGTGAATGAATTTGGTGTGTTTGTGAAATATTGACACGTATATAGTAAAATACTCTGGTGGTACAGTGTAAGCTGCAAGTCTTAAGGTTGGCTTGTGTTAGTGATGCTATTTGGGGTGAACTTAATATTTGAAATAGAACGTTGCTTAGCCTGAAACCATAGTTATGTTGGTAGAATGAACCTACAAAGAATGTGTTGTGTACTGGAAGGCATCAAGCTTTGCTGTACCATGACACAAGCAGTTGTACCAATTCTTATTTTTCGTGCAGGATATTCAGTGATGTTCTGATTTTCCATGTTATAGGCCCATATTCTCAGTTGTTGTGTAGTAACTACACTTGTGCTAGTGTACAGTGCCAGAATTGTGATTGTTATTGTACTTCTGCAATGCAGAGTGGTTGTTCAGTGTCTTCATGACCGCAGTCTTGAAGACCGACAGTTTGGTATGAAGGCAGCTGTAGCGTTTGGGTCTTTCGCATCCCTGGAAGTGGCAGGAGTCAAGTTACGTAACATTCTGCTTCTTGAAGTGCAGAAAGACTTTGATGGTAAGACTTTTAGAAACCAAGTGTGATTTTTTGGAAATTTATTCTTTTACTGGACTAAGGAAGTAGAACATCAGACTGTGTATGTTGTGTTTGTCATATGCGTATAAACTTCAAAGGCTCGATACTGTTGGGGACGGTATGCAGCCAATGTGTAGTGCTTTGAGGACCATAAATCCTGTATGTTCTGTGTCAGTTGTATTGTTTTTTACTGAGGTTACCCATGTGGAATTGTACTTTCATTTGAAATTTTCGTTTGTTAAAGTAAATTATGAAGAGGTACCAGAAATTCATTTAGTTTTGCAATGAAGCAGATGCTGTGACATTGACATGTGCTTAACCCATTCTGAGAGAGTGTGAGCAAGTTCCATGTTAGGTAATTGTGTCTATATTTGTCTGTATTTTTATTTACTTCTGGGTTTTATTTTTACCTGTCACTGATATATGGCAGGGAGATGGCCTTTCTGTATTACTTAACTAGGGTAAGGTTGCTGTTTAATATCATATATAATTTCTTTGTGTTTCTGATATTTGATATCGAGGAAATTGTGGGCACAATGCAAATGTAATGGCCACTCCACATGTACCAGAACACCAGTACCCATGCCAGGAGTTAACTAGTTGTGAACAGAGTCTGTGAAAATCAGGCCCCAGGCAGTAGATCAAAACTGACCTTGCAAATTCAAAAGCATTGGCATCAAAAAGCTAATCAATTAGATGTATCTGTTGAATTATATGGAGTGTAGTTTGGGAGATACAGGGTTTGAATCTTGTCTGAAAACAGGGCATCAGAAAAGAGTGACTGAGAAGAACTTTTTCTAAGGCATCCACCCGATTGTTTCCTGGTTTGTGGAAAGATGGACAAGTCCCAAAGAAAGAAGGTTACTTCACTAAGTCATATACCATCGTCAGAGCCCTGTAGAGCTGAATCTATTACAGGATAATATTATTAATAATTACAAGAGTCTTTCAGACAATGTCCAACATATAAATCTCTTTCAAAGAGGTAACAGTGTTGCAGGTGTATTAAGTACAATGGACATGCCTGTATTAAATAATCTTAAAATCTATCTTATCTACAGTGTTTATTTGTAAAATATGTGTGAATTTGTATTTTCAAACTGCAGTTAAACATTCATGATTAGATGTGTTAACAGTAGACAGGAAAACATATTAACAGTATGCAAGGATAACAGGGAAATGACAGTTAGTGCACATTCACAGTACAAGGACAAACTGGATATTTTGGCTGCACTGTGGAATTTTAAAGTGATAGTCCTTGAAGAAAAATGCAAATTGTATTTTAAAAGAATTGTATTATTGAAATGCCTGTTATGGGTTTGCTCCGTTAGATCGAACACGCCTCCAGAAAGCTTGCACTGCGAAGTTTTTGAATGCTGTCGCCCTGCTGGGTGAAATCTTCCATCAAGTACGTCTTCCAGATGGATCACCAATAAATGTTCTGGCATCAGCTGTACTTCTGTACCAGGACATGTTGCTTGGTGGAGGAGAACATGAGCTGGAGCTATTTACAACTCAGGTATTGTAAAAAAATTTAATAGCTAACAGTGGTAGAGCAAGTGACTATTCTGTGTTATATTGTCACTATGAAGGGTCTCATTGAGGAGTTCATAAAGGTTCAGGCAAAATTTATGAATGGAGTGAATGAATTTATTAGTATTGCACAAGTCATATTGCGCTCACACTTCTGATAAACTATTACAAATACCCATATCTTGTTGTAAAAGAAGTTAGTAAAAATGAATTGTTTATACATATAGGGGGAGACTTAAAAATTCCCAGTATTGTTAAAAGAAATGAATTTAAACTTTAGTCCCCTTCAGAGTACTCCCCCTGTGACTCAATACAGTGATCTGAACGCCACTTCCACTGCTGAAAACATTGTCTTAATTCTTCATGGAAATGCTATCAAGGGCTGCCAGCAATTCTCATTGAACCTCTGCAACATCATCAGAATGCCCCAGTTTCAAATCCTGCTTCATTCATTGGAACGAAAAAATGTTGCAAGGAGCGAGATGGGGCAAGTAGGGAGGGTGGGACACAACCACCATTTTGTTTTTAGCCAAAAGAAATTTCCTACTTTACCATATTAAAATTTGTTGCCACTCTTGATATACTGCCACAAATTGTGGTAAACAAACAGTACAACTGTGTCAACATTGACTGTACATGGTTTACATTTTTTTTTTTTTTTAGTGTTTGGAACTTGCACTATAAAAATGAGTAGCTTGTGATGTCAGTACTACTGGAGCCTGATGATTACCTGGACATAGGACTGGGGAAGATAGTCAGAAGAAATATGTTTGAGAATTTGAACTTGTTCTGTGAAAACAAAAGATGAAAATCTGTTGCACTGAGTTAATTGAAAGTACAGGATATGTATTAACAATAATAAATTAATACGTAACTTTCATCCTAGAACAGGCCATGAAGACCCGAGGGGGAGTAGACATATAGTTCTAGTCTTTCCTTAACCTTGGCAGTAGAAGGGATGGGAGGTCAATGCCACACCCCGGCCACTTTAACGTAGTGAAAGAGACATGGTACCCGTTGTACAGGAGGCTAGGTGGGCCCCAGGGCCAGTCTAGATTGGTGTAGAAAATCTCACCCTCACCAGTATTTGATCCCTGGGCCATCCAGCCTGTGGCAAGTTGCTATACCGACTGAGCCATCCTGGCCAGCAGTAATATATTAATGGTTTTGTTAAATTTTTATCAGAATGAATGATGCGTAACTTCAAGAATCTTATCTCAGATTGACAATATGTTTGAACGTGTTCATTATTTGAAATAGATGGACTGACTTGCAAAATCAGGATGATAATGGAAGAAATTAAGGTGCTTAAATTTTGTTGTGTAGTTGGCTGTAAATGGCCGCAAGCTGTATGACTGCGGACCAGGTGAGATGGAACAATTGATGCTTCGAGTTCGGACAAACCTCACGTCACAGAATTTGAGTGGGCAGTGTCGTTGTTGGTTGCTGCTTGCACTTGACCTTGCGTCCAGTCGCTATGCTCCTCTGTCTGGACAGCTGCAGGGATTCTATCAGGTGTCTGCATTCTAATAAGTTCAGCATTTATAGCTATTAAGCGATTTATCGTAGTAAAATGATGCATCTCCAATTCGTGGATAGTCATATCAAGCCATTATTACATATCTCTTCAATTTTCTTTTACTCGCTTGGTGCTGAACATTTTACTCACACCCACACACATAAAACCACAGTGCTTTGCTTTAAATGCCAAATGTCATACCAATTAATCTACTGTTATGCAGCCTCATTTTAATTCCAGTCTTCTGCAGATCACTACAGGCATTCAATTCCATTACCACAGTGTTAAAGTAAGTCTGTCATGGAGAAGTTGTTTCTGGCCATCTGTGCATGCATCCACATATTGCACCAACTGAAAGTACTCAGGTTGCATTCAGTTTTGTTTCTGGAGGTCAACACCAATAGTTTTCCTTTTTAGCCTGTTATCCTTCCTACAAGGAAATAAGTAGGTTATGAATATGAGATCAGTGTGTGCGTACTGGAAATATTGGAACTGGACACAGGAAGGAAACAGATGGGCAAATTGTATGATTAGTAATGTACACATGTTGAACCAAAAGTATGTAGCAAAATTTTTAAATGAAAATGTGACATTTAATTTTTTTCTTTCTAAAACCGCTTCTGTAAACAGAAGTGTGTGTAAATGATGTGAGTGAATACAGTGTACATTAAGTCCTTTAAGTCATCTGTTAGACTCAGTCCACTATTCATAGAAATTGCAATTGGGCCAATTGACAAAGCTTGTCAACCCCTGCCATAAAAGAATGTTGGGCTTTAGCTGACATTAGAAAAATTAGTCTTTTTCTGATCACAATGTTAAGATTATTTTGATGGAGAAATAAAACTTTGAAATAATACATGCAATTCATAACAAGTATTAAACTCCTACACGCTTCAGCACTGGGTGCCATCCTTTGAGAACAAAAGAATATAAGCCAAACATTCTCGATCTAAATATTACACTGTCTGTATTGAAATGTTGACAATGTTGAAATTCTAAAATACTGTGGGGTATGCTAGAACAAATGTAATTGGTTCTAGAACCTTGTTTGTTTTAGCATCTCTTCATTTTAGCATACATTGAAATATATGTATTTACGGGTACTCCGTTCCAGGCCCACAACCTGGAGCGAAGTTACCATCCAACACAACCATTTAAACAGGAAAAATGTTATACAAAATAAAAAATATAAATGTAAAAATAATATAAAATTAAATTATATAACTTTTGTACACTGTACAAATAAGCAGATAACCGAACTAAACTGATAACTGACCCTTCCAAATGATAATAAAGATGATGACTGATGCTGTAATCAAAGCAGGGAGGACCGACAGGTTGTGCACACATGTATGATACGTCAGCCAATGGTGTTCCTCCGTGTTCGCTGTAGCATTTGTGTTTGTTGTAGCATCATTTGTTTTAGCACACCCCACTGTATGTAAAAAGCTGATAAGCATAAAAATTACAGTTGTGTGATATTAAAATTGTGTGACAGTGAGCAGTTCCAAGTCTGTATTTTAATTTATTGTTGTATAATGGTCACCGTGTGGGCCGGAATAGCTCAGTCAGTATAGTGACTGTGCTACAGGCTGGACGGTCCAGGGATTGAATCGTGGTGGGAGGGATATTTTCCACACCTTTCCTGACCAGCCCTGGGGCCCACCCATCCTCCTGTACAATGGGTACCGGGTCTTTCCCGGGGGTAAAGTGGCCGGGGCATGGCATTGACCACCCACCCCCATCTAGCACCAGAGTTAAAGAAAGAGAAGAGCTATACATCTACTCCCCCTCAGGGCCTTCGTTGCCTGTTCTAGGGTGAACATTACCTTTACCATTACCTTTATAATGGTCACCATTCGTTGGTAAGTCCGTAGTTGTTTATGATCTGCACACAGTATGAATACAAACATCTGCCTCGTTATGTGATGCAGGGGGATCTTAGCCACATGTAGCATGTGGTGTGTGTTGTGTTGGGGGGTGCAGTATGCTACATACATCTGTGGACTAATACTTGGAACTGCTCACTATCATATAATTTTAATATCACAGTACTGCAATTTTTATGCTTATCGGCTATTTATGTGTTTTAGAATTTTAAAATTGTAAGCGTTCAAAAATAGGCAGTGTAATATTGGTGTGTAATACTTGTTATTGAATTGCATTTTATTGAATGCATTTGTTTGTTGATGTGTTAATTGTAAGAATATGGACAGTATGAGTAATATAAAATTACTGTCAACATCAGATTGTAACAGTTAAGTTTCCGAAAAGCCCCTATAAAAGCTTTGTTTAATTACGTACATGCTGACCGTTCCTGTCACCTTCAAAGTAAATATCTCCTTGTATAGCAGTACGCTTTGTAAGACATGTCCTCTATTCAAAACGTTGCTGGAACTCCTCATCTAAAATGCTTATCAGGATGGTAACTGCATGTTCAATAATGTTGACATTGTCTAAGAATCTGTGGTTCTTTAAAGTGGTTTTTAGTTTTGAGAGCAGCTGAAAGTTGCATGGGGTTTGGTTTGGCAAATATGGTGCATGGTCTGGTTTCATTGTTGGTTTTGGACCAAAACCTCTTTAGACAGCCATCTTATCATATATCATGACACAAGATCCGAGCATCAGGCCAAAGTTCAGGTCTTCTCTAAAAAATTCTTACACAATCCTGCCAGTATTTCCAAGTAACAATGCTGACTCATTTTTTGACATTGTGCAAGAAGCTCAGAAGGAACAGTGCCAAATCACCATTGTGTTTGCTTTGGCTTGTGAGTTGTGTGACTTTTTTGGTGTTGGTGATGCTGATGCATGCTTTGGCCATAAGCCTGTGTTAACATCTACAGAGTTCCATTCGCACTTCTGCCTTACTGTGCACCTAACTTATATTACTGTGTTGCTTCAGCCACTCTGCCATTCTTGTGGTAGGATGAAAACATGGCTGTGTAAACATTGCCACTGCTTCACTAGTGAGGCCGTATTTGCTTCAGCAGCACATAAGATGAAACCACATATGTGTCACAATGCATGGCTGTTTATTTATTGTGTGCTTCCTACTCAAATCAACATCTGTGTGGCCATACTGGGAACTTGTCACACATTGTGTATGGCTGTTGGAGGGTTGAAAATGTAAACTGAGTAAAACACAGTGATGTGAATTGTCTCTCTTTAGTCAGGTTGAATATGCAGGTTGTGCTGTAACACCCATTACTGAATGTGTTCTTATTCTCTGTTGGATTATAGATGCACCTGGGTGCAAACGCCATCTTGCAGCTACAGCGTTTCCAGGTGTGCTTGAAAATTGACACAGACACTGATCGCACAGAAGTGAATCATGTCCCTACAGCACAAATATCTGAATCTGTTGCAAAGAACTTAGATGGTGAAGATGTGAATGAAATGATGGCCAAGTGCAAGTCTCCAGATCAGACTGTCAATGAGAATTGTGTACTCAAAACAAGAGACACTGCAAGAAGGACAGGCCTGCGTGATGTGAAGCCTAGTTTTGGAGATGGATGGAAAACTGGAGAAGAACGTGCTGAAGCAAGAGTTGATACTTATAAGTCAGGTAGCAGCAGAAGTGGTAATGGTAATGTTGGTGGGGAAAAGAAATTTATTTCTTCAAGACATGGAGGAGGCAGGAGAAGGGATAGGGGACGTATAAGACAAGATACAGATCAAAATGGAAATGTATGGGGCACTGCCCGTCAACAGAAAGCAGATCTGTGGGGTCATGATGATCGTTTTCAAAAGGATTATGACTTTTATGGGAAACAGTCACAAAGAGGAAAAGGAACATTCAGACCTAAAAAGAGGAGTGGGAGCAGTGGGAACTGGAGAGACAGGAAAGGGACTGAAGGGAAGGACCAGATGAGCACCCCCAAGAGTGAGACAGGTGAAACTGAATCACAACCCACTCTAGTGGCACCACCTCCGCTCAGTGAAGAAGAAAACTGGGATTGAATGTTGACACTCAAACTTTGTAGATAGTGAGACACGTGTAACAGAGTGGCTGTATGATGTTGCAAGTACCTTATGTAGCTTTTCAACTGAATACTGCACGCTGTGACCACTTAAATTTTTGCAAACTTCTGCTCTTCTCTTGTTCTGCTGCCCTGCTCACTGTCAGCCAGTTACATGGAACTTTCTTTATGTACTTCTTAATAAGTTAGTTAGATTATGGGGATGTCAAGTTCAGTAATTCACACCCATATTTAAAGAAGGCTCCCCGCAACACCAATCAATCAATCAATCAATCAATCAAAGTTACTGTTTACTTTCAACTGCTGACATGTATTTTTAAAAGGGTATTTTTAAACATTACCATCCTTCTCAGTACCTCATCCAGTTATTTTAATATTAAACATAAATATTATTTTCATTTTTTGTTCAACAATGCACTTTGCATGTATTTTGTGATCTCGTTGTTTTCAAGACTGATTAGTATATAAGTTTTCTGGAAATAAAAATATTCCAGCTTTTTTTAGTACAAATTTGTTCATTGTTGTAAATGACTGATTAATATGTAAGTTTTCTGGAAATAAATATTTTCCAGCTTTTGTGATATAAATTGACTGATTAATATATAAGTTTTCTGGAAATAAAAATATTCAATTTTGTGATATGTGTTCATTGTTATCAAACTGACTGATTAAGATGTAAGTTTTCTGGAAATAAAAATATGCCAAATTTTGTGAATATAAAATGTGTTCATTTTGTTCACTTCCCAATTATTTTCAGTTCTCACAGCCATTGTAGGCATAATTAGACTCATGATTTGTGGGATAATTTTGTGTAAATGTATGTATACACTACATATTCTGTTGTCTTCCTTATAATATAATTATAATACGTTTTAAATACTGGATGATAGGGAATATACAAAAGTTTCCATATATTAAAATGGGTAACTGAAAACACCAAATTTGTATATAGTACACAGTAGTATGAATAGGGATTGAAAATCCATTTGGCCATGGCCTCCAAACACTTTCATCCAAGCCTGTTGTCATATCTACTTTTATGTCTCACAGCAGTCTTTGTATGAGCCACTTAGGTATAAGTGCTAAGTGAGTTTCATTGGAGCTTCACATAAAGTATGAGTTGTATCTGAATGAAACAACCTAAAGTATAATTCCTCTCAATACTGTATTTAGCGTACACATCAAATGAAACATCGTCTGCACAACTTTCTCATAATATACTCAATCCCTGAAATTTGTACATGAAATGAAACATAAGATGTTAGCACTTTCTCACTCAATACAATGGCCAGGCTACAGGCTGTACAACCAAGGGAATGGGGTTAAATTCTTTGGCAAGGGCAAGAGACTTCTTTCTACCACACAGCAACCAAGACCGGTTTTAGGTTTCACCAAGCCTCTGATTCAGTGAGCACTTTCTCTGGGTATGAAGTGGCTCCTACATGAAGCTGACCACTACCTAGTACAGAAGTTAACCTTTAAATGAATGGGTTGTTGGGAAAATCACTCATATTCATGTGGATTTTTTCCATTGTCATACTATAACACAACACAATGTTTTGGAACCAGTTATCTTTCAAAATGTTGCATTTTGTTATGTGTAGTGTGACGAGGGAGGAAGTTATTTTAGTTACATGAAACCACTGTCAAAAACTTATATGTTACAACTGAGTTGGTATTTAAATTGTGGCGTGTGGTTTAATGAAAAATGCATTCCAATTTAAACACTTTATTTAAATACAAATTAATAAAATATACAGGTCATACACTGAACATTGTTAAATTGTCACCAAAAGAGTCTGAGAGTCTTTTAGGCATTTTTGCCAACATAATTTTAGAATCTTCCATGTGTCTGATTACATTTTTAAATACGATATAATCTGAGACAAGTAGTTCTTCCATGCAGGTCTTCAGACACTGCAGTACAAACATGCAATTCATGTAAAATGTAAAAGAAAAGAAACTAATGGCAATGTGATATATGCAGTCTGTCTGTGGGACAGTTTCTTTCACCTCCACCTCTTCCACACAAAACTGTACTTTATCTTCTTACAATCTAAATTAAAATGATTTTTAATTGTGGTACATAACAAAGAATAATGGAAGAACCCTCTTCCACATACAGAACTGATGTTTAATGTAATGCTGATCTAAAACCAAAAGCATGTGAACACATAGTTTACAACAAGGAAATGAAAAACAAGGGAGTTCCCAAAATAACTCATAAAGCCTGCATTCTTATGCCGCTGACTATCATCACTACTAGCCTATGAATCAATCAGTGTTACTGAGTTTGACTGTATGTTTCGGACTGTTTACCAAATATAAATTTCTGCAATTACTAATAATAGTGAAAAATCCATCTGGTGACTGTTGTTACACATTTATGTGAATCTCCCATTGAACAATTCAGTTAGTTTCCTGACAGAGCAACAAAATGTAGATGCCAGGGAACTACAGAATGTCGAATCACACTGTGAGATCCTTACACTGCTGGATGTGCTTCATGACCAGTCACGCTACAGAATGAGACATAACAGAACTGGTGTTAGAATCTCACTTAGTCACCCGTCTATTCTGTATCCTGCTCACCTTCTCACATTTCATGTAATACAGTTCTTACATATTTTAACCTCTCTGTGTAGGGGCAACATAAAAAGGTGACTTTTTTGTACCTGCCTACACAAATAATAAAGTTGCCCATCCTGTGCCCCTTGTACATACCCTCAAAACAGCTGACTGCTCTTTCTTCACATACAAATGACTACTGAATTGTCAAAGCAAGGTACACCCACCATTCTGTTATGACAAGGGAGCAATTACTTGGAATTTCCCTGGGATATGTTGCCTCCATCTTTCGCAGTGGGTAGCAGTCTCTGTTTAAGACTTATGAAGAAAATTCCATACACATACCAGCTGCTGTGTGGTCACACATATTATTTGTCTAGAATAAACAATCAGTGCTAAGTAGCAGAAAATTTAGGTACAATGATTAGTCACTTCATAAAATGTTAATTACAAAGCATGTCACTCTGGCCTAAATCTAAGGTGTATGGGAATAAACTCAAATATTTTAGACCTTAAATTTTGCAAACAAAATGTTTTGGAGAATGGTCCTGTTTGCTTCGTCAAGTGTTAAAGACGAAATGGGTTTCCAGTCTACAGGACCATTGGATGGAAACAGTCTCAAACCCTGGACCTGGTTGTTGTTCATCGGAAGTTTCTTCAAACACTCAAGGACCTCTAATAAGACAGAGTAGCAGCTACTCTTAATTTTTAAACCCAATGACAGATACACGTCCACTTTCTAGTATAGTATGTTTGAACAAACCTGAGCTGAAGGACAAAAACCAAAATATTAGTCACATTTATGCCAAATGCTACTCACTGTGTTTGTCTTGTATTTGGGGAGTACCCAGTTTGGTTCTAAGACCAAGCAGCTCCTATTCTAAGTCTTTTGTGGGCTTTCTTAGTTCCTTCCAGACAAATTGCAGGGTGTAATACAAGATTAAGCCAGGATTGATTCTTCCTGATTCACCACATACGAGGGGTAGTCAATAAGTTTCTGGATTGATGACTTAAAACACAGAAAGGCTTACCTTAGACGTTAGGGACCGGCATTACCTTCAAAGTAGTCCCCTTCTGAGGCTTGACAACGATCCCAGTGGCGCTGCCAGTTTTTGAAGCATTCTTGGAAGTCATTTTCTCGTA
>Ga0082212_10010126_pt1 | contig 12101 bp, 12 predicted proteins | sample TergutNt197P3_FD_71548 | JGI IMG/M metagenome (GOLD analysis project Ga0082212, IMG submission 71548) | Neocapritermes taracua P3 segment gut microbial communities from Petit-Saut dam, French Guiana - Nt197 P3 | ecosystem: Host-associated > Arthropoda: Insects > Digestive system > Gut ... | reverse complement strand
GGACCGCAGAGAATTGAAACTGCTCGGCAATAATCATTGGCAACTGACCGGCTTGACGGGTTTGCGTATGTTGGAACGAAAGTTTAACGTTTCGTTTCGGGAGTATTCGAGTTTGACGGTCGGCGGACTCTTGAGGGAAAAGTTTGAACGTTTTCCTCACATCGGCGATGAATGCCAGATCGAAATGTTGCAATTTCGAGTGGTCAACATCGAAGATGGTTACGATTTGATCGTTCACCTGACCCTAGACACGTCAAGTGAATAGCGAACACCCAAAGAGCCGAGGCAGAGCAGAGAGAAGGAAGCAACATGTGCGACTAAGGACGCATCGGAACAAATGCGGTTTATTCATCAGTGCTTCCCAACTACAAAAATGGGAAATCTTGTAAAATGGTGGTTTCCCAGACGCAAACGGTAATTCGTTGCCATTGTGTAATACATTCACAGGAAAACTTTTATGAACCTCGAAGAGATCCGAACTGAAACCGATAAAATCGACGACGAAATTGCCGCCCTCTTTGAACGGCGATTGAAACTCGTGGAGTCCGTCGCCAAGGTCAAACAGGAAACGAATGCTTCTATTCTCAAACCGACAAGAGAGCGGGAAATCATCAGCCGACTAACGCAGCAGCACGGCGAAATGTCCGCTGACTATCTGAAATTACTCTTCACGACGATGTTCGACGTGTCCCGGTCGCACCAGATCGTCTTGACGAATCGAAGTTCCAAAACTTCCGAAGCCATCGCCCAAGCACTCAAAGCGACACCGCAGTTGTTTCCCAAAGACGCACAAGTCGCCTGTCAGGGAACCGAAGGAGCCAATTCGACGTTTGCCTGCGAAAAATTGTTCAGCCGACCGACGATTCTCTATTTCAACAATTTCGACGGCGTTTTCAATGCCGTCGATAAAGGGCTTTGCCGATACGGTATTCTACCAGTCGAAAACAGTTTGCACGGGTCTGTTACGAACATTTACGATTTGATGAAAAAGTACCATTTTTACATCGTCAACAGCGTCAAGTTGAAGATCAATCACGCACTGCTGGCAAAGCCCGGCGTGCGAGTCTCCGATATAAAAACCGTTTACTCACACGAACAAGCCCTTGCCCAGTGCAGCCAATTTTTACGGGACAAGAAATATGAAATTCAAGTTTATGAGAACACCGCTCTTGCCGCCAAGTTCGTTGCCGAATCGCCGCATGATGACATTGCCGCCATTGCGTCGCAGAACTGTTCGGAACTCTACGGCTTGGATATTTTGGACGATAACGTCCAAAATAACGAGAACAATTACACGCGATTCATCTGCATTTCAAAGAACTTGGAGATTTATCCGGGAGCGCGGCGGATCAGTTTGGTGGTAACTATTCCGCACCGACCGGGTTCGTTGTATCATTTGATGACGAAGTTTTCCACGCTCGGTATCAATTTATCGAAACTGGAAAGCCGACCGATTCCTGACAGGGATTTTGAATTTATGTTCTATTTCGATCTCGATATTTCGGTGTACGACGATGCCGTGTCCAAACTGTTTTCTCTTTTGGAAAACGGCACGGATCACTTCGTGTTCCTCGGTTGTTACGGTGAACTTTGATGTAAAAACGCATACCATGCGGTCTTCTACAGGAGAAAAACCGTTTACACTTGGTGAAGGGCGATTGACTCTGTTTCACGGCACTGGCACCGTTTCGAGAATCTTTGCAATCATGTCTTCGGATGTCCGCTCTTCGGCTTCCGCTTCGTAAGTCAGCACGACCCGATGCCGCAACACGTTGAACGCAATATCTTTGACATCCTGTGGCGTAACATATCCCCGGCCAGCGAGAAATGCGGCCGCTCTCGCCCCTTTGCCGAGAAAAATCGCGGCACGCGGCGACGCACCGAACTCAATCATCGGTTCCAGTTGTTTCAATCCCATCGCACCAGGAAAACGAGTCGCCCGGACAATCGACAAAATATAGTCTCTCACGCTGCCGTCAATGTAAATTTGCTCCGTAATCTGTTGCATTTCGGCAATCTCTGCTGCCGAGATCACCGCATTGCTTTTCATTGCCAAAAGGTTCTCCGGCAACAACGCTCTATCAAGAATTTGCCGCTCATCATTTTGATTCGGATACGTGATTTTCAATTTGAGCATGAACCGATCCACCTGCGCTTCGGGCAACGGATACGTTCCCTCTTGCTCAATCGGATTCTGCGTTGCCATGACGAGAAAAAGTCCTTCGAGCGGATAGGTTGCATCGCCGATGGTCACTTGCCGCTCCTGCATTGCTTCGAGCAGTGCCGACTGCACCTTAGACGGCGCACGGTTGATTTCATCGGCAAGAACAAAATTCGCAAAGAGGGGACCCTTTCGAGGTTTGAACGTTCCTTCGTTCGGCAGATAAATCATCGTGCCGATGAGATCGGCAGGGAGCAAGTCGGGAGTAAATTGGATCCGTTGAAACTTGGCGGCAACCGCTTCGGCAACGGATTTGACAGCCGTCGTTTTTGCCAAACCAGGAACTCCTTCAAGCAAAATATGTCCGTGCGTGAGCAGACCAACGAGGATGCCGTTGACCATTGCTTCCTGCCCGACGATGGTGCGTGCAACCTCTGTTTTGAGTTGCCGAATCTTTTCATGCTGTCCTGCAACAAGATTTCGAATGTACTGAATATCGTGACTCATTTCTGTTCTTCTGCACTCGCCTTCTTTGAAAACATTGATCCCAAGGTTTTTCCGAGTTGCCGTGCCGTATCACTCATACTGGCACCGGCGGCAGCAGTTTGACGTGCGGTGTCCTGCTGCGCCGCGGGAATGTTTGGGTTCACAAAAGTCCTTTCCGTCCGCACAACGGCGGGTTCGCCGGTTCGTTGGACCGTTGGTGCAGAAACCTGCTCCGGTATCGAGCCGGTACCGGACATGATTCCGCCGAATGGGTTTGACTCCGTTCTCGTGAGAACGACGCTTTCCCCCGATGTGTTGAGAGGATCCATCGGTTTCACTCCGAAAGGATTATTGCCGAAACTGTTTTCCATCTGTTGCAACGCCGGCAATTGTTCTCCAGCGGCGGCGTTTTCTTTACCGTACCGCATTTCTTGTAACACTTGCTCCCGCGCTTGCGCATTCATCCGCTCATCAATCCGAATTTTTTCAATCCGTTGGCGTTCTGCCCCCTGAATTCGCCGCAACGATTCGGAAACCGCATAGTCCCGAAGGGTACGTTCGCTGAATTCCAGTTGGGCGGCTTTCTTAAAACATTGATCCGCCTGTTCGGTCTTCCTTTGCCGCAGATACGCCAGTCCCAAGAAATAGTAGGGACGCGGATCGTTGTGTTTGATTCTTTCCGCTTTTGACAAAATGTGTACGGCTTCTTCGTAATCACGGTCAAAAAAGGCGTGAACACCCTGACCGTAAATGGAATCCACTTCATCGACGGCAACAACGAAGTCTGCAACAAACACGGCTCCTCCAAGAAGGATGCAAAAGACGAGAACCGGCGGAAGTTTGAAATTGCTCATAATTTTGACGGACAATGAAAAAACACCTACGCGGCAGTATATCACACCAGGAGAGGAAAATCAAGGGATTTTTAACCGGTTACGGTACCGACACGGTGCTCCGGTTCAAAACCGCACATACCCCCAGGGCAGTTCCGCGTTGTCGGGAATCGTTTCGTGAACGATTTTGTTGACATCAATTTGCGTTTCCGCGATCGCTTGTTCCCAGCAATCGCCGCGAAAATAGTCCGACCACGAATCAAGCCGTGCGCCTAACAGCCAAGCACGTTCAATCGTTTTTCCCAATCGACGATCTCCTCGGCACAGCAACGCCTCCAATAAACTCGTTTCCATATCGTGGTATTTGAGTGCAATGCCTGTGTGCTTGGAACGGAGCCGCAATTCATCATGCGCATTCAAAAAATATCCTTGCGTTGCCATTCCGAGCCGTTCCCAGGGCGTGTGCGGCTTCGGTACGAAATTGGAAACATTCGCAATGACCGTTACCGACCTGCCTCGTATCTTGCGTCCCATTCGGCTGACCGCCGCCGCCAATTCTACGATGCCGTCGATGTCGGCGTTGGTCTCTTCAGGAAAGCCGCACATGAAATACATTTTAACGCGGTTGAAACCGTTGTTGAATGCCGACTCGCAACCTGCCAAGAGATGTTCGTTCGTGATCGGCTTGCCGATTCGCCGTCGCATTTCATCCAACGCCGCTTCCGGTGCAAGTGTCAAACCCGATGTCCGCTCCGTCGTGAGTTGCCGCATTACGTCAGTGAGTTGATGATTGACTCGCAAACTCGGAACGGAGACCGATACATTGAGCGGGCAAAGTTCTTCGCGGAGTTTCGTCATCAATTCATCGAAGTGCGGATAATCGCTCGTCGAAAGCGAAAGGAGCGACACTTCGTTCGAGCCGGTTGCCAAGCAGGACTCTTTGGCGATGCGGGCAATGGACTCCGGCGACCGAGTGCGGATCGGTCGCTTTTGGACGGTGCTGATGCAAAATTTGCATCGACCGGGACAGCCGCGCATGATTTCGATAGCGACTCGGTCTTGCACACATTCGACGGTCGGCACGATGCGGAGAATCGGTGGCTCGAAAGCGTCGATGTTTTCGACACGAGCGGGAGAGACGGGAAATGGCAGAGAGCCGGCGACTGTGTCGCCGCCATAAAACTGCGGTGCCGCAACAAAGGGAAATTTTCGAGCAACTTCAAGCAACGCTTGTCGTCTGCTTCCGGCGACACAGTCGCCGGCTCTCTCTTTTATTTCGAGCCAAAAGTCGCAAACGGCGGGCAGTGCTTCTTCGCCATCGCCGATGATGAAGAAATCAATGAAATCGCTCATTGGTTCGGGATTGCTCGCCGAAGGACCGCCAGCAATGACGAGCGGATCGCTCATAGTCCGGTCAACACAGTGCAACGGCACACCGCCGAGATCGAGCATCGTGAGAACGTTGGTGAATGTGAGTTCGTATTGCAGCGAAAAACCGAGGACATCGAATTCGGAGAGCGGCGTAAAGGTTTCGAGGGAGTAGAGCGGCAAATTGTGTTTTCGCAGTGCTTTTTCCATATCGGGATAGGGAGCGAAAGCACGTTCGCAAGCCCAGTCGATTCGGCGATTCATCAGAGCGTAGAGCAACTGCAAGCCATAGTTGCTCATGCCAATGGTATAGACATCGGGAAAGGCAAAGCAAAGCCGCCCTTTGACGGAGTCTTTGGGCTTGACAATGCTGCCGAGTTCGCCGCCGATGTATTGACCCGGCAACGATACTTCGGATAGTAAGAGAGATTCGATTTGGAGGCGCATGATTGCGTATTATACCGCAATTTTCATGAAAGCCGGAAACGGAGTGACCGGATAAAATAATATGTAACGAAGTCCTCGAATACTATCAGGCAATGAATTGTTCGAGCATTTCGTTGATTCGTTCGGCATGTGTGATGGCAAGTGTATGTCCGCCGCCTTCGATGCGAATATCGGGATTCGTCAACCGAATCGGCAAAAGCGGATCACAGGTGCCGTGAATATGCAACGTCTGTCCCGAAAAAGGCGGCACTTCAGTTGCATCTCGACGACGATAAGCCCAATCGAACATCATCCTTGCAAGACCGGCAAAACGGTGCGTTGGCATTTCGGTCATCTGCCGAAGTACCTTGATTTCTTCGAGCGGAATGAACCATCGTAACAGACCAGGAAAACACAGAAACACTCTCGCAATACGTTGAATAAGAAAAACACGCACCAAACGAAGCAACGGACTATGCCGTATAAACCACCAATCGAGATAATACCGCCTCGGAAATTCTTGGGGACGACGAATAGAACAAAGGAGAACGTAACCGATGGCACCGAGTTCATAGGCAACGTAAGGAGCAATCATACCACCAAGTGAAAGACCACAAACGATGACGGAGGCTGATGGATGTTTATCCAATTCCAAGCGGATTGTTTCGGCGAGTCGAACGGCATACTGTTCCAATGATTCATGAGGTAGTGGATCAATCCAATCGGCGGCGTAGCTATTAGGAAAAGCCGCCGTTTGGTATTTGAACAACCGATGATCGGCTCCGAGACCGGGCAGGAAAACGAACGTTGTTTTTTGAGTCATTATGTTGATTCCTCTCCTTTCTTACGCTACGGACTGATTCGCAATCATTTACATTTTGTACCGGCAATATAGGGTCTATCCGGGTGGACGATGAGTTGCTGCGTCTTCGGATCGAGCAACACGTCGAGGTCTTCCATAGGAATAGCACCGAGCAACACTTCGGTCGCACCGGGGAGAACAAGAGCCCGGCAAGTCGTACTCCGGTTTTTGAAATGAAGATCAACCGGTCCGACAATTTCACATTCGCTATGAGAACCGTCGGCAAGTTCGACTTCTCGTAATTCCTTGACACGAAGTCCCAGTTTGATCTTGATGGCTTCGTCAATCGTCAAAAGATAGGCACCAGAATCGACCAAAGCCGAAACTTCCACTTTACGGACAGCATCGTTTTCCACACGTCCGTCTTGCGCCATATCGACATCAAAAGAATTCAACAACGTAATATCAGCGTAAGTCAGTCCCATGATTTTGCCCTTTCAAATTGGGTACTTTCATTGTAGCCGTTTGTTGATGCGTGTCAATAACAACTACAGTAGAGCGGCAAGTTGTGTTTCCGCAGTGCCTTTTCCATATCGGGATAGGGAGCGAAGGCACGTTCGCAAGCCCAGTCGGTTCGGCGATTCATCAGAGCGTAGAGCAACTGCAAGCCGTAATTGCTCATGCCGATGGTATAGACATCGGGAAAGGCAAAGCAGAGTCGACCGCGGACGGAGTCTTTCGGTTTGACAATGCTTCCGAGTTCTCCGCCGATGTACTGTCCCGGCAACGATACTTCTGACAGCAAGAGGGATTCAATTTGGGTTCGCATAAGGAGCATTATACACGACGGAGCCGCAATTTTTTTGATTGCAAAAAATGACTCAAGAGTTACAATGAAATGAATAGAGCATGGTTGCATTCGGTAATCTCCGAATTGCAGACTCAAACATTGAACCACCGATGGATACCGAACCAATGACCCAACAAAACAGAAAATCGTTGTTCCCGATGGAGTTTTACTTTGGAACGGCAGTCGGATTCCTTCTTGCGTCATTGATGCTTAACGCAACTTACGGCTGGGCTGCGGGAATCTATCCGATACCGGTACTCGTTATGTCGATTGTCGGATTTATCGTCGGAAAAGTTCGCCAAAGATTTTGGACGGTCGCCATGTATTCTCGCCGATATTTCAAATATCGGCGTTGGATTTTTCTGTCAATCTGGTTTCTGTGTGCATTGGGTCCCTATTGTGGAATGAAAACGTATTACGTGAGCAAAGCCGCCACATTGCCCATTCCGTCGGGTTGGACTCGTACAGAGTTTCAAACTGCCGTTCTCAGTTGGGATAGTCCTCCCGGTTTCTATATCCGAATCGAAAGAGACGGTGCCAATGCTGACAATGCCTTGGGCTTTTACCAACAATACTTTGAGTCAAAAGGTTGGTCAGGCGGAAACGTTATTTGTGAAGAAGAGACTTTCGAGAAATATACAAGAGTGCATTATAAAAAACCATGGAGTCCCATCGGAATTCTTATAGGCTATTTGGAGATAAGATTCCTTGTTTTCAAGCATTTTGCGTATTGTCTCGGTAATGAAACGTTTTGACATTTTCTCTAGGAGCAAGACGGCGCAAAAGCAATGCAATGTTCGAACACTTGACCATCGCCGCACTCGACACAATCGTTTTTTCATAATCTTTACTCAACCGCCGATTCCTACCCAACCACGCAAACGAACGCTCCACCACCCAACGCTTCGGTATCACCACAAAACCTTTCGAGTCCTTCGGCGGACGTTTGACCTCTATCGTCCAACCCGGTCGGTGCTCCTTTATCCACGACTCCAATTCGTGATTGTGATACTTGTTATCTCCCCAAATCACCTGCAATCGAGGATACTCCACCGGATCAATTTGCTTGAGCAACAGTACTGCCGCCACCCCATCATCGACCGATGCCGATGTGATCAACACCGCAAGCACGAATCCCATTACGTCCACTAAAATAGGGCGTTTGCGACCATTTTATTCAACGGAGTACCGGTAAAATGCCATCGTAACCATGCTCGCCGCCCATCTCCGTCGTCTTGACTGTCTGGCTGTCGATAGAACACGCGGACGGTGTTGATTCCCGATCATCAGCAACGCGAACTTTTTGATGAAGTGTCGATTGCATTGTGTCTAATGTGCCGTCATCTCTCCACTTGGCGAAGTAGTAATAGACGGTATCGCGGGGAGGAAAGTCGTGGGGCAGGTAATCCCACTGGCAACCGGTGCGGAGTTGATAGAAGATGGCGTTGACGACTTCGCGGAGATTGACTTTTCGATTTTCGCCTCTTCCGATTTTTGGCGGAATGAGTGCGGCGAGGATGTTCCATTGGGCATCGGAGAGGTCGGAGGGGTAGGCTTTGCGGGGCATTTCGGTCATGGTGGTTTGTTTAAGGAAGATTTCACGCAAGTATCGCTATTTTCAGCACTTCACACAAGAGCAATTCTCCAAATAGCCTCTAAATCCAAGCGTTCTTGCAGTTCACGGGAAAGCACGACTCGCAGGAATCCCTTTGCCAACCGCACCTTTTGGAATGTGTTGGTAAAGAACCCGTTATGCGTTAGTGGTCGGAGTTCCGTCGACGGCTCCGGCTTGTCCGATGGGTTCGATTCCTGTCCTTCCATTCTTTGATTCTAATCAAAACGCCACAGAATACAAGGGGCGATTACACGAGGATTGCATGAATGGAATTTTCCAGCGATGGTCGAGCAGATGCAGGTCAACTTTTGGTACTTTTCCAGTGAAAAGCGAGGCACACTTGAAATTGTCTGTTTTGCTTTGTCAACCCAAGTTAAACAAAAACTTTCTTGCACACCTTGTGCGTGAATGAAAAAAGGACTGTATCACACCATAATACGTTTCACAATGGAAATTGTTTGCAAAATTCTCCCCAAAATGTCAAAAATCGACTTTGCAATCCTCGTGATGAAGTGTTCCTTTTCTTGACAGGATTAACAAAATAGACTAGGATATGCGGGCAGTTCTTCCCCGTTCGCGGTACATCAATGCCAATACAGACGCAGTTACAAGAAAAGGCAACGCAACTATTGACCGATAAAAAAGTCAACGTCATCATCGGATTCGGACAACTCGAAACCGATTCCGTCGGTGCCGTATTCGTTACCAGTCCCCATCAGACGGATCGTCTTATCTGGAACGAGCACTGTTCAAGCAATCTGACCGTCTATCTGACTCGGAAAGAAATCAAAAAATTGGGCAAACCCGGCATCGTCGTCAAAGGTTGCGATGCCAAAACGCTTGCCGTCCTCGAAACGGAAAACCAACTCGACAGGGACAACGTCGTCGCCATCGGCGTTGCCTGTTCCGGCATTCAGGATCGAGGAAAAATGCAAGACAAATGTCTTTCCTGCGACGTGAAGCAACCGCCACACTGCGATTTTACGTTCGGTGAAGCCGCTCCCGCCGAAACGGACATTGACCGCTATGCCAAACTCGAACATCTGTTGTCGTTGACGACCGAACAGCGGCTCGACTATTGGAAGGAAGAGTTCGCCCGATGTGTGAAGTGTTACGCTTGTCGGCAAAACTGTCCGCTTTGTTATTGCGATGTTTGCGTGGCGGACAAGAATCGACCGACTCGTATTGACACGTCGGCGACACTCAAAGGAAATTTTGCGTGGAACATTCTTCGGGCATTCCATTTGGCGGGCAGATGTATCGGCTGTTCGGCTTGCACGAATGCGTGTCCGGCGGGGATTGATCTCGATTTATTGAATTTAACGTTGGCAAAAGCCGCCGAGGACAATTTCCAATTCCGGTCGGGAATGAATCGCGGTGCCGAACCGCTCATCGGTACGTTTTCCCCCGACGATCACGAAAAGTTTATTCGGTAACATTGACTCGTCCCATCAATAGGCGGCAAACTGAATTTGGGTAAGTCCTACTCGTCGGCAAACATCATAAACATCGACCACGTTGCTCGTCGGCACGTTGTCGGCACTCTCAAGGATGACCGGAATGTCCGGCTTCGCTTCCCGATACAAAAGCAAAATATTTTGAACTTCGTGGAACGTAGAGCAATGATTGCCTTCGATTTGCCAGTGCGGTACAGGGTCGAACGCAATCTGGATTCGTACAAAATCGAGATCGACCGGATCGGGAAGCACGGCTTCGGTTGATACACTGCCGGGCATCGTCGAGTCCACCGGCAGCATTTCTTCCGGCGGCTTAAAATTTGCCGTACAGACGAAAAAAATCAGCAGCAGAAAGATGACATCAATCATCGGTGTCATTCTCAATTCCGCCGGTTTTCTGCGAGGTGATGTGTATTTCATGGGGATGTGAACTGTACAGGTTGCCTATTTTTTTCGTTCAACGACGAATCGAGCAAGTTGTGCGAGGGCTTGTTTGGCTTCGGCATCCCCTTCGATTTCGTTCAAAGTTTGCGTTGCCTCTTCGACGAGTTGCTGCGCTGTCTTTCGGGCGGTATTGATTGCGCCGGATTCGCCTAACCGCTCCACGACCCAGTCCGCCGATTGTTCGTCAAAATCATCTCGACGGATGCGTACCAAGACTTCTCGGTGTTGTTCTTCCGTTGCCCCTTGAAGATATAAAATCAGCGGCAACGTCGGTTTCCGATGAATGAGATCGGTTCGCAATGTTTTGCCGGCAGTGTCTGTCTCGCCGACTAAATCGAGTACATCGTCAATGATTTGGAAAGCGAGTCCCAATTTTTGTCCGAAAAACCGAAAATGTTCGATGATTGCCGGTGTTGCTGAAGCGAAAAACGCACCGAGTCGGGCACTGCACGCCAAGAGCGGTGCCGTTTTACCGGCAATGATTTGCAAATACTCGTCGGTGGACATGTCGAATCGACCGGCAGCTCCGATTTGACGCAGTTCTCCTTCGCAGGTTTGCTGACTTGCTTCCGTTACCGCTCGGAGTCCTTCCATTTCGCCGGTTTGCGTCATTAACTCCAACGCTTTGGTCAAGAGCAGATCGCCTGCCAGTACACCGATTTGAGCATTCCATCGGACATTGAAGGTTGCCAGATGGCGACGGATGGTCGCTCCGTCCAAGATGTCGTCGTGAATGAGCGTGGCGGTGTGGACGAATTCGAGGGCGGCGGCGGCTTGAATATGCTGTTCGGTTACATTGCCGGCGACTTTTCCTGCCAGAAACACCAGAGCGGGACGCAAACGTTTGCCGCCGATCTGTAAACTGTACCGAACGACTTCATCGACGAACGGGTCGGCATGGGACAGGGTTTGACGCATCAATGCTTCCATTGCGGTCATTTCGTTTGCAATGAGTCGGTATGCGTCTTCGGGCATGCAATGGAGAATCGTAAAATCGTTCCCGTAATATACAGGAAAAAGAAGGCACGTCAAGAAACACATAAAATCGTCAATGGGTAGCGGGTGTGTTAATTTTTTGTTGGCAAATGCTGCGCAATCTTACGATTGCGGCTCTGTTAACATTTTCTCCAAACATCCATCAAAAATTCACTCCCCGTTTAATCGCTTCGTACAGCACGAAGAGATTTTCGTCCGTTACCGTTTGAAGCATCCCACGGATTTCGTCATCACTCTTTGCCGATAGTCGAGGCAAATCGAGACCGTTGATGCCGAGCTCCGCACCACGTACCGCTTTGAGCAACGCCTCTTCAAACGTGTCCGCGATTGCCATCACCTCGCCAGTCGCTTTCATCTGCGTGCCGAGGTCTTTTTGAGCGTAAACAAATTTGTCAAATGCCCACTTGGGAAACTTGACCGCCACATAATCGAGTGCCGGTTCAAAAGCGGCAAAAGTGGTTCCCGTAACGGCATTGGTAATCTCGTCGAGAGTGTAACCGATGGCAATTTTCGTCGCAATTTTGGCAATAGGGTAGCCCGTCGCTTTGCTTGCCAGTGCCGAAGAACGAGAAACACGCGGATTGACTTCAATGACGGCATACTCAAAACTATGCGGATGCAAAGCAAACTGGCAATTACAACCCCCTTCAACACCGAGTGCCT
>Ga0082212_10010125_pt1 | contig 12102 bp, 8 predicted proteins | sample TergutNt197P3_FD_71548 | JGI IMG/M metagenome (GOLD analysis project Ga0082212, IMG submission 71548) | Neocapritermes taracua P3 segment gut microbial communities from Petit-Saut dam, French Guiana - Nt197 P3 | ecosystem: Host-associated > Arthropoda: Insects > Digestive system > Gut ... | reverse complement strand
GCTTTTATAAATGCTTTTGCTCCACTTGTACCATCATATCCTATATAATAGTTATCATTCCAGTTAATCCCATAAATCGTAGTATATACATATCTAGCAAACCCATTACATTGTGAACCACTGCCATATGGATCGGCAGGAGTGGTTTTGCATGTAAGTGAATTCCATGGTGCTCCTGAGACAGGGTGAGATTCAGTATGTCCAGCACATGCCCATTTTCCTGGAGTATCAACAATTTCTTGTTGAGTCATTCCAGTAGTATTAATCCCTGCTTTGTTGAAGTATGTTCCTGTAGAATAATCGTCTTCGAACTCCGTAGGGATCATATGCTGAGGGAAATAATTGGACAGCGGGAGGGTTACTCCATTGATAACCTCTTTTTGGTAATAATCTATTCCCGCAGCGTTTCTCGTTTCTTCTACAAAATATCGTTCAGTTACTGCTGTATAAATATCATAGTGTTCTACTGTTTCAAGAGTAAAAGTAGTCGTAATATACTCGTCGTAGAGAATGTCATTTTCATAAAATTCGTTACTTCTATTAGAAATAACACCACAGATAATTTCGTGATTTGATTTAGGTAAAATATATTCGATGTTAACATTTTCTATAATAATGTCGATTATGTCAGATATTCTGTGTAAACGGTATAATGTTGAATTTTCTACAAAATAGATAAGCTCGGAATTAGCATACAATGAAGTAATAGTACTATTTCCACTATAGATTAACTCCGTTCTTGTATCATCATCGTTAGAAAAAAGTATCTGGTTATTGCTGTCTGCATACACAACTCCTCCTTCTATACGCATTGCAGCAGATATATCTTCGCGAAATAGTGTCATAAAATAATCTCTTTGAATATCAGCTATAAACAAAGAGTTATCCGGCCTAAGAAAATAACAATATTCTAAACTACTTTCTCTCTCATCTATCCAAACTCGTATTTCAGAAAAATAGGCATTATATAGCTCCTTTTTTTGCAATTCAGTGATACTATCATTATCAAAGCTCTCTCCCAATTGTTCGGTGACGGATAAATAATTAAGAGCGTTTTCGATAGGGTCTTCTGCGGTTACAGGTGACCCTTCATCTATATAATCTACCCCAAAGTTGTCATAAAATATGTTTTCACATTCTTTGCCGTGATTATGCTCTGGTAATCCTCCTGCATGCACATGAAGAATACTAGGGGAAATTACTGCTAAGATTATTACAATAACTAACAATAAACTAAATGACTTTTTCATCATTACTCCCTTACTAGTTGTTGTTAACCATAATAAATATGCTACCAGTATCTATATATGTCCTTATCCCTATGTAGTAAAACTTATTGATTGTTAGTTCCTTATGATAGACTATTGTAGGGTTTAATGATATATATCATCATCAGGGGTTCTGTAAGAAATAGTATATGGGTCTATCCCCATTTTTAGTAAATCCTGACCACGCTCATAAAGGTATTGATTATAATCATATTTTACAATTTCTATTGGGATGTCCGGGAAACCAACAACGTAACTTTTTGATGGATCGTCCTGATCATAGTATATTTCATGAGGTTTATATTCTTTTTTTGTTAAGTAACTGTAAAAGTAATTACCTCCTTTTTCTACGTTAATAAACAACATATCTGTTGTTGATACAATATTAAAGCTAAACTCCCAGTTATTAAGTTCCATACAGTAAGTTCTTAGTATGTAAGGTTTTTGAAGCAGAATATCAATATTTCCGGTTGACACATATGTACGATATATACAGTCTTCATTACGAAAGAAGACTAAATCTGTGTCATATGAAATACAGTCTAGCTCATTTACACTTTCAAATAGTAGTTTTGAAATACTACCATCGAAATTCAATTCTATAAGCCGATAAGTTTCTGTTTTCTCAACTATTAACAGATAATATTCTGTCAATAGTACTGTTGTTACTATTCCTATATCAGGATTTATTAGAAACTGTTTCCCTTTTTCATTTTCAAAATACAGTCCTTTATATGGTAAATTCGATAAATAATGCCCTCCTTCATAACGATAATAGTTATTTTCAAATTTTCTTTCGATAGAGAAGTATTCTTCATATGATATAACGGAATCGCGTGTTTGTACTACAGGCAATACATATTCAAGAGTTATTTCTGTAGATAATTCAATTTTTTCTTCAATATTGTCTGTCAGAGTATTAGAGTTAGAAATGCAAGTGTTATTATTTTCTTTGCCACTCTCATTTTCCTCATATAAGGAGTTAAGTTGTTTCTTATTACATGACAACAATGATAGTATTATGATCAGAACAATTATAAATCCTATTTTTTTCATGCTGATTCGTTTCCTTTCATATATAGTCATACATCTCTAATAGCACGAAAGTTTACCACCGAACAATAGCGAATTAAGCACAAAAGGCACTGCTTCCTCACAAATTGATAAGCAGTACCTTTCGTGAATATTCAATTCGACCAACCACATTTAGTACAGTAACTACCTGAATAGATATGGTTTTCATAGTAGTATGTACTACAGGTACTACAGTAATGCCTGTGTTGAGTGGTTGAGTAATACACCCAATTACCAAAACCATGATTGGCATATTCGTAGGTATTACATGTGCTACAATACCGTCTGTGCTGAGTGGTTGTGCTGTTTATCCATGCTCCCCATCCGTGGTTTGCATATTCATATGCTCCACAGGTACTGCAATACCTTCTGTGTTGTGTAGTGGAGTAGTTCGTGTAACTTCCCCATCCATGAGATGCATACTGGTAGTAACTACACCCACTGCAATACCTTCTGTGTTGTGTGGTGGAGTAGTTCGTGTAACTCCCCCACCCGTGTGCTACTGAGTTAACATAACCACATGCAGTGCAGGTTCTTCGATGATATGTCCCGTCATAGTAGCTGTAACTTCCATATGTATGGGGTGATGTAGTTGAATCTATACGCCCACATACAGTACAGCTTTTAGCACGATGTGTACTGCTGACACTACTCCATCCTGCCGTGTTATGATTACCATAGTTATACTCTCCACATGAAGAGGTGCACGGTCTCCTGTGCTGTGATGATGAATAATCACTCCAACTACCCCATCCATGATTTGCTGTCTCTGAATATGTACATACCGTACATGTCCTTTTATGTTGGGTGCTGGTTATCGATGTCCATCCTGTTCCATAACCATGACTACCTAAAGGTTGAAATCCACATCCACTGCAAGTTCTCCTATGTTGAGTATTGCTAATACTTACCCAACTGCTGAATGTATGTGCCGAGGTAACTACTGAAGTACAGTAATCGCATGCATACTTATGGTTATTGATATCTACATATGTATATCCCTGTTCTGATGAATGAGCGTAATCTCCTGCATTACCACATCCTGAACAGGTTCGTCTGTGATATCCGTTCCCTAAGTTTGTATATGAGATTATATTATGGTTTGCTGTTTCTGTTGCAGAACATACTGTGCAACTGCATATGTGTGTGGAAGTGTTATTGTAACTCCATGAACCGTAGGTATGGGATGATGTTGCTGTAGTATATCCACACTTACTGCAGGTTCTTCTGTGACCGCTTGACCCCATGTTTATCCAACTACCCCAGTAGTTGGAATGACTTTCTGAAGTAGATGAATTACAGTAATCACATATCAGTATATGATTGGTACTGTTTTGTGGTACATATCCGTCATAGGATGAACATGATAGGGTTTGTGAATAATAGCATACTGCACAGCTTCTTGAATGTGTACCGTTGTTTAGGTTGGTATATGAAAGACTATGGTTAGCCGTTGATACGTTACCGCATTCATCACAAATCCGCTTATGAGTTGTTAAATCATTATAGCTCCAGCCGTTATTATACTTATGGTTTTCTGTTGTGTAGTAATTACATCCTGGTGTAGCACATGTGGTTATATGGTTTCCGCCTGTGGGGTTATTGGTATATACAGGTATATGTTCATGTTCTTCGATAAGATAACCGCACCATATACATGGGTAATAGTATGTGGTATTTACCAGTTTTGGTACTCCCTTTAGATGTGGTTCTGTTGTTGTAAAGCCACAGGCTTTACTTGGAGTACTATGTGAATGATCACAGGTTACTAAGTGGTCATTTGAACTGTAGTTCCCGTATTCTACCGTATGTGCTCCTGTATTGGTATATCCACAATTCAATGTACAGTAATAATGATGTTCACCAAACCTCGGTGATGATATTCCTCCTCTTGTTCCTCCCCCTTCTCCTATATACTCATAGTATTCTTCAATACTGTTGAACTCCTGTATGGGAGTATCATATGTGAGTAGTCTTAAGTCTTCTACTTCCTGTTCAGTCAACCCGAAATAGTCTACAACATCTTGGTTTACTGTTACTGTAAGATTACCGTATTCATCATATGTTTCATCAAATACACTTAATGCTTCTCCTCTTAACAGTCCATAGTCTTCAAGTCTTTTTGAGACTATCGGTGACTGATCTGCTATCAGCTCTGTCGAGTACTCATTCCTTAACTGTAATTCTTCAGTAAGATAATCTTCTAATGCCTGTCTTGTTTCACTAACAGTATCAGATGCAATACCTTCTTCATAACCTCCCGGTGGAGGTATCAAGTTAGGTGGTAGATTTGGTGGAAGATGATCTACTCCTATCGTATGGTTTACAGGATTAAAAGAATAACCACAGGTTTGGGCAGAACAGATTTGTTTATGTTGTGAGTTACTGACACTCACTAGTATCATACTATGGGGTTCTGTTATATAGTAACCACACCATAGGCATTGTCTCTTATGATTTACTGAATCATTTAGTATCTGTGTCGGATTTCCTAAGGTATGCCCTACTGAAGAGGAGCTATAGCCACAACCGCAGACATTGTAATGTCCGTTTGTATCATAGTTCTGTACCAAAACATGATCTTCATGTGCTGTACTGTAGTTACACAAAGTACAGGTTATCCAGTGTATACTTTGGTTATATTGGGTTATATAGTAAGCGGTATGTGTTTCATCTTCATTATATCCACAGTTTGGAGTACTACAGGTTCTTCTATGGAGATTACTGTTACTTGGATGTACTCCATAGTTACCGTATGTATGTGGTTGACTGTTAATATATCCACAGCTACAGCTTTGTTTATGTCCGATACTTCCATTTGATGACCAATTACCATAACTGTGTGATACGGGTGTAGTATGATATCCACAACCACATCCATAGTAATGTCCTGAGGCATCATATGAAGGGCTTAGTGAATGCTCTTCATTTCCTGTGATATAGTTACATCCGGTGCATCTGATCCAGTGGGTACTGTTATCATATTCTCCTATGTATGTGTGGTTAAGATTTTGACTATAATTACAGCCGGAACAGTATTTGTAATGAGTAGAGGGGTTTTGATATGTATAGCAGATATTATGAGGTTCGGCATCTTTATACCCACATACATTACACTGCCATCCATGTTCATTTTCATTAAGACTTGTTGGTGGTAGATTCAGATTTATCTGGTGACTTCCAGATGAAAACACAAAATGACAATCAGGATCGTCACAAACATAGTAGTGATTATTCTCATCATATATATAGATCTTAGGAGTATTATTGTTGTGTTTTCCGGTTCGAGTAAATGAACAATTATTACCTAGCGTGGTGCATGTAAAGGTATGTCCGTTATTACCTATGGATTCGGTATGGGTATGTGCTTCGAATAATCCTCCGCAACCATCACATTTTCGAGCATGGTGGGTTGCATTTATTCGAACGATTTCACCTAAAGTACTATAGTGTGCTTCAAGCATTAGTCCACCACATACTGAGCATGTCGCATAATGATCAGTATTATCTCTTGAAACTTTTGGTAGACCAGAGTCAACTGTATGTGGAAGTGTACTTCCTGTGTAGCCAAAGCAGTATGTACATTGATATACATGGGTATAATTATCTACCCTTTTATATTGGAATGTGTGATCTTGGCTTCGGTGTATTCCTAATAGGTATTCGACTCCGCGTACATCTCTTAGAGATGGTTTAGGATATCCATCCGATCCTGCACTAGGTGCCATCAAGCCTGTATGAGTATGAGCAAGACCATATACATGACCGAATTCGTGTGCAAATAAATCACCTCCAATATATAGGACAGAGAGGTTACCAGATGAATCTACTCTTTTCTTCAGATAATACGCATCATTAACTAGCATTGATACTTTACCAATATGGTACCCATTCATTAAAGCATGGGATGTCGACATAAGCTATAGTAGTAGTTGCTGGATTATTGTAAGCTTCAATAAGCACATTAGCACCTGCACGGTCTTCAGTAAATAACAATGGAACAGAGGAATAGGGACTTGCTCCCCATAAAGCAGCACCAACTTCTACAGCTTCGCGATACCTATCGTCATTTATATCGTCAAATCCATATCTGATATCGTTTATGCCTAGATGTTTGTTTTCATATATACTCCCGTCTATGGTTTGAAGATAAAAACGCCATTCGGAAATGTAAGTGTTACTTACTTCAATATCTCCAACTAGTAGGTCAGTTGGGCTTTCATGAGCAAATGTAGTAATACTATCTGAACATAATGATAGTATTGTAATACACAAAAACAGTACAGGTATTATGTGCCATAACCTAACCTTCATTATTTTTATCCTCTTGTATGGTTTCTAATTCATCTGTTTGTGTACTTATATATTCCTGCAGTTCTTCAGACTTAAGAAACCGACTTCTATCGGTTCTATATTCATTCATATATTCTTCGCATGTAGGCAGATAGTATTTATCATTATCGGCGACAACCTCTGTAAAGGCCTGCTGTATCTGTGTAATAAGTGAGTTGTGATCATACATCAGTATTTTACTTGAATCTGATGTTTTCTTTTCTGTATAGCCTTCAAATACAGGGTATGCTTCCACTACCTGAAACAGAATCTCGTCATTGTCTATTGTACTTATTTGATATGAAAACCGACGACTGAATATTCCGGTAAAATCCCAGTCTGAGTATTTCATTCCAATAAGTGCAACATAACTCTCACCAATTTCATATAAAGGTTCCCATTCAAGTTGCCATTCTTTTGTGCCTAATTGATATATAACTATTTTTGTTTCCATTTTCTCCTGTCTGATGTAGTCATACCAGATTGTAGCTTCGAAAAAAGTTAAGGCATCCCCATTTTTTGCTTCTTTATATCCCTTAAGGTTATTTGCTTCTATATTCCCTAGTATTCGATTAACTGTAATTCGATACCATGAGTCAACACTATATGAATATGTAGGAGAAAGCATATTCATTAATGATGGGACATCTACAGAAGCTTGAATATATCCTTTATTAGGTTTGTTTATTTGTGGTACAGTAGTTGTAGCTGCAGGCATATTATCCGGATAATGCGTTGCAGGACCTGAATAGAACTCGGTATATTTATATCCTTTGTTTTTTTTGCATCCACTAAATGTACTCAGTATCATCATTATAGCTAGAATTACGGTAATTACTTGTTTAACATATTTCATTTGTTATTTTCCTACTCTCTTTATAGTCTATACGGTGGTTGTCAATATAGTTGTCGCATAAATTCTGTGAACATATGGAACAAAGTATGAAATTACGAATAATTTGACTCAATCACAATTGTTTGATTAGGTATCGGTACTAACTGGCTACTTTTTTTATCTGGATTCAAAAATACACTAGACGGTGAGTTCCACCTACATATATCCTGTGTCCATCTTTCCGGATGCTGTTCTCTCGCTTTTTCATATACAGCTATACGGTTAGCGATTATTAGTTTATCCTCCCCATGATGACGTTGAGAGGGGGTAACGAAACCAATACTGCTGTGATGATGTAATTCATTGTACCAGTGAACAAAATCATTGGTCCATTCTCTTGCTTCATCGATACTATTGAAACCTTCTGTATTAAAGTTTGGACGGTATTTCATAGTCCTAAACTGTGATTCTGAAAATGGATTATCATTACTTACTCGCGGTCTTGAATAGGATCGTTCTATGCCTAGATACTGTAATGTAGCCTGGAAGGTAGCTCCTTTCATTATGGGACCGTTATCAGAATGCAAGGCTAATGAGAATAGCTCATCCCATATATTAAGTCCCTCAGATAATATGGCTCTTCGTATAAGTGCCGACGCATGTGCTTCTGTTTCTTGTTCCCATATTTCCCATCCGACAACAAATCTACTGAAAATATCCAGTATCAAATAAAGCTTGAAAAACAATCCTTTTACCTTTGTTGGTATCCATGTGATATCCCATGTCCATACCTGATTTGGACCTGTTGCTTCATATGTTGTAGGTTTGGGATTATTCCGGACTATGCTATTGCCTCTGTGATTTTGAAGCTTTTCCATCCTTAAGATACGGTAAAAGGTGCTTTGAGAGGCTATATATATGCCATTATCCGCCAAATCCGGAACTATTTGAGAAGATGGCTGTGATGCATACTGAGGAGAATTCACCGTTTTCAGTACCTTTTGGTGCTCTTCTTCACTTAAACTGTTTGCCGGTTTTGGTCTTATTGCAGTAGGTCTTGCATCCTTCTTAACCTCACAATTCTTGGTCCATCTTTGATATGTTCTTGTTGATATACATAACACATCACATGCAGGCTTTTGTCGTGCTCCATTAGCTCTTGCTTCTTCGATTAGTTCTACTGCTGTTTGGCGATCTGAGTCACTAATCATTCGTCCTCTATTACCCCCCAAATCGCCTCCGCTTTTTTTTGTAGTACTAACAGTGCTGCTGCCTCTGCCAATGCTTTTTCCTTACGCCTAAGTTCTTTCTCTAAAGCACTTTTACTTTGCTTCTCTTTACGCAACTCATTTCGCAACTCCTGTTGTAACATTGCTTGCTCAGCGTTTGCATTCTTACAAGTTTCTTCCCATTCTCTCAGCTGTTCGATAAATATTCCTTTACTACGACAATACTCTGCTTTCTCGTACTCTGTCATACGGCTGGTTTCTATCACTGCATTATGCTTCGCTTCACTACTCCAGCCACTTCTTCCTTTACTGCGAGGTGAATTGGAACGTGGGATTCCTTTTATATCTCTTTCCCAATTGTATAGAGCACTTGTGCTTACATTGAGCTCTTTTGCTACCTCGCGGATGGGGGTACCCCCATCCCTCATCTTTCTTACTGCATTCTCCTTGAACTCTGTGCTATAATCTCTCATTGCTTCCTCCTATGTATTATTTGTCCACTTACTAATTATATGCGACAACTATCCTAATACATAGGGCTTAAAATTTCAAAAACGCAGTGAGTGGTAATTTATAACTTTATTAAAGTATAAACATCCTATATTACTTTGTCAACAGATTGACTGTGTTTAACAGGGCAATCGCATGAAAATCCTGTATCTGATTCAAAACATGACATATACCCGTCTAATCAAGAGAATTATGTGAAAAAACCTCATCAATTAGCATTGTTTACTAGGTTCCATAATAATTCATACCGAAATGAAAAAGAAGGGTAAGCAAAGTAAAGGAGGTGTCATAATACATTCTCCCGCTGCTTGATATTTCTATTTGATACTAAACTAAAGAACCCGGAGAAATCACAAATAGGAGCTCTAAGATACAACCGGGGTTGTTTCGATAATATACTTCTTTGGCTCTCACAGATTTACCTTTCACGTTAGGATCCATATTCATGAGGTTGTAAACAACCCTACGCATTAACCCTAGATTTTCTACAGCATGTCCTTTGCGAGCAGTACAACGATCTTCTCTTAATGCATCATCTAATACCCAATGAAGACTGTTTTCAATTCTCCAATGATCTCTAGCATAACATGCAAATTCTTCTGCCTTCATCTCTTTACTGATGATATATGTTTCAGTTTCTACAGTTGGTACTTCATCCAGTATTACACCATTTTCATCTCTATGTATATTCAATCGTTCTCTTACCACCATACCCAATGCAGCAATACCTGGCCATTTTTCTTTGTCTATACATGCAGTATCATTTAATAAATAGTATGTTCTTCGTTCTAATCTGGAATGACTCGAATCATAACTCTGATATATATCCAATTTATCTGTGATAGGGGTATTTATCTTTATCCCTTTACCCATAAATTCTTTATATAACTTTGCTTCTATTTTTTGTTCTGCAATAATTGTATCCATCTCAAGTGAGATGTCTTTATGCATATTCGATTGGTTGTTTTTTACTGGTAATACAAAGTCTGCTCCTTTACCAATAATTTTTTTTACTATATCTTTTTGACAGCCGATTGCATCTATAGTGATTACTGCTCCTTTAATATCTAACCATTCCAACAACGAAGGTATCCCTTTAATCTCGTTTGTCTTATCTTCTATCCTCAATTGTCCTATACATAATCCGGCTTCTACCATAAATGCATTAACTAATATCGGTGCTTTCTTCTGATAAACCTTCTCACAGGCAGCTCGTACTGCTTTCCCGTCAATAGCTATGTGTTTATCTTTAGCTTTTGACAGATCAACTATCCATTGCATGAAACATTCCATAAATTCTTCAGGGTTTATGATACTGTATACTGAACTGAACGTGTCATGTGAAGGAATACCATTCAAAAGTCCAAGTACTTTCGTAAAGTATTCCTCATGGTATTTAAGTTCTATTTCCATATTGGTAAAGTCTGTGTGTCCCCACAAAAGACCAAATATGGTCAGTATGAATATATCTAAAAGCCTATGTCGCTTCCCTCGGTTATCCCTTGGATCTTCTATTGCACCAAATATCTCTGCTAATGTATTAAGTGATTCATACTTGTATACCATCTATTCTTACCCCCATTTCTTTAAGTATTTCTTCCATTTCCAAAGTAATCTCCGATATCATGTCACATTCTTTAGTCTCTACCAAATACAACTCTTTGAGTGGATAGAGAGTTTTAATTGATATTTTTGCAAGCCTCTCATATCTCTTAATTTGAACACTTAAGCTAATATGAAGTTCCTCTGGTTCAGGTAATTCTACACCCCTTAACAGATAACTCCGTGGTGAAAAGTGCTTTACTATATGTAAAAAAGCATATCGTAGTGTTTCCTTATCATGGGAGTTAATCAGAAACTCTTTAGGCAGTATCTCTTTAAGCACATATGACATCCCATACTCATAGACTCTAACTGTATCAGTAGATATTTTTCTGATGTTAGTTTGTATTACACCTGAAGGAGTAATAGTCCCGATATATTCTTGTATCGGTTGTGGATACTTTTTACCGGGTATACGTTTTGATGTAGATCTATACAGATAATACTCATTACCAACCTTCTTTACTGAAGTACCTTTTTCTTTGTAAGCATTAACCCAATCCGGATAGTTTGACAAAAAATCACCTCCATAACAAATGTATAGTATATTATACTATACGTGCAAGTACAAAACAATGGAGGATTGCTGTTCTGCAACCCTCCAATACATGAATTTCGTTGTTTTGAGTCGATTTTATCAAGTTTTACATATGTTAAAAACTTTTATGCGATTGCCCTATAAATGATAAAAACAAAAAGATATTGCTTTCGTCAATTTGATATTCAAAATATTAACATTAAACAGAATAAATACCAATGATTTGTCGGTGACTTTTTTCGAAATTACTACAGATTTTGTAGATTTTTCGCGTTTTGAGCAAATTCTACCCTGACAAGGGCACCGCCTGCTGATATATTCTCAATCAATATACTACCTCCATGCTTCTGAGCTAGTGTTTTGCATATGTTTAAGCCGAGGCCAAAATGTGTATCGAATACATTTCTATTCCCCTTATAGAAAGGATTTGAAGCAAGAAGTAGGTCTTCTTCGGTAAATCCATTACCGTCATCTGAGACAGAGAGGATGAACTTTGAGTTACTGAAACTACAGACAATGGTTATGGTTCTTTTTGCAAACCTTATTGCATTGGATATGAGGTTTTCTGCAACAGTTAATACTATTTCTTGATCGACAAATAAGAAGTCATTTGGTATATCATCAAAGAACCTAAGGGTATATTTGTCACACATAATTACTGCAGTACTGTACAGTAATTTAGTAAACTCTCTCCTGTTTGTTGAAGCAGGTTTA
>Ga0082212_10010124_pt1 | contig 12103 bp, 15 predicted proteins | sample TergutNt197P3_FD_71548 | JGI IMG/M metagenome (GOLD analysis project Ga0082212, IMG submission 71548) | Neocapritermes taracua P3 segment gut microbial communities from Petit-Saut dam, French Guiana - Nt197 P3 | ecosystem: Host-associated > Arthropoda: Insects > Digestive system > Gut ... | reverse complement strand
TGTGAGTTGCATTTAATCATGCAAACTTTCAGGAACTGGGCTGTTGCATTTAATCATGCAAACAACAGTTGCCGTCTTTTGCTCCCCCGAGGGGGAGCCGTTGCGTTTAGTCTGACCAACAACATGGGCGCATTTCGTTTAGTCTGGTAAATTTCCGATTTTTGAGCTATAATTAAGCCGTGGCTTGCAGCGAAAGCATATTTTTAACAAATAGGTTAATTGCCACGCCCTGAAGCCCGCGCTTTTGAAAAAGTAAGCGCAGCCGGTTGGGCCGCAGCCACGCCAATCCAAATACGGGTTTTAGGGGGGCGCGTTTACTCTGACCGAAAAATCGGGTTTTTGAGCCTCTCTGGTTGATGTGCGCATTTTTCCCCGTTTTGATTCAATTTTGCCCTGAAATTCAATCAATTCCGAGCCTTGAAGCCCCGCATTCCCCATTTCTTGAAAGACTAAATGCCTTTGAGCTGCAATCAGTCCGACAAAGTTGCATTTACTTTGTCCGCCCACCCCCTCGTTTTATCGTTTTATTGTTGTGTTCTTTGTAGTTACACTTGCTGCCGGACAATGGGCGCGTCCACATAACGTGCTTTAATTCCATGCCGAGCAAGACCCTCTTTTACCATTTTATTGAAAAAAGTGGTCTGCTGCTCTGATGTCATATCCTTTGTCTGCTCATATAGTTTTATGCGGATAGCGTTAAGCTCCTGCTCCAAATCGTTATTCTTCATTGTCTTGTTCATCTTCTAAAACCTCCTTCGCAGTACAAATTACAATGCCCCCGTAACCTTTTTTATGGTTTATTCGTTCAGTCAACAGTTTAGTTTTAACGCGGTTGATATGTTGAAAATTGTACGAAAGCACACAGTCCAAACCATGTATGGAAGCGATGGCGATATGCGCTCCGTCCAAACGGAAACTAGCAGGGATGATATTTTCCGAAACGTAAAGATTAGCAAGCTGGTTTGATTCGTCTGTGATGGGAAGTATCATTATGTTGTATTCATCAATCAACGCCAGCATTTTAGACTGTTTCGGCTCCGGGGCGTTTAATAATTCCCCGGCGGCATACTCGGACGTGTACGCTTCATATTCCCCTATGCGGATTTTTTCAAACAGCCGGACGGTATCGGCATGACCGTCACGTTCGGTGTCGAAATAGTAATTGAACATTGTTGTTTCAAGATACAGCTTCATGCCGTTACCCCCTCCTGCAACCTTATTGTACTCGTTTTCTAACAAAAAATCAACTGTGTATTAGTTTTGTTTAATCGTCATTCGGCAAGTGGCAAGTGCTTTATCAACAAAAACCTATATTATATGTTTGATTTAAAGCACCTGCTGTAATATAATGGATGGCGCAGGGATTCCACCATGAGGAATGAGGAGATCAGCTATGAAAAAAAATCTGTCATTATTTATTTTATCGATTTTATTGTTGGTGTTTTTTACCGCTTGCAGGAGTGCCGGCCCGCCGCCTGCGGACACATATGGTGATATCGCGATGCGATGGGTCGATCCGGGTATCGCCTGCGAATCCTTACGATTTACATATGCGGGTGAGGGCATGTATCTTTTGGAAGCGGTTCTGGACGCGGGCAACTCCAAATATGGCTTTATGGACAGAAACGGAAGAATAACAATACCTTTGATTTACGATTGCGCAAAAGCATTCGCGGAAGGGCGGGCTTATGTAGAATCAAACCGCGAAAAATTCTATATCGACCCAGACGGCACAGAAGTCCTTGACGTGAGCGCATACCAAACGGGTGAATCTTTTGAGTTTGGGCTTGCCATGGTCACCCGTGTGTTCATGCAGGAAATCGAAGGCAGCGTGAAAGTGGATCTTTTGCAGGGCTTAATTGACAAGTCAGGCAACGAAATCCTCCCATGTGAATACGAGGCTGCGGGGATTTTTGAAAATGGCATAATTTGGGCAAAAAAGGACGGGAAATGCGCACTGTTTGACGGAGCGGGGAACCTGATAACAGAACATGAATATGACGATTTGACATATGCCGGCGAAGATTTAATCATTGCGGAAAAAGACGGATTGAAAGGTTTTTTGGACAGAAACGGAAACGTCGCCATACCTTTTGAATTTCTCCATGTTGGTTCATTCGCAGAAGGATGGTCCATCGTCTCGGATGAGGAATGGCAGATAACATATATCAATGCACGCGGCGAAAGACTAACTGAATTTGGATTTGAAGAAGCCCGCGACTTCAGCGATGGCCGGGCTGCGGTCAAGCAGGGCGGCATGTATGGTTTCATCGACACGGGGGGCGAACCGGTGATTCCGTTCATTTACGATGAGGTTGAGAGCTTTAAAGGCGGGATAGCGGTAGGAATTGAACAATTAGGCAGAAATACAGTGTGCGCCACACCCATAGACGTATACGGAAACCCGGCGGTAATACCTGATTCTCAGGGAATGTTCAGGTGGAACGACATCACCATCATGTATTATGATCCTGAAAAATTTGAGGAGTCAGACCCCGATTACATGTATCTCGCTCTCCTAGACGAAGAGGGGAACAGGCTCACGGGTTTCTATTACACGGATATATCCGAATTTTGTGAGGGCGTCGCTGTAATCCAGGAACTCGGCGAGGATTACACGTTTTATTATGGGCTGATCAATCGGCAGGGGGCAGAAATCATCCCGTCAACCTATTCAAAGTTAGAGATTGTTGATGCCCAAACAGTCGTCGTCCAATCTTCTGAAATTTTCAGCAGGATAGGCATAGCAACGCTCCCGAAAGATGCGGCAACAAGGCCCCATGAGCTTGAGGAATGGCGCTAACCGTCACACTAAAATCCTTGCTTGCACAGTTTTACTAACTGTAGTATAATTTTACGAAACAAACATAGTGCAACAATGTATTAATTTATGAAAGCAGGTGATAAGAACTGGAGCCGCTCGTTCCGGAAGCAAGAGCCGCTTGACCACGCTGCGCGTTAGCAGTGAGGCTGAAAAGGAAGAACCCCCAACTTCAAAATAAAAGAGGCAATCTTATTTTACGATTAAAGAAAAAGGAGGTACTATCGATGCATAGTAAAAAAATGAAAGAGTTCATAAGCATTCTGCTTATGCTCGGTCTCGTTTTCACATCCGGTGCGTTTTCATTTGCTGTCGACTATGACGGGGCTTTACTTGACCCGACTGTAATAGCCTTAGAAGACACGGAATTCGAACCTGTGATCGCATCCACTGACGATAGCTTTGTGATCAAGCGCGTCCAAGTAGTGGCCGGCGGCGAGGTTCAGGCGCGTTACCGCGATACCCGGAAATATGACATCAGCAAATACACCGTCTACAAAGGCGATGACGCTGAACTTGCTACAAACGGTGAAAACGCCAGCCTGTACTACACAACGGCACGTAGCGCAAGTTTGATTGAACCCAGAAACTTTACGGTAGAGCTAATGATGCCCAGGGGCGATTACGATGGCATCGGAACAGGGCAAAACGACTTCAATCCTGCGGATGTTGCATTCACTTACTCGGCCGGAGGGTGGAACCCCATCGGATCCGTCACCGACCGTGCAGCGAGGATTTCTGCCGACCAAATCTTCATGGAAGCGACGCTTAACTTCAACTCGACGGTAAGCGCCACTAACTCTCTCGGCATGAACATGCCCTATGTGCCTTATTACAGCAAAACAAACCCCAGTGCAACCGACTGGACGCGCACAGGCAACTGGCCTTTGATAGCCACCTACGACGGCGATGTAATCGGCGAAATGGAGCTCAGAATGGCTATAAACGACACTCACGTCCATATGAATGAAATGGACAAGTGGTCCGAAGACTTTGCTGCGCAGTACCCTGACGGAACCACGGAATACGGCGATTACGGCAGGTACATGAAAGTGGAATCCTTCGGAGTTTCCCGCCGCGGCAACCAGTTGTGGGGCGCTATCATTGCTGATTCGAAAGCTTCGGTTGAACAATACGTAAATGTTACAGTACCCCTTATGAACACGGATCCCGAAGCATTGCAGGCTCAGGTTGCTGTTCCGGGCGACAACACGAAACAGGTCGTTGTGTGGACCGCCATACACGGAAACGAAAGCCTGTCGAACGGAATAAACCCGCAAATCATTGACCGCCTGATGTTTTACGATACAGTGAAGTATACCGAAACGGACGAGGATAAAACCCAATCGTTTTTGCCGACTTCAGCCACAGCCACCGGCACCGCAGGCACCACTCAAAGGCTTGACGGCGAACGATGGACGGGATACACGGATATGGAATTTGACATAGATGCTTTCCTTGACAAGTTTATCGTCATTGTCATACATTTCACCAACACGGACGGCAACAGGATACCGCAAAGGCCCGGTTATTACAACACAGACCCCAACCGCGACGGCGGGCACTGGGCGCTCCCCGAAACCAGGCTCACTTCCACCATGTTGACAAAATGGAACCCGACGTATATAGGGGAATTCCACGGCTACGTTACAAACATGCTGGTCTGTGCGCTCACTCCGCCGGCAAACCCTGCTGTTGAGGTTGACCAGCAGCTCGACAACCAGACCTTGTTTGCGGACGCTTGGGGCCGCGGCGTCCTTGGCCTTTCACCCTATGACCGCTACCTTGTGCCTTACCGCGACATGCCCGGTGGATGGGACAACGCGTCGGTACTGTACACCCCATCTCTGGCGACGATGTTTGGTACAATGGGCCTCACCATAGAATTGGCGCGCTCTGGCGATGACGACATGTTCATCGGCCTTCAGGGCTCGATAAATGTGATGAACTACATCCTTCAGGAAAGGGATTATTTCTTTGACGCTTTGCTCATACAGAAAATTCGCGGGGTGAACAATATTGACGCAAAAGACATAGTTGCCCCGTATTTCACTACCATTAGCCCATACATTGAAGACAGGCTCCACCTGATGAACGCAACCGTCCAGAATTGGGTTAATGCCAACAGGGCGTATATGGACAGGCCGAGATTGATGAGGGACGGAGTTGAACTGTCGTTCTTCCCTGATTATTATATTTTGCCCGTTGACCCGGCGCTCCAGTTCAGCCCCTCGGCAGTTATAGAGGCGCTTACGATGCTTCAGGATTTCGCCGGCGTAATAATCAGAGAGTCTACCGAACCGGTAACGTATGAAGGCGTGACCTATCCGGCAGGGACATATCTCATTGACCTGCGCCAGGGCAACAGGACCGTTGCCAATACGTTGCTGTATCCGGGCTATAATGCGAGCTTGGCTCCTGCGCTCTATGACGGTCAGACAACAGTAAGCTGGCCCGGCCAGAAAGGCTTCAATACTGTCAGGGCATGGGCTCCAGACTTGTTCGCAGGAAAATCCGTAGTGGTTGACGTCAAAAGAGACTTCAGGATCGACGGGTCCGGCGAATACGTTGTTGTCAGAAACAGCGACCGCGACGCACTGAGGCTTGCAGCCAGAATGCTTGTTGACGGCAGAGACATTTATATGGTCACCGGTTATGTCCCAGGCGCGGCGGTTGGCGATTTTGTCGCAAGACGCGAAGACGTCATAGTTATGAGTTCGGCAAGGGTTGACGATGTCCCCACCGGTGCGATGACTATGCCGGGCCAGGGCGGATACCCCGCGCCGGGCGGCTCATACTGGGGCCCGCAGAAGCTTAGCATATTCGGCGTGGATGCCGGAGACGTACTGCCGGTCAACGTTACCAAGCTTGTCGTGCCGAGGATTAATGTCGCCCGACCGACAGCCAGCGAGCTCGGCCATATGTGGGACGCCATAGGCTTCCCTGAAAGCTTCTTTGTAAACGGCGCGACCGGTACAAGGGCGGTTCACGTAGGGACAGCGGCGTCAGCCAACGCAAATATCCCGGCAGTTGTCTGGGGTGCAGCGAACACAGTAGCAAACAACGCGAACATGCTTGGCGCAAACGCTGTTGGAACGTTTTCTGCCAGCGGCCAGGCAGAAATGCTGGGCAGGGCCACATGGTCAAACACCAGCCTTGTGGCTCCGGGCTACGGGCTCTTTGATCAACTGATGGCCTACAACAACGCAAAATACACCAACCCCCGAAGCGATATTAAAGTGCTTGCAGCTTTCGACATAGGAGGCAGCGAACTCTATCTGGCAGGGCGCAAAGGAGAAGTCAACGCGGGCCAGTACAGCGGAGGGATCGTGGCAATCTCCGGTGTGAGGGACAACGGCACCGGCGTTACAGTCATGAACGAGAACCCAACCACAAGAGGGCGCTATTGGGCGATGTACAACGTCGTCGGAACTTCTGTGCTGGCGTATGCCGCAGGCATAGCTGACACTCCGAGGCCGGCTGTTTCCGCAGATTTTGAAAGGATCGAAACTGGCGTAGACCATACAGTAGCCCTTGACATCCGTGCGGAAGACACGGCAGGCATAGGCGCGACGATCGCTGCGAAGAAGTACAAAATCAACGACACGCTTCTGGAGCCGTTGTACGACCCGGCTGACCCGGCATGGAAAGACATTCCCGCCGGCGACGCGGTTACCGTGTTTGACGTGAACAACAGCGGTGGCGAGTACTTCCTCCACTGGTACGTGGAGAACTCCAATGGCGCCTCAAGCCAAGGCAACTTTGGCCCATACGTGAAAGTTCCGGTGGGGATCACCTTCAGTGCCCCTGAAGTCAGCGGCATCGAAAACGACGTAGTGTACACCCTGTCCCTAAGCAGGGCAGGCAACGTGCTAGACGTTGAACTGGAATTCGTGGTGGACGGCAACATGCTGGCTTTCGTGGACATTGAACCGCAAAACGGCTTCGACAGAATAGACGGCATCGCTTGGAAGAGCCTTGGCGGCGACGTGTGGAAGGGTTCTGTCACGCTGGGGTACCCGTCAGGGGACAGCACCGGTTTTACGGACAAAGCCACAGCTGACATCGCCAAGTTCGTCTTTGCCCCGAGGGCACTGGGAGAAGCGACCGTAGAGCTGACAAGCGTCAAGGTGGCAGGGCTCAGAAACGAAGTGACGGCCTATATCGACTTAGTAATCGAGGCCGGCGAAGCCACCACACTCATCGACAAGCTCGTCTACTCTAAGTACGACCTGAACAAGGACGGCATAGTGGACGCACTAGACCTAGGCATCATGCTGCTGTACTGCGGCTTTGACAGTGACAGCCCGAACTGGGCCACGCTGGTCAAGGTTAACGATTCCAAAGGAAACGGCGTCACCGCTAGCATGTGCGACGTAAACGACGACGGCATGATCGACATGCTCGACCTGCTTGACCTGTTCATTCACTACACCAAATAGCATTGACAGGAAAACCATAGCGAAAGCCGCTGCGACCATACCGGGCGCAGCGGCTTTTCCTTCTTGACTTTAGTACTGCCGTTTGAGTCCACGGTGTGCCTTGAAGTTTTCGCTATGACTGATATGCTCCTTAAGCGTGTCAATCCGGCGGGTTACAAGTTTCATATCTTCAACTATCCGCTGGGCTTTACCGTTCATTGCGCTGACCTTTTCTTCCAATGCCGCCACTAATATCGGTTTATCTTTTTCATCTCTTATGTCCGGCATACGTTCCTGCCATTTCGGAGTATAAACCATTTCAAAAGATAATTTCCCAAAAAGAGTATCGACGACATCGTTATATTTAGGAGACTTTCTTGTAACTACACCACGAAACTCGTCAATGATGTGCGAGCATAAAATCATCGTGTGTTCATCCGCTACTTTTTCCACGAGGCTTAACATTTTTGCGCTTCCAAAAACCAACGCGGACAATAGCACATTTGTATCAACCATTATTCGCACGGTTTTTCTCCCATCGTTCTTTTCTGACATCTTTGCATAATTTTACAACATCTTCTTCGGATTTTAGCCCAAGCTCGTCAGCTAATCCGGCAAATGCTTCTTGTGCTTCCCGAAGTGCCAAACGGGTTGAGTTCTCAATGACTATTTTGTTTCCTTCGTTCCAAAAAACGACCTTATCTCCGTCTTTCACGCCGAGCATTTTCCGAACCTGAACAGGTATTGTAATCTGCCCTTTAGTTGTTATTTTAGCAAGTTCCATTTTCTTCACTCCATTTCATAACGCATTGAATTCCTTACATTCATAGTATGCGCTATTACGAGAAAAATATCAAGTGGTTTTTGAAAAATTTACAATCGCGCCGCAAAAAGGACAACCCTTTCATTTTTATGGTAATGCATGAAACTGCCAAAGTTAAGAAGGGATCCTAGCATGCCTTAATAATCTTGCAGTTTTAGAGCCCTTGATTGCGGCATCTATGATATAATGGGTATGGAAGAAGAACCAATACTCGGCTGATGATATAAGAAAACGCCCCGGTCTGTTTCTTATGATAAGATAGAGTACCATAGACTCTATGAGCGCTTAAAGGAACTTGCACAGTTAAACTCAAACATGAAGTTTGTTCTCACGAATCACGAAAACAAAAATGTGATTCAATTCAAACGCGGTTTGGAAACAATGTTGATGGAACATGTATATGAGTTTGCGTTTGCAGGTTCTGTAAAAAGAAAGCTTACTAATGCGGAAATTTATGCAATCGTAAAAAATGATATCATGGAGAGCATGATGGTTATGCTTGATTCAGACCAAGACTTTTTACCAGTTCAAGAGTAGTTCAAAAGTTTGCATTTGCAAAGTGCATTTTTAGTCGATAAAAGGAGGTGAATAACCAAAACATGCCAGTTAATGGAATAACCTCAAACAGCTTTGTGCCGCATACAAAAACGCGCAAGCCACAAGAATATTACAAAAATGGTTTCCATGAAATGCTAATTTCAAAAACGCCTTGCCACAATACTGAAAGGTCTGACTCAATTGCGATTTCCGGAGCAAACGCTGTTGCCTATTACCCAACAACTCAAGCAAAACTTGCGGAGCTGCGGGAAATCGACGCGAAAGCGGATTATGCCGGCATGACCAATGTCGAGATATACAAAGCCGTTTGGGACAGATACAACGACGCATTTGACGGCAATATGCCCGCTATACGAATTGGGGCTTATCCCGGCGCCGCTACTATTTCTCTAGGCGGCGGTCAGTATGAGGTAGGGATTCTCGAACAATTCCTTGGCGAGGTTGCAAGAAACGGTTCTTCCTACACAGTGCATAGTGAAGCAATGGGCTATGAAGGCATGAGCTATGCCGAAATAGAAGCTTTGATTGTGAACAAATACGAGGGGAAAACCACTGCCATAGATTTCTTGAACATGACGGGAGAATTACAGCTCAGCGGCGTGCTTACAAACAAACTTGGAGATCAGACTGCCTCTTTTGTCCGCATGGTAATAGACGGATTGCTTTCTGCTGGCAAACCTTTCCGCACCGAGTTGACATTTGAGGAGTGGAACTGCAGACTGGGTAAAAAAATAGATATTGCGTCCTACATAAAAGGCGTATTTGGGAATTTTCACGCTCAAAATCCAAATATTGAATCGTTGGAGCTTATTGATTCGTTCGTTAAAGAGCTTGTTGCGCATTATGATCAACTGAACCTTATGGTACAGGATCAGCGTCTGTTGTAAAAGAGGCAGTACGTCGCGCAAAGGAGCGCAATTTATTATGGGGGGATACAGATGCCGTTTGTCAAAGCAGATCAAGCAAAAGAGCAGCGCGAGTTTGAAGAGTTGTTGAAGGATCCGGCCGCAAAAGCTGCATATGAAGAATTCGATCGTGAATACAGGTTTAGGCATAACTTTTGCGGATGTCGAGGATAGAGTCTTAATTGTCCGAAATCAGCAAATTCTCCTTGATAGAGATGTAGCTGAACTGTACGGCGTGGGGACAAGAGAAATAAATCAGGCAGTAAAAACAACCCCGACAAGTTTCCGGACGGATACATCATTTCATTGATTGCTGAAGAATGGAGTTCTTTAAGATCAAAATTTTTGATCTTAAACGATTCTGGCAGAGGGCAGCATACCAAATACCCGCCACGAGCATTTACCGAAAAGGGCTTGTACATGCTCGCGACTATCCTTAAAAGTCCGAACGCCACCCAAACAACGATTGCAATCGTGGAGACTTTCGCCAAAATCCGGGAGTTGTCAAAAATAGCAAGCCAACTGCCGGATGTTCAAGAAGAAAGCAGGCAAAAGACGCTGATGCAGAGAAGCGGCGAGATTCTGGCGGAGATATTGGACGACAATGTTCTTGAAGTGTCCGGTGACGAAACTTCAATAGAGTTCAATTTGGCAGTCATGAAAATCAAGCATACCGTCAAGCGAGAGAAACGGAAAAAATGACAGCGCAAGCTTGCATCATCATAAACCATCATAAATTGCGCAAACTATCCCTTACACTGTTGTGCAAAACTCTGTGCCGCACTAATCGTGGGGAGTTTTTCCAGTGACCAGTGTTTCATTTGCTTACTTCAGTCAGCGTCAACTCATAACCGATAGCGTCACAATAGCGGATTAAAGTTCTAAGTGTCGGGCTGCGGTCCGCTGTGCCCTTTTCAATTCGGCTTATCGCTTGCTGTGTCAATCCGGTAGCCTCTTTTATCCTGTTTTGCGTGAAGTCCTTTTCTTTTCTAGCTTTAGCTAACTTTAGCCTAAACTCAAATTCCTTCTGTTCTGTATCAAATTTGCGTTTTATTTCCGAGTCAGAATTAAGTAGCTCATTTAGCTCTTTCAATTCTTCTGTTGGGTCAACCTGCATAAATGGCATAAAATCACCTCCTATAGCAAATTAAGCTCCATGGCTCTTTGCACCGCTTTTTCAAGTTCAAATTTTTCTGCTCTGCCTTTCTGCTTTTTACAGGCGTGAAGGAAATGCATCAAGCCCATAGTTGATTAAATTGTGCCTGATTCTATAGCCCTCCATTTGTTCATCTTTTGGCAGATCATGTAAAAACCCTTTTATTAAATTTTTGCCGCCTGCAGTGCAATAGTCATGCAACTTCATTTCAATACCTCAACGTAAGTATACAGCACATTGGATGTATTTGTCAATGGTTTTTGAGGTTAGCAGATTAACAAAAGGCAGTACACAGCATAAGCAAATCGTCATCAGAATGCGCGACAGTTGTCCGCTGCACTGATTGTGCACAGTGTAGCTGTGTCGATATCCCAAATAATTTCGGCATTGCAATAAAGGCGATCATCATTTATAATTCAATCAGGGGCAACTGTGGCAGACGGCATCCGAGTCCCCATTCAAAGAAATGCTGGGGAAATGCAATGCATATTGAAATCATTTGTAACAAATCAGCGTTCAAGCATGGCGTAACCGAGTAAGATATCCGAAGTGCGCTTACCACATTTTTGCTGGATATGGCGTTCGATGATAACGGTGATGGGTACGAAAAATTTCTTATTATCGGGTTCGACACAAAAGGCCACCTAGTTGAATTGATGTACAATCTTATCGATGAGCATAATATCAACGTGTTTCATGCCATGAAATGTAGAAAAGAATATTTGAAGCTACTTGAAAGGTAGGCGAAATTTATGTCACTTATGACTGAAGAAGAAGCCGCAAGGCTTGACGAACTGTGTACAAAAACAACACCACCGATTGATATGGATAGGCTTGGTATTTTTGCCCGGCAAAAAGACATGGCTGTGATTTTAGACGAATTCACGTCCAGATATTTGGCATCGAAGATGTTAGCGACAAAACGTTCTCCGTCAGAACTGATCTCGGACATGGTTCATAGGGAAATCCAAGCTGCCCCGTGAGAATTAGTTTTCACTGGTTGCAGAGAATTTGTCCTGCACTGATTGTACGGGATTGCTGACGCACTGATTGTGCAGGACTGCCTGTGTGGATACTCCATGCTCCCATGCAAATACAAAACAGAAAATTCTTATTAGCCAGTGGATAAAAAGGGAATGCTCCGAGGTTGTAGGTCAAAGTGACCAATAGCCTAAATCAAGCAAATTCAACGGTTTGAAGTTATAATTCTTCCAACGCCTAGGCTCGCCTGTGGCTGATGCCACGGCACAGACACAACAAACTAATCAAGCCTGTGCGTCGGTATCACCGACAGCGAACCCACATTCCGCCACCGTTCAATAAACCTGTACGCCTTGCGCCAATAAGGTGTGCGGTTCCGCAGAACCGCAATTTAAACGCCCCACAGGCTAACCAGACGGACAAAACTTGACTTTCACC